>Ga0209211_10013528_pt1 | contig 10108 bp, 13 predicted proteins | sample RifGroA2_FD_183992 | JGI IMG/M metagenome (GOLD analysis project Ga0209211, IMG submission 183992) | Groundwater microbial communities from Rifle, Colorado, USA - Groundwater A2 (SPAdes) (version 2) | ecosystem: Environmental > Aquatic > Deep subsurface > Groundwater | place: Rifle, Colorado...
GTGCGTATGAGATGTCATATGCCTGTGGTATCATTAAAATATTACCAAGTGATGTGATTGCATTTCACCCGAGAATTTAGCAAATTTATTTTCAAATTCACCATACCACACTTGGGGAATAAAAAAGGGGGTGTTGTCCTCACAGAAACAACACCCCCCAAACAACCCATACACACAATCTGAAGAACTATCTTCATTTCAATCTAATTTAAACTTTACTCCAAAAAGTCCCGAGTGTCAATTTGACTTTTATATTTAAATGTGCTATATTGCGAGCTGTTAAAAAGCGGTACCCACACCCCTCATTTTAATATTTTTTTCTTCTCGTAAATTCCACTTTCATTGAAGCCTCACAGCTTCTTTTTTCGTTTTCGGTGTTCTTCTAATATTTCTTTAGGAAGTTTGCAATTTAAAATTTCCATAATACGCTTTTGCAATTTTTCTTCCAGTTTTTGAATGTAATATCTCGTGTACTTTGATATGTCACTTCCTTTAGGAATATACTTTCTAATTATTTTGTTTCTGTTTTCAACCCCTCCCTTTTCCCAAGGAGCATGCTTGTGACAAAAATATATTTTAATATTAAACTTTCTTTCTAAAACTTTATGATGAATGAAGAGAGGTAAAGGGTGTCAGGAACCTTTATTTCCATATAATGATATTAACATATTAGTTAGATAATATGCGAATAGCCTCATCCTCTCAAGCCATTTGTCAAGGTTTTGAATTGATTTCAAAAATAAAAAATACAAGATCTTGTCTTGTATTTTATGAGATTCTTTGAAATTTTTTGTTTAAATTTTTATCCAATTAATCTCCGTGCTTCTTTTTTAATTAATAAAAAATCTTTCTTGTCTAGTTCACCTATTTTTTTCTTTAAAAAAGTCATATCCAAAGCACGGATATGAAAAATAAGAGCTATAGATGTATTAGATAATCCATTTTTCTTTGTAGATGATATAGATAAAGTGTAAGGAAACCTTAATGCTGATTTATTGGTAGTAAATGGTATAACAGTTACAATAGTTTTTGCTACAGAAGCAATAATAACAGCTGGGCGAGTACCACTCTGTTCATGAGTACCGAGTTCTGGAATTTGCACAATCCATACATCACCATGTTTCATATATTAAAAATTATATTTACGCATAGATTTGGCAGATAAAATATCCCATACACGGAGCTCATTATTTAAATTCAAAAGATCCTCAAAACTACCAATATATGTAGACACAGCACGATTTAATATTTCATGTTCTGAAACACCTAATTTTTTTGAAGCAAAACGAATTTTAAATTGTAATTTCTTATCTAAAATTTCCATATTTTTATATTAACATCTAATAAAACTTAATTCAATAAATTTATTCCCCCACAATTCCCTCTTCAAGAACCTCTTCGTCAGAAGCTTCTTCTTCCGTATTCACCACCTCAAAATCTTGAAGAATTACAGTCTTATAAAAAGTCACGCCAATAGAAACCAAGACGGCTAAAATGACAACCCACATCAAAACTTTTGATTTCTTGTCCATAGGAGTATTGTATCCCGTAGTGAAATTTTTAGCAAAAATCTATCCCGTAACTACAGGATGTATCAATTCATTTGGGAAATTAGAACTTGATCATTAAAAAACAATTGGTTTTCTATCAATAGAAATAGATTCAATAAATCTAATTTTATTTTTAAAATCTTGTGAGTAATATACAATGATTAAACGATTACCGACATAGAAATCAAGCTCTTGCCATAACTCAAGAGATTTATGCCCTAAAACTTTCTTTTTACCTAATTTATCCTCTATCTCTTGTAAAATTTGCAAATATAATTTTCTGGCATTTTCTTGATAAATTTGAATAATCAAATCCTCACTCCAAATACCAGTATCTCTATATAACTCATAAAAAGCTTCTTCATAATTACGAATAAAACTTTTTAATTCAGATAAAGCTTGTGATCTAAACCTTAACTTCATCATATAAAGAATATTTAAAATTAGCTTGTTTTTTCCAAACTGCTCTCAAACGAGAACGAAGTCTGGTCGCAGATAAATCTAGATATCTATCCATAAATTCCCTTATTTCTTCTATGTTGTAAGTTTTTTCTGTTTCATTCTTCATAACATAATAATAACATTCATATATTAAAAATCAATAGAACTAAACCCCTCTCCTTTTTCTAAATTTTCAGAATTATTATCAATCATAAAATTATTCCTCTATTACCCCCTCCTCTTCAAGAACCCCATCAACAGAAGCTTCTTCTTCCGTATTCACCACCTCAAAATCTTGAAGGATTACAGTCTTATAAAAAGTCACGCCAATAGAAACCAAAATATATCAGTGTTTTTATTTAATAAACTCTAAAATGAAAAGACAATAATCATTGTAATCTTTCAAACAATCCCCCACAGAATTATAAATCAAAGTTTGGTCAGTTTTGTCATATTCATGAGATAAAACATTTCTTGTACCAATACTTTTTGATATTTCTTTAGAAAAATCATGAGGAAAAACACCAAGCTCTGCAAGAATTAAAAAAGTGTCCCGATAATCTTTTGGTGAAGAAATTGTTTCATTTTTCATTTCACTTATAATATGTCTATTTATGTCAATAGCACGATTTATGATCCTCTCCAAGAGTCGTTCTAAAGTGGCCTGTTTCATAAAATCTTTACCGACTTGATCCAAAGAAAAACCTGCCATACTAGAGAGATTTATTAAATCTTCTTGAATCAACGATATTTTCCTTTTTATAAAATCTTTATCTATCATAAATTATGCCAATGCATTTTTTAAAAAATTAATCTTTAAATATATAAAGTCAGACTCTAAATCAAAAAGTGGCTTCGCATCTATAAAATCACGGTAAGCAAAAGATTTGTAATTTTCATAATCTGTAGCATTACCATAAATCAACTCACTATTCTCTGCTATTTCTTGCCTAAGTAAAATATTCGCATCATTTAGATCAACTAAATCAATTTTTTCAGAACTAATTTTGAGATATTTTGCAAATTCAGATACATAATCTGAATATTCAGATAAATTAGAAAACAATTTAACCCTTCCTTTTTGAAGTATAGCTATATCAAAATCACTTTCTTTAGTAAAATTACCCTTGACTCGTGAACCAAAAAGAACAATAAACTCTATGTTATTTTTCTCGGCGAATTCTTTTATTTCATCTTTTATATCTTCCATAGACCCATTATACTAACAAAATCCAAAAATCTCAATATTTCTTGTCTATATGAGTATTGAGTATCAATTATTTGAAACTAGGATTGCAAAGGATTAAAATGTTAAGCACCCCTTGCAAAATTGAAAAATAGTGTTATTATTTATAACATGAAAGTTTTGTTTGTATCAAACGACCTTATCGGTGGCAACTTGGCCTATCTTATAAAAAAAGAAGGCCACGATGTCAAACTGTATATTGAAGATCAAGGCAGACACGAAAACTTTGATAATATGGTCACAAAAACATATAATTGGCACAAAGAGCTCCGTTGGGTAGGCAAAAACGGGTTAATAGTTTTTGATGATATTGGATATGGAGAAGAACAAGATGAATTAAGAAAAAAAGGATATACTGTTTTTGGAGGGAATAAATGGGCAGATAAACTAGAAAAAGACCGCGTTTATGGTCAAAAAATATTCAAAGAATATGGTCTAAAAACTGTACCCTTAAAAGATTTCAAAAATATTAAAACTGCAATAGCTTTCGTAAAAAGAAATAAAAAAGCTTGGGTAATAAAACAAAATAATCACCACTACTCTAAAATTCTAAATTATATAGGAGAGCTTTCAGATGGTCGTGATGTTGTCGGAATGCTTGAAAACTACAGTAGAAATATAAAACTTTGTAATGAAAAAGTCAGCTTACATGAAAGAATTCAAGGAGTAGAAATAGGAGTAGGCAGATATTTCAATGGTAAAGATTGGGTAGGACCGATAGAGTTTAATATAGAATATCCAAAATTGTTTCCAGGTGATGTAGGACCTATGACGAGTGAAATGGGAACACTTGCTTGGTATAGCATGGACGAAAATAATAAATTATATAAAGAAATTATAGAAAAAATGAAACCTTATCTGCAAAAGATAGATTTCAGAGGAGATTTTGAAATAAATTGTATGGTCAATGAAACGGGTGCCTATCCGCTAGAAGCAACTCCACGACTAGGTTCTCCAATAATTCATCTTCATAGTGAAATTCATCAATCACCCTGGTTAGAATTTTTATATGCAGTAGCAAAAGGTAAAAAATATAATTTAAAATGGAAAAAGGGTTTTGGTATAGTAGTACTTGTAGCTGTTCCCCCATTCCCTAATGTAGAAAAGACACAAAGAAATCTAATTTATGGTTCTATTGTGGATATAAAAAATATTACAGATGAAGAATTAAAACACATTCATTATGAGGAAGTTGCAATAAAAAAACACAATAAAAAATATTATGTATCTGATAATCGTGGATATGTATTGTATGTAACAGGTATCGCCTCTTCTATAAAAAAAGTTCAAGAAAATGTGTACGGGATTTTAAAAAAAATACATATTCCAAGAATGTTTTATCGTAATGATATCGGTGATAGTTTCTTAAAAATAAATCAAACTAAACTCAAAAAATGGGGGTGGTTGTAATATTTTCTAGATCCCAAAAACTCGTTTTGCGTTTACAGATATAGCTGTTGCTACATCACGCTCAAAGAGGCTTTTTATTTCTGCAATTTTTTTCACTATTTCGCTCACATATACTGGTTCATTCCTCCTGCCTCGATAAGGCACTGGGGCTACATAAGGGCAGTCCGTCTCTGACATGATCATGTCTAGTGGTATGTTTTTTATGATCTCATCATAGTCATGAGAAAAAGTGATCACACCTGTAAAAGAAAGAGTGAAACCAAGATTTAAAAAAGCTTTTGCATCAGCCTCACTCCCAGCAAAGAAATGCACATTGCCCCGCACTTCCGGATAATCTTTTAGAATTTTTATCACATCTTTATATGCATTGTGCTTATGCTGTTTTTTTTCATTGTCTTTATTGTTCCTGATATGCAGCATCAGCGGCTTGCCTACTTCTTGAGCCAGCTCTATTTGAGCTATAAAAACCTTCTTTTGCTTGGCTATAGATTTCTCATCCATATGATAATAATCTAGCCCGCACTCGCCTATGCCTACTACTTTTTTGTCTTTTGCTAGTTTTAAATATGCATCTTTATCAAAGACTTCTCCACGAGAAGTAAATTCTGCTCCCCCCTCGCCTAGCTCTTTTTCATCATGATGTGATGCCCCAGTATGTATAGGATGCAGACCAACTATGGCATATACTCCTTGCTCGTATTTATGAGCAATCTCTATTGCACTCCGTGATGTATCTATCTGGGTGCCGACATTTATCATCCAAGTATCCTCTGCGAGAGCACGCAATATCACAGCATCTCTGTCTTCATCAAATGCTTTAAAATTTATATGTGAATGTATGTCTATGTATTTCATGTTCTTATTCTTTTCTAGGAAATAGCACCTGCTCTGGTAACTTTTTATCTCTAATAATGTTTCTAACAATTTCTGAAGTCTCTGGCAAGAACGGCTTCAAGAAAAATGCTATTTCATCCAAGAACACCACCAGAGCTCTGACTGTTTCTTTTGCTCGCTCGCTGTCAGTTTTGTAAAATTCAAACGGTCTCTCATCTGCTATCCTTTTGTCCAAGACGGCAATCTTTGCCCAAATAGCGTCCATAACATTTTTAATATTGAAATTTCTCATATCTTCTCCGTGAAATACTTCAAATTTATCCAACATTCCTTCATCACTAAACAAATCATACTCCACTTCATAAGATACTGCCATCTTCATAATGCGAGAAGTCAGATTGCCTAGGCCATTTGCAAGTCCTGCGTTGTAACTTTCCTTGAAACGCTCCGCAGTAAAAGGACTGTCTTCAAATGCAGATATCTCTCGCAACAAGAAATATCGAAGTGCATCTGTGCCATACTCTCTCACTATTTCTTTTGGGTCAACTACATTGCCCAAAGTTTTGGACATTTTTAGCCCTTCACCAGCTGTAATAAAACCATTTATCACTATCTGATGAGAATTTGGAAGTCCTGCTGCCATAAGCATGGCCTGCCACATAGCGGACTGAAAACGAATGTTGTCCTTGCCACAATACTGCGTCGGTGTACCTAGTATCCAGTATTTTTCAAATAAGGATTCTTCTCCCCCTGCGAAGGGGGAGATGCCGAAGGCAGAGGGGGTGCCTGGCCAACCGAGAGTAGAAATATAATTTGTCAGTGCATCAAACCACACATACATGACTTGGTCATCATCCCCCGGCACTGGTATCCCCCACGGCATTTTGGATTTTAATCGGGAGATAGAAAAGTCTTGCAATCCTCTGTCCAAGAATGCTTTTATCTCATTAAAGCGAAAATCTGGCACCACAAAGGTAGGGTTATCTGCATAGAATTTTAGAAGTTGGTCTGTAAACTCACTGTATTTGAAAAAATAATTATCTTCCTCTATTGTTTCGAGTGCACGCCCTGGGTGGTCCGGACACTCTCCATTTACGAGTTCCCCATCTGTTTTTTCAGATTCGCAACCTACACAATATCGTGTCTGATAATTTTTCTTGTAGATGAAGCCATTCTTATCACAGCGTTTCCAAAATTCTTGCACAGCTTTTATATGACTCTCGTCCGTGGTGCGGATAAAGTGAAGTTCAGGAACCATGCCGAAAATCTTTACAGATTCTTTAAACCTCAAAAAACTATTATCTACAAACTCTTGCGGAGTCATACCACTTGCTATAGCTTTTTCATATATCTTCATGCCGTGCTCATCTGTGCCTGTGTTGAAAAATACATCATATCCTAATAACTTTTTATAACGAGCAATCGCATCTGCACGGATAAATTCAAGAGCATGACCCATGTGTAGGTCTGCATTTACATAAGGCAATGTGGTTGTAATATAAAAGCTAGTTTTTTTCATCTTTATTTTCGTTCTGGTTATCATTTTTGATTCTAGAAAAAGTTTTATGCTTTTCAAGATCATTTATCAACTCCATGACGATAACAGCAACAGGGATAGACAACACAACTCCCCAAAATCCGCCCAGCTCAAAACCAATCAAAAGTGAAAGTATAATAACTAAAGGAGAAAGTCCTATAACTCTGTTTAAGATAAGTGGAATAAAAAGAAAATTTTCAAACTGGTGAATGATAAGATAAGCACCAGCAACCATAAGTGCATCAGAAATTCCTCCAGACAAATAAGAAAAAGAAACAGCAGGCACCAGAGCCACCCAGATACCATATGGCACGAGCTCCATGATACCAGTGAGTATAGCGAGCAGTAATGCATACTGTATACCAAGTAGTGAGAGCACGAGATACGCCAGAACTGCCACTACAAAACCAAGCAACATCTGACCCTTGACCCATAGGCCTATTTTCTTACTTGAACGCTCCCAGAGGTTCACTGCGTATTCTTCGTATTTTATAGGGATAATTATCCTCAATAAATTTTCTATGCCTTTTTCTTGAATTGAAAGATAAAAAGAAATAATAATGATAAAGCCAACATTGAAAATACTTCCGAATGCCACAGAGAGTGTAGTGAAAAATCCCGCAGAGAGATTGTCTATGAAAGCTTTGGAAGTTTGAAGCAATTCTGGAAGAGAAAGTTTTCCAGAGAGATTTTCTACGATATCTTTTGCTCCTGAAAATGCTTCGTTGCTAAAATAATTTAAAAAGTCTACCCCCGGAGCATAAGAAGATATAAATATAGCAAAATTATATATTTCAGTTATGAGAAGTGGGGCAAAGAGATAAAAAGCAAAAGCCATAACAGACAGAGAAAATACATAAAGTATAGCCATGCCCAAGACTCTGCCTACTTTTATCTTTTTGAAAAAAGGCACAGCAGACTCCATAAACGACGCTATAACAATAGAAGTGAGTACTACTAGGACCAAATCACTCAGATACCAAATGAAGAAAAAACCGAGAGCCACCAAAAACACACGAATGATGGTGCTCGTGGATACAGAAACAGTATTTGCATTATCTTTCTCAAACATATGTATATATTATCATAAAAAGGATATATTTTAAAACTCTTTTTCGAAAAAGAGTTAGAATCTCAATAATTTTACAAACTTTGCCTTTTCTTTGAAAGGCCCAATTAGGACGAGGTTCAATTTTTCATCTTTAAATATTTCCTGTGCCATGTCTTTGATCTGCTTTGCTGTGACCTTACGAAGCTCTACTGCTTTTTCTTCTACGTTTTTTATTTCTTTTTTCAATAATTCCTGCCCCCCATAAAAATTTGCTATGTCGTCAGACGATTCGAGAGAGAGCTTCATATTGCCTATCAGGCATTCTTTTACTTTTTCCAGTTCTTCCCCATCTACCAGCTCTGTCATGAGCTTTCTGCATTCTGTCAGTACTGCGTGTATCACTTCTTCTACTCTTTTGTTATCTACTCCTGCTGAAATCTGGAAAAATCCATGGTCAGTATATGTGTCGTTATATGCACGGACATAATACCCCACACCCATTTCCTCTCTGAGCTTCGTAAAAAGCCGTGAACTCATACCAGCACCAAGCACACCAGAGAGTATAGAGAGCACAGCATTATTTTTATAAAATAAATCATATGTACGCACACCTAGCACAAGGTGCGTCTGATCTGTCTTTTTAAATTTTACTAAAATTTCAGGCTTTGTTTGTACTTCTTTTACTTTTTCTTTTTTACTTTTTTTAGTATTTTTTAAATTCCCAAAAATTTTTTCAACTTCCTGCATAACTTCTTTTTCTGACACAGAACCTGCCACGACTAGTGTGGTAGCCTCTGGTATGTATTTTTCTTTTTTGTATTTTACAAAGTCCGTTCGCTTCATATCCAGAATATTTTTCTTCTCTCCGGCTATATTCCACCCTGCTGGCTGGTCTCCATAGAGGAGTTTCATCATCAAATCCTGCACATGCCTCTGGGGCATATCTTCATACATATTTATCTCTTCTATTATTACTCCCTTTTCTTTTTGCATCTCTGTTTCTGGGAAAGTAGAGTTGAGATAAATATCAGAAACTACATCAAAAATCTTTTTAAAATGCTTTGCGTCAGACTTTGCATAATAACCAGTATATTCCTGTGCGGTGAAAGCGTTGTACTGACTGCCGATGGCGTCTAGCTCCCGACTTATATCTATTGCCTTCGGCCTCTTCTCAGTCCCCTTGAAACACATGTGTTCCAAAAAGTGTGAAAGACCATTTACATCTTTCGTCTCATATTTTGACCCTGCCTCTACTAGCACCAGCACTGTCACAGTAGGATTGTCTTTCATCGGCACGGTTACTACCCGAAGCCCATTTTTTAATATCTTTTTTGTGAATTTCATAAATGCAATATAGCACACAAAAATGCAAAATAAAAAGAGGCCAGTTTGCGTGCTAGGCAAATCAGCCATCTTCTCTCTCTCACTCTTCTTCTTTCTCTACATCTTTTTCTTGTTCTTGTATTCTTTCTTTCCAGTCTTTTTCTATATTTTCAAAAAAATTGCTTTTACTGAGCCTTTTCTCTAGTTTATTAGATAATCGGGCAATAGATTTCTTGCGGGATTTAAACTTTGAATTCTTACAATTCTTACTTTGACTTTGATTTTTCTTTTTCATAAGAGAAATATTTAAAAGAAAAAACAAGTATATTTATACTTGTTTTGATTCCGACCTTAGAATAGCTCTCTCTTGATTGTCAAATCAATCAAATATCAATAAGTCATCACTTCGTTGAGTAACAAAATAATTTTTTGTAATTCTTGGTCAGTAATTTGACCAATTTTTTTAGTAAGTCTTTCTTTGGTAATTGTTCGTACCTGAAAAACAACTACCTCTGAATCAGATGATAAATTGTTAGTTTTATTTTTCTTTATCACCAGACAACCAGAATAATTTTTAATTTTACTTGAAATCGGACAAATAATCGAAATACCCAAATTATCGTTCATTGCATTACCAGAAATTATCACCACCGGCCTACGCCCACCTTGCTCGCTACCTTGGATTGGATTTAAATTTGCCCAATAAATTTGACCTT
>Ga0209211_10013529_pt1 | contig 10107 bp, 9 predicted proteins | sample RifGroA2_FD_183992 | JGI IMG/M metagenome (GOLD analysis project Ga0209211, IMG submission 183992) | Groundwater microbial communities from Rifle, Colorado, USA - Groundwater A2 (SPAdes) (version 2) | ecosystem: Environmental > Aquatic > Deep subsurface > Groundwater | place: Rifle, Colorado...
GGCCGTCCACAATCGCCACATCGCCGTCGGAAAAGCTTTTGACATCGCTGTCCGCTACGAACACGGACCGGACGATTGAAGAAAAAGGCACGGCAAAAAGCTCTTCGCCCACTTGCACGAGCAAAGCGTCTGTCGCCGAAATCGTGGAAGGAATTTCCAAAATAAACGAAGTGCCCGTCCCTTGATTTGTCTCAATACTGATCCTGCCGCCCGCCCTGTCGACAAAATCTTTCACCACGGCCAGCCCTACGCCCCGTCCGGAAATTTCCGTCACTTCCGATTTGGTGGAAAAATCCGGCCGGAAAAGAATCTCGCTTAATTCTTTTGGCGGATATTTTTTCTCATTTAAAAACGCTGTCCATTCTTCAATCCGCGCTTTGGATGCCAATCCTTTGGCAGCCGCTATTCCGGCGATATTTTTCCAATCAATCCCTTGACCGTCGTCCCGCACGATCAGGCGGACAATTCCTCTTTCCTGCGCGGCGATTATTGAAATCGTACCGCCCTTCGCTTTTTTAAGCTCGCTTCTTTTTTTCATATCTTCAAGACCGTGATCTATGGCATTTTTTATCAAATGCACCAAAGGCTCGGAAAGCATTTCCACAAGCGAGCGATCCATTTCCACATTGCCTCCGAAAACTTCAAGACTCGCCTCTTTTCCCAAAGATTTGGCCGTATCGCGCGCCATTCTCGGAAAACGCATAAAAATATATTCCAAAGGCACCATCCTGGCCCGGCTCACATTATACTGCAATTCGGAAACAATCCTGTCCAGGCGCCGGGAAGCGGCGCGCAATTCATTAATCAAGGAATCAACGGATTGATGCGTTTTATCATCCTGGCTCAAATTGGAAATTTTGAGCTTTTCTACGGTCAATTCTTCAACCAAATTCATCAGCATATCCAAGAGCTTCACATCCACGCCGATCCTGGTGATGGGCTTGAATTCCTGGGATTTTTCCGATTCGGACGGACTTACCGCTTCCGGAATTGACGCGGAAATTTTTTGCGCTTCGGATTTGCCTTGGGCAAGAATTGACAAATTTCCGGCGGCCGAATCGTCAAATTCGTCTTTATTTTTCTCGTCAACATTTTTCACCCCAATCTCCAAAGCGTCCAAAGCGCGGAACAATGAAGAAAACATTTCTTTGGTTATTTTAAGCTGTCCTTTGCGCGCAAAATCAAAAATATCTTCCAAGCTGTGCGCCAATTGCGCCAGATGATTATACCCCATTGTCGCGGAAATTCCTTTAAAAGTGTGGGCAACCGCCATTATGCGATTCAAAATTTTTTCATCATTCATTGATTTCTCCAACAACAATATCAAGGTATTGAGCTCTTGCAAATACCCGCGCGCTTCTTCTAAAAATAATGATTTGTATTGAGAAATGTCGACCATAGTTTTGAAAAAATCCTAAAAATTTATTGAGTCGTCAAACGGCTTACGGTTTCGCCGCTCGTATGGTCAATTGGTTTAGTCTTACGGCATGCCGATTGACGAAACCGTAGAACGATACGAGCCGCTAAAACGAAAACCGAATTCCCTATTTTACGCCCCCAATTCCAACAATCTCTCTAAAATCCGCTCCGGCGGCAATATTTCGTCCGCCAATTTTTTTTCAATCAGATCATTGACCATTCCGTCAATCATACAGGTCTCCGGATCCTGGACAATCAGCCGGCCGCCGTTTTCTTTCAAAGCTTCGGCGCCTAAAACGGCATCTCCGCCCATTCCGGATAGAATGATTCCGGTGAATTTATCTTTGAATTGCCTGGCCGCCGCCGTGAAAAAGCAGTCAATGGACGGCTTGATGTGAAAATTATCAGACCCGTCAATATAAATATTTTTGCCGTTGACGGCGATATTGGTTCCTCCCGGAGCGATATAAACATTTTGCGGCTCAATCATATCCCCATTTTTCGCTTCGCTCACTTTTATTTCGCAAATCCGGTCAAGCCTTTCCGCGAATCTCCTGGTGAAGCCTTTAGGCAAATGCTGAACGACCACCAGAGGAATTTTAAAAGAAGCGGGCAATTTGGCGATCAGCTCTTCAACAATTTGCGGTCCTCCCGTGGATGAGCCGATGGCGATAAGCAGTGGCCTGTTTTCAATCCGGTCAGACGATTCCCTGCCGGACGAATCGGACCTGGAATGATTTTTTTCCGGTTTGATTTCCAGCGGCATTTTATAAAAACGCGGACGAGCGGCATACGCTTCTTTCACGGCCTTCAAAAGATTTTGAGAAAAACTTTCCGTATGAAGAATCCCCTCTTTGGGCTTGGCAATGCAAGTGACGGCCCCCAGCCGCAAACAGCGCAAGGCGATATCCTCGTCCGAATCTATCAAACAAGAAAGAACAATGGTGCGGGGAATATTTTTCGCGATCTTCCCCGCCGCTTGGCGGCGATTGAAAATATCCTGCAAAACTTCCAAACCGTTTTTCTGCGGCATCCAGATGTCCAGCACCACCACATCCGGATTGAGCTCATTAATCATCCCCAGCGCTTCAATTCCGTTTATGGCTTCTCCGACCACATTGATGCGGTTGGCGATCAGCAAGTCCGAGACGATTTTCCGCGTCACCGAAGAATCATCAGCCACCAAAACGCTGATTTCTCTGGGCTTATCCATAAATTCTTCCTTTCTAAGCATTTATAGCTTCTATTTTGGCGATCACATCTTTGCCGTCAAACGGTTTGATAATAAATCCTTTGGCGCCCAATTTCTGCGCTTCTTCAATCAACTGATTTTGGCCGATCGCCGATATGACCAAAATCCTCACATCCGCTTTGCCGCCCAATTCTTTTAGGACCTCAAAACCGTCCTTGCCCGGCATAATCAAATCCAAAAGCATGATATCCGGGTGCTCGCTTCGGTAGACTTGCAAAGCCTCGTCTCCGTTTCCGGCTTCAAAAAACGCGCTGAATTTCCCGCGTTCTTTCAGGATATCAATCAAAATCCGGCGCATAAAAGCCGAATCATCCGCCACTAATATCTTTGGGTCATTTTTTGTCATAAATAATATTTAATGCCGATATTTCGAACTTTCGATTTATCGAGCGTTAACCTTTAACGCTTTTTAATAACTTAAGGAGCGCGGTTAAAAATAATGCCACAAAAATGAATTCAATCACATCAATCAATCCGCCGATTTTAAAAATCTCCAATCCTTTCAAAACGCCGAAAATCTCCACAAAGGCGAAAGCGAAAGAAGCGGCCGCCAGATACCGCACGGCCGCGGCGAAAGTGCCGCCGGCAAAGCTTTTGACAAGTAAAAGACTTACCACGACCGCCGCCAAAGCCAGCGCCATATTCAAAAGCTCCAGAGGATTTTCAATGGTTTCCAAAATTTCAATTTCGTATTCGACAATGGCTAAAGCCGACAGAGGCGCCAAAGACAACGCCAAACTTGATAATGCAATGATTTTTTTCATAGATTTTAAATTATATTAATGATAATTAGATTTAAAAAATAAATTAATCTTTCAAAATTTCCGGCAATTTCAAATCCGGATATTTCTTAGCAGTTTCTTTGGCCACGACTTTGCAAAACACTTTTCCCACATCGCCCGACAAATCAATAAATTCTTTGGTTATTTGTTCAAGCGCTTCCAAAGGCGGTTTGGATAAAGACAAGACCTTGCCGTCATCGCCCACCACCAATCCGGCGACCTTTCTCGCCCGCCGTACGGCCACGGCAACACCTAAAATAGAGGCTTGCCTTTGCACTATGGCGTTCATTAATTCTTGGTAGCGGGGATCCATAATTTTATAAATCGTCTAAGGTTATACGGTTTCGCCGCTCGTATGGTCAATTGGTTTGGTCTTACGGCTTGCCGTTTGACGAAACCATTAAGATTTCTGATTTACACTTTGCGTTTGTTTTCCCAATTCGGCCAACTCTTCCGGGGAAAGGATTTTTTTGATATTCAGAATAATCACCAGCCGCCCGCCTTTTTGCTCAACAGTCGCCAGACCGTCAATATAGGATTCATTGATTTTAAAAACTCCGATTGACTGCGGTTTTTGGATATTTTCGGCCGAAATGCGGATCGTCCCGACCACTTTATCCACAATCATCCCGTATAAATCGTTTCCCTGTTCGGTGATCAAAATATGTTCGGAAATGCGCGGCGCTTCCCGCTTTAAGGAAAATCTTTTTTCCAAATCAATCACCGGGATGATTTTCCCGCGCAAATTAAACACTCCGGCAAAAAATTGAGGCGCGTTGGGCAATGGCGTCAATTCCAAGATCTTGATAATCTCTTTCAAGTCAACCAATCTTACGCCATATTCTTCTTTATCTATTTCAAAAATCACATATTGAGCCGCGTCTTTGTTGTTTTGCGATTTATCATTTGCTTTTTCTGATTCAGCCATAATAATCAATAAAATTTTAGGCTTCCTCCTTTATCTCATGCGCCTCCGCGTCCGCGTAAAAATGCCCGTCCCGGCCCCGCCTTGAGTCGCCCACTATATGAAAAAAGTCATCGGACAAATTTTTTAATTTTTCCGCCCACAGCTGCACGGTCTGGCTAAGCCTTGTCTGGTCCTCGGCCGACCGCTTCATTTCGTTTGAGGTCCAAGAATTTTTGTCAATAACTGCTACGATGGATTCCATTGTTTTTGATATTTGCTCGGACGAAGAGGCTTGCTGCTGGGAAGAGGCGGATATTTCCTGGATTTTTGAAGAAACCTGCTGAATGGCCGAGGTGATGGATTGCAAAGTATTCAATGTTTCGTCAATGACTCCCGCTCCGATATCCACTTCCTTGGCGCCCGTGTCAACCGATAAGACAATATCGGAAATCTGCTCTTGCATATTTTTAATCACTTCCTTGATTTGCGCGGCGCTCTTTTGCGCTTCTTCGGCTAATTTCCTCACCTCATCGGCCACCACCGCAAATCCCCGCCCCGCGTCTCCGGCTCTGGCCGCTTCAATGGCGGCATTGAGCGCCAAAAGATTGGTCTGTTCGGCAATGCTGGTAATCACTTCTATGATGCCGGCAATCTCGGTGGAACGGGCGGAAAGATTTTTAATCATTCCGGACGATGTGGAAACAATATCCCTGATTTTAACCAAACTCTTGGTTGATTTTTCTCCGGCCTCGCCGCCGATTTGCGCCATTTGGCTGGTGCGCGTGGCGACCTGCGATACTTCTTGCGTGGCTTCGCTCGCCTGATGGATGGCCGAGGCCATCTGGGACATCACCTTTGATATTTCTCCGGCTTCCTTGGCTTGGCGATCCGCTCCCTGGGCTATTTCCGAGGCTAAAGATGTATTTTGCTGGCTCAATCTGGAACTGGATCCGGCCGATTGGATCAGGGCGCTCGTCCCTTCAATCAAACGGTCCAAAGATTGGGCAAGCAGATGCCCGACGCTGTTCGTGATAAACCAGCCGATTAAAATTCCGGCGATCAGCCCCGCGGCGATCGCGAAAACAATGAAAAGTTTGGATATTCCGATGACCGATTGCTGATTTTTTTGCGCGCTTTGGATTATTTGATCCTGATATTCTATCAGTTTGCCAATGTCCGTTTCCGTCACATCCTCAACTATTTCAATCATTTTTTGAGCCGCGGCCGAAATACTTCCGGTTTGTCCCGCGTTGACGAACGCTGTGATTTGAATGAGCTCGGCCGACAATTCTTTAATTTCCTTATCAACATCGCCGATCATTTCGTCCGTATTTTCCAAAACATCGGCCGATACGGACCGGCGATCAATGGCCTGATAATTTCCAAAAGATTCTTTAGCGGCGGAAAAACGCTTATTCAAACTGGCTAATACTTCTCGGTCAACCAAATTGCCGTGTACGGCCAAATCCGAGCTTAAAAGGCTAAGATTGGCTTCCAATTGATAAAGATCGGCAATTCCTTTGGTCTGCGAATGAAGATTTTCTTGGATAACAAAAAGGCGCTGAATGGAAAGAAAAGCCGCCAATCCAAGCGCCAATATTATAACGATTAAAATTATGTAACCGGAAAAGATTTTTTGTTTCAGTGAAAATTTAAGCATGGGAATAATTTTCCTGATTTTTTAATATTATTAGTATACCAAAAAAATGAACTATTGTCAAAAACCAAAGAATTATTCGTATTTCACCACCCGATCGGTCGGCACGATTTCCACCCAAGATGTTCCGGCGTTTAGCTTAACTTCCGCGCCCTCGCTGTCGTAAAATTTCAAACGGTCTTTGGCACTCAATTTTTTCCATTTTCCTTTGATGGCCTCCCCGTCTATGAAAATCAGCGCCTCACCTTCGCCCACCGTCTCCATTGCCAGCCGCTCTTTGTCGGCCAAGGTGGTTTTTGTATAGACGACCAAAACATTTTTGGCGCGAATGGCATCGCCGGATTTCATCAAATGCGGCTGTCCGGCTTGGAATCTCGCGTAATCATTCACCTCCCGATCATATTTATACTCAACTTTATAGTTAAATGAAGAAAAATCAATGGTTATGGGCTTAACATCGCTAGGCCGCGAATCTTGCGCTTTATCTGATTTGAACTGCCAAGTGTCGTAAGTCGGCTGAGCGTCCAGCTTATTCTTGTCGCGCAAAGCATAGATGAGCTTGTCAAGCGAAGTGAATAATGTATGCTCGCTAGCTGTCTTAATTGTTTTATCCCTCCAAAAATATTTGGAATTAAAAAATTGATTAAGATCAAAAATGCCGCGTTTGTTAATTTCCGTCAGAGCCTGCGGACTGCCGCCGATATGGACAAACATTGCTCCCAATTCATCAGTCCAATCAAGATAATAAGGTCTCGCGCTTCTAACCGGCCCGATTTGCGGCACATCGGCCGTATGGCCGCGCGCGTATATGGCTAAAAATCTGGTAATCCCGCCTTCGGCCAACGCCTCATAAACAATTTGCGCCTTATCCAGCCCGGATTGAGGTCTCGCCGCTGTCAGATTTTCAATAATAATCGCGGTTGGATAAAAATTTGATTCGGCTTCCGGGACCAGCACGCCGTCAATCCGGCGAGGAACAAGATTAACCGCCGCTTCATTGGTGTTTTCATTGTCCGAAATTGAATCGTTCGTATTTTTATTGGCGTCCCAATCGTTTAATTTCCCGGAAAATACGCTCGCGCCAAGCCAGACGGCGCCGCCTACGGCGATAACCAGCAATAAAACGCCCAAAGAAATCAGAACGCTTTTGTTTTTTGTCAAACTCTCTTTGACTTTCCACAGAAAATCGCGAATAGAATCTTTCATAAGAAATTTATTTTTCTTCAACCACTTCTTCTTTCTTTTTCTTTTCCACTACTCCCACTTCCGCCACTTTGGCCGCTTCGCCTTCGGCCGGAGGAGCCGCGATTTCTTCTTCAGCGCGCGGCGGAGCAACCACCGCCACCACTTCATCGGCATTATCCAGTAATTCTATGCCTTTGGGCGCTTTAATATCTTTAATATGAACGGCCGACTCAAAATCAACCAATACTGAAATATCCACCTCTATTTCGTGGACCAAATCTCCGGGCAGACATTCCACTTTCAAATGATCCATATTGGCCACAAATACGCCGCCCGCTTCTTTCACGGCTTTTGATTCGCCGATGAACTTCAAAGGGATTTCCGTAGTCAATTTTTCAGTCATTTTAACTTCGTGCAGATCAATATGGATGATATTCCCCTTCACATTGTCGTACTGGACATCTTGAATGATTACTTTTCGCTGGTCTTTGCCGTCAACGGTCAAATCAAGCAGCGTACTCTCACCCGCCTGCTTATAGACTTTTTCCAAGGTTTTGGTCGGAATGGAAAGCAATATATTTTCAATGCCGTGGCCGTACAGCACGCCGGGCGTTACGCCTTGCGCGCGAATAGTTTTTACTTTTTTTCCTAAAATATCCCTCCGATTAGTGTCTAAAGAAATGGATTGTTGAGCCATAGAATATTAAGTTAAAAATGAAAAGTGAAAAATTAAAAGTTAAGGACTAGCTTTCCGCCCACATTTGTTCTTTTTTCAATAATCCTTCAAAATAATCGTCTTCAGCATTTCCGTGCTGATGCGTTTCTTTTTGGATATCGCTCAAAAGTTTGACATGCTTTACCTTTTTCCCTCGGCCGATAATCAAGCCAAGGCTTGACGAACCGCAATGGCGGCAGGCCGTCTCCACCAAACACCAAGATCCGTGATTTTCCAAAACATCGGCTTCAAAAGAATGAAGCTCGTGCGAGCAAACCGGACATTGGAATTTTTGGGCATCAGTCAATTGCATGGCAGTATCTTATTATTAAAGCGAATTTAAATTGATTATATGAAATAAGTCAAAATGTGTCAACCCCGCCATATTCTGCCGGTTGAAAAAGCGTTATTTTTGTGATATAATATAGCTATGAAAATTTTTAATTTTCAATTTTTCCGCCCGAGGCGTGAACCAAAGGCTCATCAGCCTTGGGCTGAGATCCGCCATTGGCGGATAATTTTCAAAAGCACTAAACAGAGCTTCATATCTCTATTTACTTTATTATTGTTTGGAATTTTAATTTTAACCAATCCAATCAACGCTTTTGCTGCCAAACCGCTTGAGGCGCAAATTGTTTCCCAAAGTCAAACAGTCCTCCGCCTAAAGCCCGGACAATCTTTTACCGTGTCGGTTAAAATAAAAAATATCGGAAAAAGCGTCTGGCAAGCGTCTGGCTCCTCGTTTGCTGCCATTAATACGGCTGATGAAAAACTGCAAAAAACAGTCAAAAGTAAATTTCATCATAAAAGCTGGAAAAAATGGTGGCGGCCGACCGGTCTTTCCAAATCCGTCAAACCGGGCGAAACAGCCAATATCAAATTCGCCATAACCGCGCCGAAAGAAACCGGACGATTTACCGAATACTTTTCTTTGGCCAAAGCCGGCTACGGATTTATTGACGAAGGAAATTTTTCTCTGACAATCATCTCTTTTCCGCAAATATCAATAAAATCAACAGTGCCGGAATCTCTGGAAATTGAGCAAGGCCAGACAAAAACCGTCAATGTCCAATTTGAAAATACGAGCAAAATTTCATGGGACGCGAAAAAATTTCCACTGGCACTATCCGTAGGCGATCTAAAATCTTTGAGTTCTTTCGCGGACAGCTCTTGGACTGACAATAAAACGCCTTGCCGGATTGCTTCAAAATCAATAATCAAACCCAAGCAAAAATTTTCCTGTTCCTTCGCTCTCAAAGCGCCGGATACGCCGGGATCTTACCGCGAAACATTTTTTCTTAACGCGGAAAATCTGGGCAGTATCGGTACAAGCCGATTCCCGCTGAATTTCTCTGTTTTGCCAAAAACCGAAGCGGCCGCTCCCCGCTTTGTGGCCGGAGAACCGCTAATCCGCGTCGGGCTTTTTTCCAAAAACAAAGAAACCCAATTCAAGGCAAACGACATTCTTGACCTCATTGACTCAACCGGCAAAGTAATTTTGACCGTTAATCCGTCTTCTCTGATTAGCGTGGCGCCGATTGATGCGGCGTCGTTTTCCGTTTCGGCGGAAAACCAGACAATAAATATTTCTTCGCCCGCCCGCTTTGCGCCGCGCAATCAGACGACCGTGTCTGAAATTACCACATTTGAAAGGCGTCCGGCCTGGAATACCACATTAAACGACAATCTTTTCCGCGGCACGATTGAATTTCGACTGCTTCTCGATTCCACGACTTACTGGGCCATTGAAGAAGTGGCCTTGGAAGAATATTTGCGGGGCATCGCCGAAGTGTCTGACAGCGATAATCCGATTTACCTGAAAACAATGATGATAGCCGCGAGAACCTATGCCGCTTTCCTGAATATTTACAAAACAAAACACAAAACAGAAGTCTATGATATTAATATGACTACCGATCAGGTGTATCGCGGTTATAATCTGGAATTGCGCGCGCCAAATACTACAAAAGCCGTATTGGAAACAGAGGGACAAGTATTGATCCATCCTTATGCCGTGGATGAAAAGAATCCGCAAGGCGTTATCGTCGCCTCTTATTCTTCCGGCACGGACGGCAAAACCAGAAGATGGTGTAAAGTATGGAAATGCTCTGATCCGGAAAAAGATTATCCTTGGGCAATGGCGACAGATGATCCTTTGGGAATTATTCCCAATGCTTTGTCGTTGTCCGG
>Ga0209211_10013530_pt1 | contig 10107 bp, 10 predicted proteins | sample RifGroA2_FD_183992 | JGI IMG/M metagenome (GOLD analysis project Ga0209211, IMG submission 183992) | Groundwater microbial communities from Rifle, Colorado, USA - Groundwater A2 (SPAdes) (version 2) | ecosystem: Environmental > Aquatic > Deep subsurface > Groundwater | place: Rifle, Colorado...
GTGGGTCCGGAAAAAAGTACAAGAAGTGCCACTGGCCGGATTAAAATATATTAAAATAGTTTAATAACTATTATTAATTTTATTATTTTTATGAAACATCATTTCACATCGGAGGAAGCAAAAAAAGTGGGCGAGTCACTTGATATTGATTGGAGCAAGTTTGACGTTGAACAGTATAGGCGGGGAATGGACGTGGAACTTGAACATGGAAAAGATAATTCGGTTACCAACGTTACCAATGACGATATGATGATGACCGGAAAGATTGCCCTGGCCCACCTAAACGAGTTTCCGGATTATTACACCAGATTAGATAAGATGGAGGCAGAAGCGCACGCCTATTGGGACAGCAAAACTAAGTAAAAACTTTTTTTAATTTGTGAAAAAGCGAAGGGAAAAAAGGCTGTTTACTTTTGATGAGAACCTCAAGGGATAAAATCCCCTCGTCCATGGCAATTTCTCCGTGTCGTATTCCTTCAATTTTATCCTTTTCCTGGAGGAGGGTTTTCCAGTGAATGTTACTGATATTTGGTGCAATCACCAGATCAGCCTGCTTGACCTCATAGGATGCAATGTTATGAATCATGACGCTAAATGAATGACGTGCCACGGACAAAAAATTCATTTGACCACTTATATCATCGTAAGAGTAGTGTTTTTCCAGATTGACTCCAATTACAATATCAGCGCCCATTTTCCTGACGGTGCTCACAGGTACCGGGCTGGTGATACCTCCATCCACAAGAAATCGCCCGTCAAGAAGAACGGGTCTCAGTATCATGGGGGCGGCACTGCTTGCCAGGATTCCCGTTACGACCGAACCCTGATCTATGGCTACGACCTTTCCGTCTTTTAAATCGACGGCAACCGCCTTGCAAGGAATTTTGAGATCGGAAAACTGCAAATTCTTTCCAAGATATCCCTCCATAAAATCCTGCAGGCGTCTGCCTTGCAGTATCCCTTCCTTGAAAGAGGGATCAGTGACTAAGCTCAACATTTGCCACCAATTTTTTTTGATAATATACTCTTCCATCTCGTAAACATTTTTCCGTGCGGCATAAAATATGGCGGCTATCGATCCCGCACTGGTACCGGCAATAAAATCTATCGGAATGTTATGCTTAATCAAAGATTTAATGACGCCAATATGGGCAAGCCCTTTTGGACCCCCGCCTCCCAGAGCAAGTCCGATTTTGGGTCTTTTTTTGAATAGGCTAAACATGTTGACAATAGTTACATATTATCACAATGAGAGTATTTATTTTATTACTTCGATTAAACGTTTAATCGAAGTAAAAACCACTTGCAATCAATGCCACCCATTTTGTATAGTGAATATTCTATGGATACAGAACCAACCGGAGCAACGAGCTCCATGACTGTTATCGAACTTACCGCCATTATTAATCGATATGCCGCGAATATTGACAAAGTGAAAGGGAGCTTAAAAGAAAAGAATGCGATGTTTAAAGATGCTTTTGAGGGGGATGCCAAATATCATGAACAGGACATGAAAGTAAAAGATCTCACCAAACTTAAAAATGCTGAAAAACAGAGAATTCTGAAAACTCCTGCCATTGAAGCAGTTACTGCCCAGGTAAATGATTTAAAAATGGAGATAAAGGATATGCAGGATCTTCTTTCCGGATATTTAGAGCAATATCAAAAAGTATCAGGAACGAATATCATCGAAACAGAAAATGGAGATATCAGAGAAATTATTCCGGTGTTTAAGCTTGTTAAACGAAGAATATAATTTACAGGCACTTATTCCATAATCCACGATTATTATCCCGCGCTTCCTGTTGGGCCTCTACAAACTGGTTTGAATAGGCCACGTCCGGTGGAAAAGTAGAAGCATGAGCATATCCCTCCCGTACCAGAAAATCATTTATAAACAATTCGGCTGAAGCAGTAGCATTGTCATCAACAAGCCAGACATATCTCAGCAACCTTCCATACCGATCAGCCTCCGAAACATCTTTTTCCATACGGACCATCTTCCCTTCAACGAGCTCTTTATTTTTATTCGAAGCCTCTTTTCCAAAACACTGCACCCCTTTAGTCAGGTGCTTTGTTTCAGGAGTGTCAATGCCGATGTAGCGGAGCTTGATATTTCCTTCAATTTCTATAGTATCTCCATCGACCACTCTCAATACTTTAACGGAAGAAGATTTAATCTTGGGTAGTTTGGTAGGAAGAACACTGAAAGTTTTTTTAAGCTGGACTGTTGAGGGAAAATAATAAACCCCGGATGCAAAAAGAACAGACACTATTCCCAAGTACATAATTAGCCCGAAGTTATTTTTCATTACTGTATGATAGTATAATCTTTATTTCACGGTCACGCTCTTTGCAAGATTTCTTGGTTTGTCAGGATCGGTTCCCCGACCTACTCCTAGAAAATATCCGAGCAATTGACCTACTATCACATTCGGGAAAAGCGTCAAATCTCCCACGTCCGGTGTCAGTATAGTGGTATCAAATTCAGATGCTTGAAATGGGGCTATACCGATGATATATCCACCTCGTGCTTTCACTTCAGCGGCACTTGATAGGACCTCATTCCTAACCTCATCGTTACCTGCAAGAACGAAACATATCGTACCTTTTTGAATGAGTGAAATAACTCCGTGTTTCAGCTCCCCGGCCGCAAATGGCTCGGCATGGATATAGCTTGCTTCTTTTATTTTGAGCGCAAACTCGAGAGTGCTGGGATAGTTTAGATGCTTGCCTATTAAGTACATATCTTCATGGCTCAAAATATCTTTGGCAAGGGCAATTACCTTGTCTAATAAAGTTTGATTTAACCATCCTTCAAGCACTTGACCAAGATGTTTCAGATTTTTCTGTGCGGTCAATATGTTTCCGCCGACTGCATTTGCAAGCAAATATAAAGTTGCTAATTGTGAAGTAAACGCTTTCGTTGAAACAACCGCAATCTCAGGGCCAGCCCCCACAAGTAGTACGGAATCAGCCAGTCTTTCTAAGGTTGAACCGCGGGCATTTACGACAGCCACTACATATGCTCCTGCTTTTTTCGCGTTACGAGCGGCGATCAATGTATCTGCCGTCTCTCCACTTTGAGACATGGCGATGAACACGGTATCTTTGTCACAAAACTTTGCAAAGGGTAAAAATTCATATGCAGGATATGCCTGAGCTTGTACACCGGATTGCGCAAAGAAATATTTAGAGGCGAGGGCGCAGTAAAATGCAGTGCCACAGGCGACCATAACAACTTTTTTATGTATTTTTATCTTTTCAGCAATTTTTTGCAGTTCTTGAATATTAATCTGGGATGTTTTAGGAATGGTTTTCTTTTGCTCCATGATTTCCTTTAAAAGGAAGTGAGGGTATCCTCCTTTTTCTGCATCTTCAACTTTCCAGTCCAGGTTTTGAATGTCCAGGTTTTTTTTCGTGTGTGTTTCAACATCGTAAAGGGATACACCTGTTTTTGTTAATATTACCCCTTCACCGTCTAATAAAAAGTGAACAGCATTCGTAAACTTCAAAAAAGCCGGCACGTCTGAGGCGAGATAGTAATCTTCTTTTCCCATACCGACTACAAGGGGACCGTTTCTACAGGCGATGACGGATTCAGTCTTGCCATCTAATACTGCGATGGCATTTGAACCCGCGAGTTCTTTAAAAGTTTCAAAAACCGCAGTTTCTATTTTTATTTTTTTTTGCTTTTCTTCAATAAGATGAGCAATAACCTCAGTATCAGTTTCAGATATAAAGATATGACCTTGACTCAACAGTTTTGATTTCAATTCTTGATAGTTTTCGACGATGCCATTATGTAAAACTGCAATTTGTTTTGTACAATCTAAGTGCGGATGCGCATTGGCATCTGTCACTCCTCCATGAGTAGCCCATCGGGTATGGCCAATAGCAATAGAGCCTAATGGGAGTGAGGTTAAAGCCTGTCCGATTTTTCCAATATGTTTTTCAACCTGTAATTTTTCTTCGCCTTTGGGTTTCATTGCAATACCCCATGAATCATAGCCTCGATATTCAAGCTTCTTTAATCCCTCAAGAACGGTTTGCGCACTTGAATTTTGTTTGTCATTGACGACTGCAAAAATACCACACATAAAAATATATAAAAATAATAATGAAGCTCGGAGTGAAGAACTGTATTATGTTTTCTTTGGTCCCCGCATTACTGCAGGGGTTTAAAAAACATATTCAAGACAACAGTTGTGCCTTGAGGGTTTCCGTAGATATACAATCTGGTAATTGTTTCCGATTCCCTCCGATTCGGAGGGCCCTCTCCTCGTAAACCTCCGATTCGGAGGTCCACACGCTCTTTTTAATAAATCTTCAATCTAAGCTACTAGATTCTATCAAAATGGGGGAGTGAAGTCAAATTTTAGCCTTATGAGTCTTCCGCAGTTTGTATTCAATAAAGTATAAATATCCTGAGAGCAATACGAGAAGGCCACCCGTCAGGGGAAAGAAAAGGGGAAGAAGTTTAAGGGTGATAATATTTATTATTCTTCTCACTTTATTGTGTTCCTGTATGGTAATGAGAGCGTTCAGAGTTTGCTCTCGCAACCCCTCAAGTATGTGTTTATTGTATTGAAATCCAAAAAGGAGAAGACTAAACCCAAGGAGCAAAAGCACTGATTTGCGTGAGGGACGATACAGAGAAAGGCCGACCGCAAAAATAATTCCGCAAAAATAAAAGAGAGCAAGCCAGTTATGGCTTATGGTAAAAAAAAGCGCGTAAAAGATATTTTGTTTGAGGTCGGGAGTTATAATCATTTTAAAATAAACTCAATTGTGGTTTAGGTTCGGGCTTTTTTTCTTCCACCACTTTTTTAGCACTTTGATTTCTTTCAAATATTCGTTTAATCATTGAATACATTTCAAATCCGGTTAGATATGTTTTAAGCCCCTCATCAAACCAGGAGAAATGTGTTTGCTTGATATCAAAATCCAGGGGAACATCAGTTACGATTGTTGATAATTTTTTTGCAATGATAATATCCTTTTTGTGTTCTTGAAGAATCGTCTTTGTTTTCCCTTCCTCCATTGACTCAATTTCAGACAAAAGATTGTCAAGCGTCTTGTACTGAGTAAGGAGTTTGATGGTCGTCTTAGGACCAATTCCTTTTGCGCCAATGTAGTTGTCCGATTGATCACCTGCGATTGCTTTATAATCGGGGATTTGGTGCGGCTCTATTCCTAGTTTTTCTTTTACTTCAAGAGGGGAGTATAACTTTGTTTTTGCAAAACCGATCTGAGGAGAAATAACATAAATACTCTCGCCAACGAGTTGAAGGAGATCTTTATCTCCTGACAAAATAAATACTTGCCTGCCCTTATTCTTGTAGTGATAAGCAATGGTTCCAATCAGATCATCTGCCTCATATCCATCCTTTTCCATGTGTATGACACGTCCTGCATCAAGCGCTTGCTTGACAAAAGGAATTTGCACAATAAAATCGTCATCTATCTTTGGGCGTTGTGCTTGATACGATTCAAGTAACTTGTTTCGAAATGTGGGGGCAGGTGTATCAAAACATACCAGAAGATGTTGAGGTTGAAAATCTACAACAGCCTTGTATAACATCGAAAGAAACCCATACAAGACATGAGTAGGAACACCTTTTGAAGTTTTAAAAGAGGGCAGCGCATGATATGCCCGATGCATCAGGGCATTTCCGTCTACCAGAAGCAATTTTTCCATAGGTTAACCCTGGATGGCGAGCGACTCAATCGCTTCTTTTTTGCCGACAATTTTTTCAAACTCTTCTTGATCAAGGCTTTCCTTTATGAGAAGCTCTTTTGCAACTTTATCTAGGAGCTCTCTTTTTTCCTTAACCATATGTACTGCTTTATCGTATCCCGTTTGGAGAATTTCTTTGACAGATGAATCAATTTTTGCTAGTACTTCTTGAGAGACCGTGTTTTGCTCGTAATATGTTTTCCCCCATTCGGTTACGTCCATAGTAGGTCCAAAATTAATAGGCCCTAGTTCGCTCATGCCATACTCAACTACCATAGCTTTTGCAATCCGTGTAGATTGATCAAAATCATTTGAAGCACCGGTCGTAACCTCATTAAAGATTGTAAGTTCTGCCGCCCTGCCTCCCATCATGACTGCAATCTCTTCCAATAGGTGGGTTTTTGTTTCGTGCAATTTATCCTTTGCGGGTGGAATGAGAGTATATCCGAGAGCCATACCACGGGATACTATTGAAATACGGTGGACGGGATCGGTATGGGGGAGAAAATGGCTCACAATTGCATGACCCGCTTCATGATAGGCAGTCAGTTTTTTATCCATATCCGATTGGATGCGTTTTTTCGCCGGTCCCATTTTTACTTTTGTTGCGGCCTCTTCGATATCACTCATGTCAATATCAACCTTAGCATGGCGTGCCGCAAAGATCGCCGCCTCATTCAACATATTTTCCAGGTCTGCACCCGAGAATCCTACTGTTCTTTTGGCAACTTTGTCCCAATCAACCTCTTTGGTAAAAGGCTTACCCGCCGCATGAATTTTCATGATGTCTTTGCGCCCATCAACGTCGGGATAGTCTACGATGATGCGACGGTCAAAACGTCCCGGTCGAAGAAGCGCGGTGTCTAGAAGATCTCCCCTGTTTGTAGCGGCAATAACAATCGTTTGTTCATTTGATGTGAATCCATCCATCTCAACCAAAATCTGATTAAGCGTTTGTTCGCGCTCATCATGGGAAGGCATAGCCCCAACTGATCGAGCTCGACCTATGGCATCAATTTCATCAATAAAAATAATGGAAGGAGAACTTTTTTTTGCGGTCGCAAAGAGGTCTCGCACCCGCGCCGCACCAATTCCAACAAGCATTTCCATAAACTCAGATCCTGCGATTGAAAAAAAAGGAACGTTTGCTTCACCGGCGACTGCCCGCGCAAGAAGTGTTTTGCCGCACCCAGCTGGTCCCACAAGCATCACTCCTTTGGGAGTTCGAGCACCAAGTTTTTTATATTTTTCAGGATTTTTTAAGAAGTCGACAATTTCCTCTAGCTCTTTTTTTGCTTCATCTACCCCGGCAACATCTTTGAAGGTTGTCTTCGGCAAATCTTTATTAAACCGTTTTGCACGGGACTGTCCGAATGAAAAAACCGAATCTTGTGCCCCTCTCGCCTGACGGAACAAAAAGATAAAAAATGCGACCATAAGGATGGTGGGAATAATATTGCTCAAAAAATTTACCAGTCCATTTGATCCCTGGGTATCTTTAACTACTATTTGCGTATTTCCCGGATTGACGCCCGCATCACGAACCGTTTTGAGAAAACTATCGCTTGCCTCCTTATACGTAACTCCTAAAGTGTCATCTTTATAGAAAATAAGAATTTTATTATCAACTATTTCCACTTTTTTGACCTTTTGATCTTTGATTTCCTGTACAACCATCGTTATCGACTTTTCAGGAAGTGCTTGTTTTACCTCCTTCGAAATAGACTGGTAAGCAAAGAAGAGAAAAAGAACGATGAAGAAGATAAAAAACGAGTTCTTTAAATCGAGATTGAGTTTAAATTGAGCTACTTTTTTGAAATCGTTTTTCTTTTCATCTTTCCCGTTTTTTTTATTTATCATGGGAACATTTTATCAGATTTTTGGTAGAATTGACAACACATAATGAGAACAATCCCTCTTGATGAAACAGCAATTCATGAAAGTATAAAAGTCCTGAAATCAGGTGGTCTCGTCATATTTCCATCAGACACCGTATATGGAGCACTTGTTGACTCAACAAATAAAAAGGCAGTAGGAAAACTCATGGGATTTAAAAACAGACCTATTGGTAAGCCAATTTCCGTCTTTGTTTCTGATTTTATGATGATGGAGGAATATGTGAACGTGGGTAAAAATAAATTGTTATTAAATAAACTTCTCCCTGGTCCCTTTACCGTCATTCTCGATTCAAGACATAAGGTTGAGTCTCCATTGGAGTCAGAGAGAGGAACGCTGGGAGTTCGCATACCTGATTATCCTCTCTTGATTCGTTTGGTAGAGTTGTTCAGAAAACCTATAACCGCAACGAGCGCCAATATCTCCGGACGCCCCGCACATTACTCCGTCGAAACATTACTTCGAGATTTTCCCCAAATTAAAAAAAATATGATCGATCTCATTGTTGATGGCGGAAAATTGCCTCGGAATAAACCTTCAACAGTCATAGACTTGACAACTCCGGAGATTAAAATTATGAGACATGGAGATATTGATATAAAAGATTCTCAGACGTTTATCTCAAAGAGTTCGGGGGAGACGGAGAAAATTGCTCAATATATTGTTACCAGGCAATTAAAAAGAAAATCACATAAACCGCTCATTTTTATTCTTGAAGGGGATATGGGGGTGGGGAAGACTATATTTGTAAAAGGTGCAGGCAAACTCCTTGATATTGAAAATATAACTTCTCCCACTTATGTCATTTCCTGTGAATATAAAGTAGCCAAATGGGGAATCAAACAACTTATACATTGTGATTTATTTAACATTGAAGAAGAGAATGAATATAAATATCTCGGACTGGAACAGTATCTCATGTTAGGGAACATATTATTTATGGAATGGGGGGAAAAAGCAGGCTCACTCTATGATTTGTTAAAAAGTAAAGGAGAGGTTATTCATATTGGGATGAAATATATTAATGAGAAAGAGAGGGAGATCAGAATATGATTATTTTATCAATTGATACTTCCTGTGACGAGACGGCGTGTGCCATAACTGAGGGCCGAAAAGTGTTATCAAACGTTATATACTCTCAAGTTCTTATCCATAAAAAATGGGGAGGAGTTGTGCCTTCCCTTGCAAAACGGGCGCATGAAGAAAGAATTGATTTTGTGGTTCAGGAATGTATCCGCAAATATCAAAAACCAATCGAATCCATTGATTATTTCGCTGTTACGCAAGGCCCCGGACTTGCAATGGCGCTTGAGGTAGGTATGCGGAAAGCAAAAGAATTATCCGCAAAATATCATAAAAAGATTATCCCCGTAAATCATCTGGAGGGGCATATTTATTCCTCATTTGTACAAAATAGTCAGGGTAATCCAAAGAGGGATTTTTCCTTCCCCTATTTAGCCCTCATCATCTCCGGTAGTCACACAGATATTGTCCTCATGAAAGATCATATCACTTATGAGATACTGGGAGAAAAGATAGATGATGCGGCAGGGGAGGCGCTGGACAAAGCCGCCCGCATGCTCGGGTTCGGTTATCCGGGTGGGGCGGTGATTGAACGTCTCGCACAGGAAGTCAAGAATATTGACGAGTATCATTTTCCCCGCCCGATGTTATACAGTAAGAATTTGCAATTTTCTTTTTCAGGTTTAAAAACATCATTATTTTATTTCTTAAAAAAAGTGCCGGAAGAAGAAAAGTTTTCTAAAATGAAAGAAATCGCAAGTTCATTTCAAGAGGCAGTATTTGATACTATTATCAAGAAAACAGGGGATGCCATGAAAAAAACAGGGATACATAATATTGTGGTAGGCGGAGGGGTCATTGCAAACAGATATCTTCGCAATAAATTCAGAAAACTCGTAAGAAAACATGACGGCACTATTTTATTTCCATCCTATCCCTATCTCACCGGTGATAACGCGGCTATGATCGGCGTCGCCGCATACTTCAAAGCGGAAAAAGGTATTTTTGTTGAGGACGTCGAAACATTTGATCGCATTCCCCGCTTTCCTCTCACTGTATGATAAAATTTATCACATGAATAAACTATCCAAATTCGTCGCATCGATTCTTATTTGCGAGGGGGTAGGATTGATCAGTACTCCCTTTACTATTGCCGCAATACCCACTTGGTACGTGACTTTGCAAAAGCCATTTTTCTCACCTCCTAATTGGGTCTTTGCTCCGGTCTGGACCTTTCTCTATTTCCTGATGGGAATATCGGTCTATTTGATTTGGGAACAGGGATTGAAGAAAAAGAAAGTAAAGGAAGCATTAAAATTTTTTCTTATTCAATTAGCTCTTAATTTTATGTGGTCACTATTTTTCTTTGGTTTGCGCGCACCGTTTTTGGCTTTTATCGAGATAGTCATCCTCTGGTTGGCGATCTTCGTAACCATCAAAAAGTTTTA
>Ga0209211_10013531_pt1 | contig 10107 bp, 11 predicted proteins | sample RifGroA2_FD_183992 | JGI IMG/M metagenome (GOLD analysis project Ga0209211, IMG submission 183992) | Groundwater microbial communities from Rifle, Colorado, USA - Groundwater A2 (SPAdes) (version 2) | ecosystem: Environmental > Aquatic > Deep subsurface > Groundwater | place: Rifle, Colorado...
TCGGCTTCTAATACTTCTAGGCTTGTGCTCACGCTAACCTCCAAATGCGGTAGATGCTGACGGCTCATAGTCTATCACGGCGAATGGTGGTCACAGTGGTACGACCGCCGCGCTTGGGTTTGTGGTGTCTAACGAAGCTGTAGAAAAAGTCTATTCATACCCGCATCGTGCCGTGAACCAAAACAAATATCAAGGTCGAACCGGACGGTGATATTTTGGGGAAGAGAATGGCGCGTTACAAACACATCGACACCAGTCCGCGATTTCTTGCGGTGGACTTGCAGCGGCAGTTGTTGCCCGGCACATTCGAGCATGCGCTGAATCATCTGCTCGACCGCGAGATCGACCTGTCCGGCTTCGATGCGCGCTATACGAACGATGTCACCGGTGCTGCGGCCTATCCGCCCGCGATGCTGCTCAAGGTCGTGCTGTTCGCCTATTCGCGCGGCATCGTCAGCAGCCGCAACATCGAACGCGCCTGCCGCGAACACATCACCTTCATCGCTCTGTCCGGCGATAGCCAGCCGCACTTCACCACCTTTGCCGGATTCGTTTCCTCGCTGGGCGACGACATCGCCGCGATCTTCAGTCAGGTGCTGTTCATCTGCGACAAGCAAGGATTGATCGGGCGCGAGATGTTCGCCATCGACGGCGTGAAGCTGCCGAGCAACGCCTCCAAGGCTAAGAGCGGCACCCGTGCCGACTTCGAGCATCAAGCGAGCAAACTCGAAGCGGCGGCGAAGACCATACTCGAACGGCATCGCGAAGCAGACCTGCGCGCCAGCGAATCTGACCTCGATGCCAAAGAAACCCAACGCATCGCCCGCCTGCAAACCGATGCCGCGCAAATCCGGCAATGGCTAAGCGATCACCCGGAAGATCGCAAAGGCAGCAAGGGCGCGGTCCGCAAGAGCAATCGCACCGACAATGAGTCCGCCAAGATGGCGACGAGCAAAGGCGTGATTCAGGGCTACACCGGCGTGGCCGCCGTCGATGCCCGCCACCAGATCATCGTCGAAGCGCAGGCACACGGCACCGGCAGCGAACAAGAATTGCTGATCCCGGTCGTGACCGCGATGAAGGAAGTTCTGGCACACGACACACTCATCACCGCCGACGCGGGATACCACTCAGAGATCAACCTCAAGGAATTGGCGTCACACAACATTGACGCACTGATCGCCGACAACAATATGCGGGGCCGCGACGAACGCTTTGCCGGGCAGGATAAATACAAAGCCTTGCCCGATCCGCTGCACGACAAAGGCGGCAAACCCAAGAAGGCAGCGCGCTACCAACCGAAAGACTTCGATTACGACCCGCAAGCGGGAACGTGTACTTGCCCGGCGGGAAAACAACTCTATGGCAACGGCAGCGGCTGCACGATCAACGGCTATGCGGCGGTGAAATTCCAAGGCGCGCAATGCGACTGCGTGCCGTGTGCGTACCGCGATCGCTGCCTGCTCAAGCCGGACAAAACCAAGGTGCGACAAGTGTCGTTCTTCCAGGGCAAGCGGGATGGCGCGAGCTACACCGACAAAATGAAAGCGCGCATCGACAGCCCGGAAGGTCGCGCTCAATACGGCAGACGCTTTGCCACGGTGGAGCCGGTGTTCGGCAACCTGCGACACAACAAACAACTCAACCGCTTCACGCTCCGGGGGCGGAAGAAGGTCGATGCGCAGTGGAAGCTCTACTGCCTGGTGCACAACATCGAGAAACTGGCGCATCACGGGTATGCGCAGTAAAAGAGCGCAGAAACCCTCGAATACGCCTGCTGTCGCACATCCTCATCAGAGCAAATTGTTCATGCTCGCCGCAGTAAAAATTACCGCCTGAATTTGAAGCTGAAGCGGGAATGTTGCGGGAGGGAAAAGCTTGGCTGGAAAATCGGCTGAAATGAGTTTTTCTACAGCGTCAACGTAAAAGTGAGGGGCTGCGCGCTTTTGCGCAGTCCCTCTTGACTGCCAGGTTAGAGGTCACGAACGTTGCTGTTTTCGTTGCCATAGCCGGGCACCCCAAAGCGAGCAATAGATAATTACCGTGATCCAGAACAACCAAAAAAGAATAGGTCTGGATGGATGCAGCAATATATGCATGAGAGCCCCAATAAGCCCGACAACCAATGCATGGAATTGAGGTATCGCTACAGAAAGACGAGCAGCCAGATAACCGGCGGCGATGGGAGAGCCAATCCAGAATGCAAATAACCACAATGTGGTTGGCATAGTGCATGCAAGCAATATCGGAATGGCATAAGCAAAAGCGAACGCCATCATTATGGTGCCCCAATCGATGTGCTGCAGCAGTCTCCGCATTTGTGACCTCTAACGTAATGTATACACCGCTATCGGTGCATATCCTGTAAAAGCGAGGTGTATAATCTGGCGCATTCTGCTGGTCAACCTTTTGTTTATCCAAGCAACAATTAGGCGGGGGCTCATGTTATGGTCACTGAAAATACACCGGTAGCGCCAACGCCCCCAAAATTGCTCGATCAAGTCCGCGACAAGATCAGGGTGAAGCATTACAGCATCCGGACAGAAACGCAATATGTCCAATGGATCAAGCGGTTTATTTTCTTTCATGGCAAGCGCCATCCCCGTGATTTGGGGGCTGCCGAGGTGGAGGCTTTCTTGACGCATCTTGCCACGGATGGAAATGTTTCTGCATCGACGCAGAATCAGGCGCTTTCCGCGTTGCTGTTCCTTTACCGGGAGGTGCTGGGGATAGCGTTGCCGTGGTTGGACAATGTGGTGCGCGCGAAGAAGCCCCAACGTTTGCCGGTGGTGTTGAATCGTGCCGAGGTGGCGTTGGTGCTGGAGCGCATGGATGGGTTGTACGGTTTGATGGGGCGTTTGCTTTATGGGACGGGGATGCGCTTGATGGAGTGTTGCCGATTGCGCGTGAAGGATATCGATTTCGGGCAGCGCGAGATTCTGATCCGCGACGGCAAGGGGGCCAAGGATCGCGTGACGATGCTGCCGGTGACTCTGATCCAGGGATTGCAGGAACATTTGGCGAAGCGCAGACGTTTGTATGAGGATGACTTGGGCAAGGGGATGGCGGAGGTATTTTTGCCGGACGCATTGGCGTGCAAGTATCCCAATGCTGCCAATGAATGGGCTTGGCAGTATATATTTCCCTCCGGCAGCTATTCGGTCGATCCGCGTAGCGGGCGGGAACGCCGTCACCATATTGATGAGAAATTGTTGCAACGCGCGATGAAAAAAGCGGTGGGTTTATCCGGCATCACCAAGCTCGCCACACCGCATACCCTGCGTCACTCTTTTGCTACACATCTGCTGGAGAGCGGCTACGACATCCGCACCGTGCAGGAGCTGCTCGGCCACTCCGACGTTTCCACCACGATGATTTACACCCATGTTCTCAACAAAGGTGGCAAGGGCGTGGTGAGTCCGTTGGATAGGTAGCACGGCTATATTTGCAATTCGGCCCGTAGCGCCTCCGGCTACCCGATTGGGTTTCGATTGTTGCTGGACACGCGGCCACGGCCTACAATGTGTAATATAAACAGGAAGGATACACATCATGCGAACCAATATCGTCATTGACGACGAGCTAATGGAAAGCGCTCTTCGGGCGACCGGGTTAAAAACCAAGCGAGAGGCGGTGGAACTCGGGCTCCGTACCTTGCTGCTGTTGCGCCAACAAGAAGAAATTAAGCGCTTCCGCGGCAAGCTCAATTGGCAAGGCGACCTTGATGCGATGAGGCTCGACAAATGATTTTGGTCGATTCCAGCGTTTGGATCGACTACTTTCGGGGAACGTCCACACCACAGGCGGAAAAGCTGGACGCGCTGCTTGGCATCGAGCCGATTGCGACGGGCGACCTTATTTTGACCGAGGTGCTGCAAGGCTTTGACAGCGAGCGGGATTTCAATCAAGCGAAAAAGCTCATGACTTCGTTGGTAATCGTAGACTTGGCTGGACGGAACATAGCCATTCAAGCAGCCAAGAACTTTCGTGTGTTGCGGTCGCTCGGAATAACCGTGCGCAAGACGATTGATACAATAATTGCCACTCACTGCATCGAGCGTGGATTGCCTCTTCTGTATAGCGATAAGGACTTCGATCCGTTCGTCGAGCACCTTGGCCTCCGTTCGGCGCTGCCAGAAACTTAACGAATAGGCGTTTACTGCGGCCATTGCAAGTCGCGGGTTTATCGAGTTTGGGCGGGGCGGCAGATAAACGCTATTCGTTATATTTAGGGCATTCTCTATGAATTCCTCACACTGGTGAAGGCCGGTGTCCAGTTAATAAAACAGACAGTGCAACGCACTGACATAAAAGCATGTTAATTAAAACCGCTGGATTCCGGCCTGCGCCGGAATGACGGAATTTGAATTTATAGCGATGCCCTTTACTTCCACGACAAGCCCCGCCCGAAAGATTACAGAAACTGCCCGGTCATTCCGACGTTTCCGCCACGATGATTTACACTCACGTCCTCAATAAAGGCGGCAGGGGCGTTGTGAGCCCGCTGGATAGATGAGATGAACGACGAACAATACATGCGCGCCGCGCTGGACTTGGCTCGCCAGGCGCAGGACGCCGGCGAGGTGCCGGTCGGGGCGGTGGTGGTGAAGGACGGCGAGATCGTTGGGCGCGGCTTCAATGCGCCGATCTCGCGCCACGACCCTTCGGCGCACGCCGAGATGATGGCGCTGCGCGATGCGGCGCAGCGGCTGGGTAATTACCGGCTGGTCGGCTGCGAGCTTTTCGTGACGCTGGAACCCTGCATGATGTGCGCCGGGGCGATCATGCATGCGCGCATCGCGCGCGTGGTGTACGGCGCGCGCGACCTCAAGACCGGGGCTTGCGGCAGCGTGCTGGATGCGTTCGCCGAGTTGCGTCTGAATCATCATGCGCAGGTACAAGGCGGGGTGCTGGCGGAGGAGTGCAGTGCGACGCTCAGCAATTTTTTCGCGATGCGCCGCGCGCAGCAACGCAATGCTTAACCTTAACGATTTATTGTGTCGTCATTCCGGCACAGGCCGGAATCCAGCAATAAAAATAGCCCGCAAAGCGGACAAAATCTTGGTGTTGACCCGCTGCGCGGGGACTGTTCAATCAACTGGATTCCGGCCTACGCCGGAATGACGGGGTAGTATGAAAATTACCGTAAACATTCCGACCCAGACGCTGGAGCTGCGCGGCGACGCGGGCGAGTTGCTGTGCAGCTATTCCGTTTCCACCGCAGCCAACGGCGCAGGCGAACGCTCCGGCAGCTTCTGCACGCCGCGCGGCCGCCATGTGGTGCGCGCGAAGATAGGCGCGGGCCAGCCGGCGAACACCGTGTTCGTGCGCCGCCGCCTGACCGGCGAGGTGTACACGCCGGAACTGGGCGCGCAGTTCCCGCAACGCGACTGGATACTGACGCGCATCCTGTGGCTGTCCGGCCGCGAGCCGGGTTACAACCGGCTGGGGGAATGCGATACCATGCGCCGCTACATTTACATCCACGGTACGCCGGATACCGTGTCCATGGGCATCCCCGGTTCGCACGGCTGCATCCGGATGCGCAACGACGAGCTGATCGAATTGTTTGATCTCGTTCCGGTGGGAACGGCAGTCGAAATCAACGCTTGAACGGGAGGCTTATGATGGGCAATCCTTTTACGGTCAGTCTGGTTTCATGGCACGACGGCGAGCCGCTGCTGCGTGCGGTTCGCGAGACGGTGTTTATCCGCGAGCAGGGCATTCCTGAGGAACTGGAATGGGACGGCCTCGACGAGGACTGCCGCCATGCGCTGGCGCTGAGCCTGCAGGGCGAGGCTATCGGCTGCGGCCGCATGTTGGCGAGCGGCCATATCGGGCGCATCGCGGTGCTGCCGCAGTGGCGCGAACAGCGGCTCGGCACCGCGATCATGGAGACGCTGCTCGCCGAGGCGAGCGCGCAAGGACTGAGCCGCGTGGACGTGGATGCGCAAACGCAGGCGCTTCCGTTCTATCGCAGCCTGGGCTTCGTCGAGCAGGGCGAGGTGTTCATGGATGCGGGCCTGCCGCATATTAAGATGACGCTGGAGCTGTAGGTCTCATGCCGCATAAAGAATCTCCCGCCGACGCCGCCGAAAAACTCCGCATCGACAAATGGCTGTGGGCCGCGCGCTTTTTCAAGACGCGCGCGCTGGCCGCCGATGCGGTCGAGAGCGGCAAGGTGATGGTCAACGACGCGCGGGTCAAGCCGGCCAAGGCGCTGGCGGTCGGCGACCGGCTGGACATCCGCCTCGGGCAATATCAATTCAGCGTCGAGGTGCTGGGCTTGTCCAACCGGCGCGGCCCGGCACCAGAGGCGCAGCAGTTGTATCGCGAGAGCGAAGAGAGCCGGTCGCGGCGCGAGACCATTGCCGCGCAGAATAAGCTGCTCCCGCTGCCGCATTTCAAGGGAAGGCCGACCAAGCGCGACCGCCGCGAGATCGAACGGCTTAACGAAAAATCGGGTAGCTGATTCAGTGAGATAAACCCTCGCTTATGCCGGCGACTCGCCAAGGTTTGACCTATGCATGCAGTCATGCGAAATGGAGGGGGCGCGGACATTCCCCCTTTATGAAAGGGGGGGAGGGGGATTTGCGGGAGAATAATCGAATCCATATTTTTAAATCCCCCTGATGGAACTACTAGCCATTCGACTAGGCTGACAAAAGACGCCAGCCAAGTCGCTGGTTATCGGTCCCCCTTTTGTAAAGGGGGGAAAGTAGTGTGTGTTTCGTGGGCCAATCGAGGTTTTTAGAACAATGACCGTTCCAGTTTCTGCACGCGCCGCGCGTTGGCGTCGCCGCGCGATCGAGGCGCTGATCCTCATCGTCGTCATCGTTGGTATCCGCGCATGGCAGCAGCGCGATGTCGTCAGCGGTGCTACGCCTTCGTTGGCCGGGACGTTGCTGGACGGCACTGCCTATAAGCTGTCTCCGCAGCGTCCGGTGCTGGTGCATTTCTGGGCGACATGGTGTCCGGTATGCACTGCGGAGCAGGGCAGTATCCAGTCGATAGCTCGGGGCGATCACGAGGTCGTCACGGTGGCGATGCAAAGCGGCAGTTCCGCCGATGTCGCCAGACATCTGACCGAACAGCGGCTGGACTTCCCGGTGCTGAATGATGCGGACGGGCGCATCTCCGCCGCGTGGGGCGTGCATGCGGTGCCCGCCAGTTTCATCGTCGACCGCGACGGGCAGATACGCTTCGTCGAGATCGGCTACACCACGGAAATCGGCTTGCGGCTGCGCTTGTGGCTGGCCGCTAATTTCGCTGTTTTCTGAATATCATCTGACAGCAAGGGAAGTGCCGTCGAGCATTTCGGGTCTTGCCGGAACCGGCGATTCCTTTTGTTTACGCCATGGTGCGGGTCAACTGCCGGGCTTGTTCGGCCTGTTCTGCTACACGGTTGCAAATCTCTTCGTTCTTGCCGGGGTCTATGCCCAGCGAAGCCCATTCCGTATCGTCGATGCCGGGTTCTGCCGCCTCGGCTATGCCGAACGATGGGAGCAGTTTTTCCGCGAGGTTGATGATGTGGATCAGCATCCTAGCTTCCTGCGCTTCGGGGGCCTCAGGATTATGGTGGTAGCGCAATACCGTGATGATTTCGTTCGGCAGTCCCCAGTTCTGCGCCAATTGGGCGCCCATTTCGCCGTGGGTCACATCCAGCAGCTCCTGTTCGATTTCCATCATCGGTCGGTCGGGTTCTTCGGCCATGCGGGCATGTAATTCGTCGCTGCGACTGGTGTCGAGATAGGCAAGGACCAGGTAGCCGATGTCGTGCAAAAGCCCGGCCAGAAATATCTGGTCGTCGTTGGGGCGCGAACCGGCGGGCATGTATTGGGCGAGCATGCGCATCGAGAGTGCGACGGCCAGGCTGTGCAGCCACAGGTTCTGCACGCTCAAACGCCCTTGCGGCATTCTGGTCAGCGCGGACATCGCGGCGATGCCGACGGCGACCGACTTTAGCCGGGTCATGCCGAGCAACATGGCCGCATCTTTTACCGAGGTCGTCTTGAGCGATGCCCCGAACAACGGCGTGTTGGCCAGTCCGATGATCTTCGCGGAAAGCTGCGGGTCGTGCCCGATCAGCTTGAGCATCGCGAGTTCCCCCTCATGGGTTTCCAGCGGCAGAGACAATAATTTCTGGGCGATTGCCGGCATCGCCGGCAGTGTGTCGAGTTTCTTGAGGGAATTTTTCAGGTTGATTTTGCTTCGCAACTTGGTCTCGCTGTATGAATCTGCCTGGGGCGCGCTTGGATGGATAAGCCGCAACGAACATGGCTCGGCCTAATGGCAGGCGCATCGGCAATTTTCACAGTAATTTGAAAATACTGATAAGTGTGACATTATCACAAATCATTGTTTTTAACTTGAGCTGGGTGATGGCTGTGGAAAAAGTATATACGACGAGAGAAGCCGCGAAATTGCTGGATGTATCGTTGCGCACAGTTCAGTTATGGGTCGAAAGCGGAGCTTTGTCGGCGTGGCGCACGCCGGGCGGGCATCGCAGGATCAGGGCGGATTCGCTGGATGCCATGCTGGCGAACCGGGGCGAGATCGAGGCGCCGGCTCCGGCCCGCGAGATCGGCGTGCTGATCGTCGAAGACGACAAGGCGCTGAGCCGTTTGTACGAGGCGACGATCTCCGGCTGGGGGATACCGGTGCGGATCGAGATCGCGCGAGACGGCTTCGATGCGCTGATCCGCCTCGGCCGTCATAAGCCGGACATCATCATCGCCGACATCAGCATGCCCGGAATGGACGGCATCGCGATGTTGCAGAAGATACGCGCCGACCACGACGGCAACGATGTGGAGATCATCGTCGTGACGGGGCTGGACAGCGAGGAGATCCAGCGCAGGGGCGGCGTCCCCGAAGGCGTGGCCGTATTCCTCAAGCCCGCGCCGTTCGCGCTGATACAGGCCAAGATCCAGGAAATTGCCAACGGGAAGCTGCATGCGGCGCGGCGTGTCGCAAGCTGATCCCGTGGCGTTCGAGTAAGGGACGGAATGCGGACCGACAACGAAGAGCGCTGGAAGAAGGCGATCGAGGGCGCCGGCGATGGCGTGTGGGATTGGGATGTCGATACCGGCAAGGTCGTCCACTCCCGGCAGTGGCGGGTGATGCTGGGATACGACGCGCATGAGATCGGCGACACGCTGGCCGACTGGGCGGCGCTGGTGCACCCGGAAGACACTGAAGCCCGTTGCGACGGACTGGCGCGGTTGCTCGGCAAGCAAACCGAGGTCTATATCAGCGAATGCCGCTTGCGCTGCAAGGACGGCCAGTACAAATGGGTGCTCAATCGCGGCGTGATCGCCAACCGCGCCGCAGATGGAACGCCGTTGCGCGTGATCGGGACATTTGCCGATATAGACAGGGTCAAGACCGTGGACGAGCAGCTCAAGAGCCGCGAGCGCCAGCTTCAGGAGATATTGTCGTTCAGCCCGGAGGGCGTGCTGGTCTTTAGCCTGACCAACGAATTGACCTTCTACAACCAGCGGCTGCTGAGCCTGTTTGGTATCGAACTCGAACCGGGAGAGCGGCTGAGCACAATCGCTTTCATGGAGAAGATAGGCGCGCAACTGGACTTGAGCGATTCGTCCGGCTTGTTCGGTGGGTTCGGCGGCGCGGAGGAGGGCACGCTGCGTCTGGCGAGGCCGCTGCGCATCGTCAAATGGGAAGCCCGCCAGTTGGACGACCCGGTCCTGCGCCATATCCTGTTTTTCCGGGATGTCACCCGCGAAACCGAGGTTGACCGGCTGAAGAGCGAATTTCTCGCGACCGCCGCGCACGAGCTGCGCACTCCCTTGTCCAGCATCTATGGCTTCGTCGAACTGTTGCTGACGCGCGAACTCGGGGAAGCCGATCGGCGGGAGTTTCTGGGCATCGTTTACGAGCAGACGCAAGGGCTGATTCAGATGCTGGGCGAGTTGCTGGACCTCGCGCGCATCGAGGCGCGCGTCGGACGTGACTTCAAGCTGCGGGAGCAGGAGCTGTGGCCCGTGGTCAGGCGCGTCGTGACCGATTTCAACATACCGGGCGATACGAGAAAAATCAGGGTGAAGCTGTCCCGGCGCTCCCCGCTGGTGGTGCTGGATGCCGACA
>Ga0209211_10013532_pt1 | contig 10106 bp, 7 predicted proteins | sample RifGroA2_FD_183992 | JGI IMG/M metagenome (GOLD analysis project Ga0209211, IMG submission 183992) | Groundwater microbial communities from Rifle, Colorado, USA - Groundwater A2 (SPAdes) (version 2) | ecosystem: Environmental > Aquatic > Deep subsurface > Groundwater | place: Rifle, Colorado...
CCTTAAGATTTTTATTGTTCATATAATTTGCAACCAGATTAAAGGCAAACCAGATTTCTTTTATCTGTTCCTGAGAAGGGACAACATCTTTTGGAATATCAAACACATTCGGACCGGAAATAACATCCTCAGATACTATAATTTCGCCCTTCGAACTGTCTTTGGACGGTATAAATTCTGATGCAGTCCTTCTATCACCACCTGTTTCTTTCACTGTATTCTTGCTTGTAAATTGAAATACTGTAAAATTTGCTCCATCTAAGTTCATCTCACATGAAAATCTGAAGGTATCGAGCATCTGCCCAAACGTTTCCGTTCCAAAAAAACCTATAATGTAATTCCCGGCAACAAATATTTCCTGGAATTTCTGAAGTATTTTCCCAGCCTTTCTTAACAACGGCAAGCTTGCCGGCTTCTTCATTTTCTTCTGCATCTCTGCATTTCCTGATTCTATACCGATTCTAAATCCAATACATCCGGAATCCCGCATCAAGCACAATATCTCCTCGCTAAGAGATGCCGCAATAAGACCGTTACCTGCCGACCAGGTAATCTCATACCGTTGTCTTAGATCAATCATACCTTTCAACAATTCAACAACACCCTCTTTAAAACTCGGCGTCCCTAAAAAATCATCATCGAGAATTTCAAAGTGTCTAATACCTCTTTCCTCGACAAGGTAATGGATATCATCCAGAACATCTTTTGCAGGATACTGGCGGAGACCTATTCCCATAAATTTGGTGACATCGCAGAATTCGCAGTTTGCCCTGCAACCGCGATGGAGCTGAATTCCTGTAAAAGGCTTGTCTTGTCCAGCCATCCGTGAAAATGGGTTAGAACAACCAACCTTGTGATAGTCCTCTATCGGAATAAGTTTATAAGTGTCTATAAGATTCCCCTGGAGGGCTACAACATCTTTTTCGCCGTTAGTATGTTCTACCTTTTCGTTATATTTGAAATAAATACCTGGCGTAGGTTTATGAATCTGCTTACAATCAAACAAATAATCGAATAAAAAATTTATTTTATTTTCACCCTCCCCTTCTACAATAAAATGGCAAAAATCTCCTCTCAAATAATTTTTAGTTTCATTTGTTGCTGTAGGACCACCGGCTATCACTATGCAATCGTCTCTATCTCGCAACTGCTTTAATATGCTTGTTAAGGGAAATGTTGGTTTAAATACATCAGCATAGACACTAATTGCCGTAACTCCAACAATTGATGGCCTATATTCATTAAGACAATCATTAATCATATCTAGCCAGTTCTGATACTTAAAGGAATCGTCATAAATAACTCTTTTCAAGAACAAGTAGTTTAAATCAAGTATCCTAATCTCAAAACCTCTCCCGGATATGGCCTTTGTAAGCTGCTGCAATCCGGCAGGTGGGTAAGCATAATACCCTCTATTTTTTATTACATCAATATTTAACGATTCAAAAAGAAATTGGAGCGATTGTACAAATAATACTCTATTATTTAATGAGTATTTCTCGCGCAGCACGGCTGCAAACTCTGCCAATTTTGCATTATCAGATGATTGATCTTGAGTATCTAAATCGGTTTGTATATTTGTTTTGATCATTGAGCTAAATAGGTTCTCCCTTCTCCAGCATCAATCGGAACAAGGCATCCACCCATCATAGATGCCGCATCTGAGCATAATAAAAGTATCAATGGAATAAGCTCTTCCGCTCTTCCTAAAAACTTGCGGGGCAGCCTCTCTTCAATAAACTTTTTTACAATCTCCGGGCTCTTTGTTTCAAGTCTTTCCCATGAATTTTCTGGTGCATAAAACCCCCCTGGTAATATACCAGTTGCCACTACACCGGAGCCTGCGATTTCTCTGCCAAGAGAACGAACATAGGCGGCCAAAGCTGCTTTTACAGTGTTATAGCCGACAGAGGCTGTAGCCTCACTTGAAGCTATGGAACCTATATGGACAAGGTTCCCTTTTCCATTTTTTACCATTTCAGGCACAACAATCCTGTTAATTTCAGCTGCAGCAACCACATTGAGGGTAAATAGCTTAATAAAATCCTCTGAGGATAATAGAGCATCCCGTAATCCAAGCCCACCACCTATAACATGTAACACAATATCGATATTTCCCAAAAACTCTTTTGCTTTTTTTATGCCCTCATTTAGCTGCCCCATATCAGTCAAATCAAGTGGAATACTAAGATGCTTTTCAGGATTTATACTGGATAATCTTACTGCTTCAAGTTTTTCTTCTGACCGTGCCATCAATACAATGTGCGCATCATGGTCTGCTAATGCTTTTGCACACACGGAACCCAGGCCTTTTGATGCACCTGTAATTACAACACGCTTGCCTTCTAAGCTATAAATATTTTTGCCCATTATCTCTATCTATACAAACTCTAAATGCCCTTCATCTGCATTCAAATAATCCAAAATAAGTTTATTTTTTTCATTCACTACACAGTGATGATTGCAGTGTATAGTGGGATCTATCCTGAAGAAATTATTCTTATCTAGAAACCAGAAGTCTTTAAAACTCTGCTTTTTTATTGAGCCTATTAAACCTTCTTCAAGATTATATGCCTTGTCATGACACGAATATACATTCAGATCTGCGCCTATGACAGGGTTTATTTGGATGTATGGACACCATTTATAATCCTTTTTGAATGTTTCCAGTTGTTCATGATAAGAATCAAATATCTCAAATCCTTCCCCTGCAAATTCTTCTATTGCTTTTTGGACTTGTTCTTTAACCAGATTAAATATCTGGGCATGGTACTTATTGTTTTCTTTACCACTATCGCTTACTAAACAAGGTGCAAGCTTGACACTATCAACACCGATATCTTTTAATCTCTTTATAAGACCGTAAATATGAGAGGCATTCTTATTATCAATAATTACATAAATACCCAAAAGGCATCTTCCTTCCATCTCTTTAAAGTCTTCCATGTTTTTCATAACCTTTGTAAACTCACCCTTTGGAACCCTCCTATACTGAGAATAACTTTCATCATCCCATCCATCTATAGATATCCGAAGCCATGTCCCGTAATGAGCAAAGATTTCTGCTATTTCTCCTTTTAACTTCGTACCGTTTGTTAGAGATGCGAATTTAATAGGAGATCGGGATAATTTTTTAATACCCTCCAATAAGAAGGAGTAATCAAAAGGGTCTCCGCCCCCACTGAATGTGACAGCTCTTACACCCATATCTAAAATATCATCTATTATTTCCATCATTTTCTCTCTTGGAATGTAGTCCTTCTTGACCATGTCCTTTCCAAGCTGTATATTTTCCCTCCGATAGCCACAGTACCAACAATTATGACTGCATACATTGGTTGGTTTGATACGTATGTGCAGAGGAGGCAAAACTAAATTTTTTTTTACGGGCAATGAATCCAGCTTATCTTTAAAATGAAAAATTTTCATTTTGGAATATAAAAGTTCCATTTGATTTCCTTTTTACACAAAATTAACATGCTCTGGGGGATGTTTCAACATCCATAAGAATTCATTTATGCTATGAGTCTTGCAGCCCGAATAGCACGCCTTATGAACATCTATTTGTTTTACCTTGTCTACCACTTTCCAGTATCTGTCACTTTTAAATATCTCTTTGAAGGATTGCTTTACAAGGTCTCCCATCCGGTATTCTTCTTCTTTGAAATCAAAAAAGGCCCCACATGGATATAGCTTCCCATCACCGCTTGAGTATAACAAAAATGGGACGCCGTGACATTGATCATAACTTCTTTTTCCTTTACTTGAGATCTTACCCCATTTTACAATTATGTTATAGTCTTCTGTGCTTATATTTTCAGCCTCTTTAAGGATATTCGTAAAATTATCGTATTCTCCAAGTCTGCTAAATATGCCTAATGAATTATCCACTGTGTCACTACATTGTTTTATCACGAGATAATCAACCCCTAACTCATTACCTAGTTTAGACAGAGGGATTACCTGATCTACATTCGATGGTGTCAGAACCATCTGAAGACCGATAGTTACATCCAAGTTTTTTTTAATTCTCGTATTAACACAAAACCTAATCTTTTCAACTGCTGTATCAAACTCTTTACTGCTATGAATTCTTCTGTAGGCGGCATCAGAGGCAGCACTGATATTAAACCTGATCCAGGTTAAATGCTCTAATGCCTCTTCTCCCTCCTTGCCGCTATCAAATAGAATTCCATTTGTTCCCAGAGAGATATCGACACCAACTCTCTTTCCTTCAATAATCGCTTCGTATACATGGGGGTTTAGAAGAGGCTCAGCTTCTCCAATAAATGCCATAGAACGGACACCTAGTTCACCGGCTTCTTTCATATATTGCAGTAACGGTTCCCGGGGGAAATATTCTTGAAACCCTTTTCTATAAATGTTACGCTGAATAGCTCCAAAGCAATACTCACATTTAATATTACAACCCTTGCTCAAGCCCACATCTATGTGCAACGGGGCAATCCGTTTACCGTTTAACCAGTCATTTACTCTGTCCAGATGCCAATAAAGCTTATGCCCATCCATAAAATATTTATCCGCCATTATCGTTACTCTCCTTTCCCTCCTAACTATATAAAGTTTACATGTTCAGGAGGGTTTTTTAGCATCCAAAGAAACTCATTTATCTCATTTTGCCTACAATTAATACCGCATTCTTTATGGACATCTACCTCACTCCTTACTTTTTTCATAACCTCTAAGTATCTATCGCCAAATACTATCTCTTTGAAAGACTTATCTATAATATTGCCTACCCAAAATGAATTTTTCCCAAAGAAGTTTCCGCAAACATAGACATCACCACCGCCTGTTATCTGCGGCAAAAACTCACAACCAAAACAACGATCATATCTTCTCGCTGTGTTTTGCATCTTTCTACGTTTTATTATCACATCATAACTACTATTAGAATAAGACTCCGCTTCCTGAAACAATGGCTCAATTTTCTCATAATCTTCAACAACTAAATTATGCATAACGCCCGCGCTTTGTGAACACTGCTTAATTACTGCGTAATCAACGCCTGTATCTCTCCCCAATTCCGCAAAAGGAACAATCTGATTTGCACATTCAGAAATTAAAACCATCTGCAAGCCTATCGTTACTCTTAGGTCGTATTGCCTCTTCATTTTCACGCATTTCTCTATGTTTTTAATTACCTTATAATAGTTCTCTTGACTTGTGCCCATCACCGCACCATATTTTTTAGGAGTTGCTGCCCCTATAGTAAATCTAAGCCATGTTAATGCTGTCAAAAAATCTTTCAATCTATCTGTTTTCATAATCAACCCGTTTGTTGCAATAGCCATATCTAAGCCCGCTTCTGTTCCTGCTATTACTGCATCATATACTCCCAAATGAATCATAGGCTCACCGTCACCCAAAAACCCAATAGCCTTCACATCAATTTCGGCTGCATCTTTCAAAAAACGTATTAATGCGTCGGTAGGGATAATATTACGCGTTCTATTCTCAGGCACTGCATAATAACAATACGCACAGGCTATATTGCAGGTTTGTGTAATGCCCATATCTATATATAATGGGGCTATTCGTTTTCCCTTTAACCAATCGCTTACCCGATTCAGATGCCAATAAAGTTTACACCCGCTCATAAAATACTTATCTACCATGATATCTGACCTTTACAATTTGTTTTAGCGCAATATTCTTTAACGGCTTCCTGCCAAGGTCTTAAGGAACTTATTCTTTCTGATTTAATAGGCGTATCGGTATTCTTTATACCTAAGAAAGGAAAATCCTTATAAGAAGCTTTTTTTACCTTTACATCAATATTGAGTTTCTCAGCAATATCCTTCATTAAATCATATAAAGATGCCTTTCCTTCATTCGCTACATGGTAAAGTCCAAAAGGGTACCTATTATCTATTAGTCGCCTTACCTCCCTTGCAACATCTTTGCTATAAGTAGGGGAGCCAATAATGTCATCAGAAATTCTTAAAATCTTATTTCCCTCTTTTACCCTCAGCAACATCTTTTCTACAAACTGAGTATTTTTGGAAGTTTCGCCAAATAATACTGAGATCCTGAATATATAGTACCTTTTTGTTATTGCCTGTATAAAACAATCAGCTCCATATTTTGTTAATCCGTACACATTTAAAGGCTGTGGACAGTCTTCTTCTGTATAAAAATCTCCTTTTGTATCATTGAAAACTGCATCGGTACTGAAATGCACAAGTAAAAATCCTTGCTTATTTGAAAGCTCAGCCAAAAGCTTTGGATAGAGCGCATTCAATCTAAAGGCCTTTTCCGGTTCTTTTTCGCATGGATCTATACCCAAAAAAGCCACCGTATTCATAACTATGTCTGGCTTACTCTCTTTTATTAAATTACGAACTTGCTCAAAATTCATCGCATCGAAATCTTTACTATTCTTACCTGTTATAGAATAATCATCACAAAAGACGTTGCTTAATGCAATTCCCAACTTGCCAGTAGAACCTAAAAGTAATATTTTGTTGCCCTTACTTAAATGCGTTCTCAATTTCGTATTTAATTTTACTGGAGCTGATCCCATATTTAGTCCTCATTCCAGGATTATCTTTAACTGCATGAATAAATTCATTTTTTATCCCCAGTTTTTTTAACTTAAAAGGTAATCTCTCTTTTAAAATCCAATCCGCGATAATACTACCAATGCCTCCTTCAATAAAATGTTCCTCAACGGTTATTAAAGTATTTACGTTCTTTAACTTTCTCAAGAGGGAATTAAAGTTTAATGGTTGAATCATAGGTATAGAGATAATCACGGGAGAATTTTTAAAACCTTCTATAGCTTTTATTACTTCATATCCGATTGAGCCATGAAACAAAACTGCAACATCTCTCCCTTCCTTTATGAGTATTGGTTCTTCTATATCTTTTGGGCAATCTTTTGCAATAGCTGGTTCTCCGCTCTTTGCTACTCTTATATAAACTGGTTTCTCACTTTTGAAGGCATATTCAATACACCTTTCTGCCTGTATAGCATCAGACGGTGAAAGAATAACTAAATTAGGTAATGTTCTGGCAATTGCTATATCTTCTACAGAATAATGGGTAACGCCTGCTGGCGCATAGGTAACACCGCTACCCGTCCCCACCAATGTCACTGGCAAACGTTGATAGCAAATATCATTCCTTACCTGTTCGTAGCATCTATAGAGAAGAAAGGGGATAATGTTGTATAAAAATACCTTATATCCTACAAGCGCCAAGCCAGCTGAAAAACTTATCATATTCTGTTCTGCAATACCTAAATTTAGAAACCTGTCTGGAAAACTCTTTTTGTATTCATCAAGAACGACAAAGCCGGCATCACCTGTAGCTAAGAAAACGTCCTTATTTTTTTGGGCTAAATCTGTTATCCTATTAATAATTGTATTTCTCATGAGATATTCCTATCAACGTAATTCCTGTAAGGCCTTTTCTTTAAATTCATCAGTAACAAGATAATAATGCCATTTCAGTTGGTTCTCCATGAAAGATACATCCTTACCTTTTACCGTATCAGCTATAATTATCTTAGGTTTTTCATTATGAGGCTTTTCAAAAGCAGCGATTATCTCACTAAAATTATGTCCATTTACTTTATACGGTTGCCACCCAAATGCCCTCCATTTATCCATAATAGGCTCAAAATAACAAATTTCTCTTGGATGGCCATAACCCTGGAGATTGTTATAATCTAAAATAGCAGTAAAGTTATCAATTTTTAATTTTGAAGCAAATAATGCCCCTTCCCAAATAGAGCCTTCCTGCGATTCTCCGTCGCCAATTAATGCAAAAACTTTCCTCTTATCTTTCTTAAGTTTATAAGCGTAAGCCATTCCTAATGCCATATTAAAGCCATGCCCTAAAGAACCAACGGAAACCTCTATACCTTTTTTGACAGTAAATCGATCGAGGTGTGCCGGAAGCGAACCGTCATTTTGATAATATTTCTCAAAAGTATCTTTGGTTATCAAACCTTTCAATGTTAAAACAGCATATAGGGCCATTGCCGCATGAGCCTTGCTCAGTATAAATATATCTCTCTTATCCCAATTATCTTTATTAATATCAAGTTCATAAAAATATGCTGAAACTAACAAATCCACGCATGATAAAGAAGAACCAACGTGTGCACTTTTTGATTTGCATGCCACCTCTATAATCATTTTTCGTATTTCTCTTGCAAGATGACTGAGCCTTTTTTCAAGTTCAGAATTCTCATTTGTTTTTCTAATTGCTTTTTTTTGTTTAGATAGATAACATATTATTAAATTAATTATCTGCCTATCGCGATCAATCATCTTCAATCCACTCATTTCTGATTCCTTATACCATCCCCATCCTTGCCCTTCCTGCAAGGCAAGCAAACTTTTGTCGCTTTCAAAAAAATCTGTATAAACATACATATATCCGTTTAAATGGTCTTCTTTGAAATCTTGTTCAATTACAAGTTGAGGAAATTTTGGTTCATAATTCAGTTCTTCGTAGGCCTCTCTTCGAACAGCATCTTCTGGATTCTCATTCTCTTTAATCTCTCCTCCAAAAAATGCCCAGTGATTTGGTAACAGCTTAGCGTCGTTAGACCTATGCTGTAACAAAAATCTCATTTCAGAATCATATAAAATTATAATTGCTACTTTTTTAAGTTCCATATTCAAAGGGTTTTATAAAGACAACTTTCCCGCAGTCCATACCTGAAACTGCCGCTGTTTCCACTTTTCAGACCATGTTTTTTCACCGGATGCCACCGCAATAATTTTATCCAAAAACTCCTCACCTAAGCTATCAATATCTATTTTCTCCCTCAGCAGTCTGCTCCCGTCAAAATCCATGTCTTTAGGCAATTTTTTGAAGATCTCTTCATTTGAGGCTATTTTTATCACCGGACAAAGTGAGTCGCCTGTTATGGTTCCTTTTCCTGTGGAAAAACATATTATAGTCGCCCCTGTGGCAACCATCCCTGTTACGGACTCCGGATCATTGCCAGGACCCTGCATGATATTCAATCCCTTTTTCTTCAAAGGCGCTCCATATTCCAAAACATCTTCAATTGCCGTTGTTCCCCCTTTTATGACCGCACCCAAACTCTTTATATAATTATTTATCAGACCTCCTTCAATATTTTTGGGGACAAGATTCGGCTCCAGGCTCATACCAAGCCTTTCTGCAAGTCCTATATACCAATTTAAGATATTCTGAAATTGATGAGCCACTTCTAAATTCCTAAACCGCGGCAAGAGCATTTCAAACGTTCCAAGCATTTCTGGAACTTCAGACAATATTGCACTTCCACCGCCATAGATTACCTTATCTACCGCATTTCCTATAATGGGGTTGGCGGTAATGCCAGAAAATGAGTCTGATGCCCCACACTCAGTTCCAAGAACTATATTCGAGATAGTGGCAGGTTCTCTCTTGATTAGGTTAATCTCATCCAATCGATCTTTTATGATTGCCTTGGTCTTTTCGATCGTAGGCCGAGTACCACCGTTTTCCTGGATTGTTATCCAATCTATTGGTTTTAGACTCCGTGTAATCGTATCCTTGAGATATTCATGAACCTTTTCATAGTTTGTCTGTTCACATCCCAAATCCATAATAAGGCATCCGCCTACGTTGGGATGGCAGACATACCCCTTTAATATCAGCAGTAAGCGGTCTATTTGCCGACCAGAATCGCAACCACAACCTTCAGTGTGAGGGATTGCAACAACACCGTCAACATGAGGATATTGTTGAAGAATATTTTTATCATTATCTAAAGATAGAGCGACTTGAAGGGCAGTTTCGCTCGCACACATGGACGTCGGTATAATCAGATAGTAATTTCTTGTTCCCACCCTGCCATCTTTTCTATGATATCCTAAAAATGTCTTTTTAAGATATCGTTTCTGAAGAGGAGTTTCGGGCGGTATCTTATAGGTATTTAGGTCAACTTGCGGCACAACATGTTTAATATTTGTTGTGATAACCAACTCTCCCTTTAAAATACCCTTGGATTGCGCAAATGGATAACCGTATTGCCTGATAAACTCACCATCTTTTATATCAATTAGCGCAAATCGGTTCCCCTTTTTTATTAAATTTTTTATTTTAATCATATC
>Ga0209211_10013534_pt1 | contig 10105 bp, 11 predicted proteins | sample RifGroA2_FD_183992 | JGI IMG/M metagenome (GOLD analysis project Ga0209211, IMG submission 183992) | Groundwater microbial communities from Rifle, Colorado, USA - Groundwater A2 (SPAdes) (version 2) | ecosystem: Environmental > Aquatic > Deep subsurface > Groundwater | place: Rifle, Colorado...
GAAAAAAAACCAACGGAAAAAGAGTTGTCCGAACGGTTGCATGGCCGCCGTTCCCTCTGGGTTGTAAAAGATGTCGCGGCAGGGGATAAGTTCACGGTTGAGAATGTCCGCAGTCTTCGCCCCGGTGTAAGTTTATCGCCTCTTAATTACGATGCGGTCATTGGCAGCGTCGCCACGAAAGCGATAAAGAGCGGTTCGCCGCTTTCCCACGAAGATGTATCTAAGTAAATTATTCAAAACAGTAATTGCCTCTGTATGCTTTCCAGACTAAAAGACAGCCAGGTCGTACGTAATAAGTATGGATACTATGAGGTCGCGCAGAAACCAACTAATGAAGAATTGAAAAGATATTATTCAGAGAAATATTATCAGGAAGCTAATGGCGGCTATCAACAAGAATATTCGGCCGACGAGGTTGCTTATTTTAAGAATAAAACCGAACAAAAATACCAGGTTATTAAGAAAATTTTTTTTTCGTCAGACCGCGCCTGCAAGTCGCTTTTAGACGTAGGTTCAGGCGAAGGCTGGGCACTACGTTTTTTTAAGGAAAAAGGGTGGAAGATCGCGGGCGTTGATTTTAGCGAGTTTGGCTGTAAAAAATTTAATCCCGACTGTCTTGGTTATGTTAGAGCAGGGGAAGATTTGTATGATAACCTGCGTTCTTTAGTTAATACAAAAGCTGTATTTGACGTCATTTGGTTGGATAACGTGCTGGAACATGTCGTTGACCCTCTATCTCTGTTGCAACTGTGCAGAAAATTGGTTAGCGACGGAGGGGTATTAGTGGTAGAAGTGCCGAACGATTTTTCGTTGATTCAAGAGTACGCCTTAGAGAAGGGGTATATTGAGAAGGAATCCTGGGTGGCCCTACCTGATCACCTGTCTTATTTTAACAAAGATGGTTTGGTCGCACTTGCCAAAGATGCACAATGGAAGTGCGAGAAGGTTATGGGTGATTTTCCCATCGATTTTAATCTGATCAATAGTTCGGCAAATTATATTGCTGACCCCACCAAAGGGAAAGCTTGCCACCGAGCGAGAGTAGAGATAGAAAATGTGCTACATAGAATTTCTGTCGATAAAACCATTGCATTGTACCAAGCGTTGGCCGATCTTGGCCTGGGGAGACAAATAATTGGATTTTTTGTTTGTTAAATAAGCAACGATATGGTGAAACCTTCGCTTGCTATAGCGCTTCTTGGTGGCGGATTGGTGAAAGACCGGGCGGGCGAGTGGCGTACCACAAATTTTAATGAGAATGATCAGCACGGAGCCTTGGGAGACAGGTTGAGAGTGATAGCAACAAGTATAATTTTTATAAAATATCCTGAGGCTAAGATTGTAGTTTTGGGCGGTAAAGGCCAGCTGGGGAACACCCCGGGTGTTCCGGCTGTAGCACGTGTAATCAAACAAGAATTAATCAAGCTGGGAGTGCCGGCTAAGAAGATCATTGTTGAGACAAGATCTGGGACTACTTTTGAACAACTTTCTGCTTTAGGCGGCATTGTAAAGCGTGGAAAGTATAACAAGGTTTTCGTTGTTTCTAACGAGTATCATTTGCCAAGAATCAGGGTAATGATGCACCGTATTAGAGCTTTGAATTACATTTTACGCAATGCCAGAGCCTTCTCAGCGGAAAAGATAGTATTGCATAAATACCCTAAAAAATGGGCCAACACAATTCATAAAGCTTACGTGAGTGCAGCAATGCAGCGACGGATACAGCTGGAAAAAAAGGGGGTCGCAGCAATCAAGTCAGGAACCTATAAATACTCTTGATCAGATCAATAATTTGGCGTTATTTGGCTTGACAGTGTGCTTGAGCGTATGATAAAGTTTCGTTGGAGTTACTGACTAATTTGCTTGTTAATTAAGGGGAAAAACGATCATTTGTCGTACTTGCGAAGCTCTGATTTGGTAGGCAAATTATCATTTTTTACATCTCAAAAGAACACTTTGAAAAAGCATGATCCGTGCATATAAAAATTTTCGTAAAGATTTCAAAGTCGGCGGATTAACGCTTATTAATTTTGTCAATTTAAATGACGACGAGAAAAAACTTGTTCTTAATTGGAGAAATCATAAGGACGTGAGAAGCCAAATGCTGGCTAATCATGTTATAACAAAAACAGAACACGCCGGTTTTGTTGAAAAACTCAAACAAAGTCTAGATCACTTTTGTTGGTTGGTTGAAAAAGATAAAAAGTTTATTGCTGTAGTTGCCCTGCATGACGTTGATTTTAAAAATAAACATTGTTACTTCGGAGCCTACACTGATCCGCATAGTAAAAATATCGGTATAGGTTTTTTGTTGTTCCAAACTATAATCAAGCTTGCCTTTGATGTGTTTAAACTGCACTCTTTGCGCGGCAGTACATTTGCCACCAACCCAATACTTTATATTCACAAAAAACTAGGGTTTAAAGAGGTCGGCAAATATAGTGAGTATACATTAAGAAATGGCAAATGGTTAGACGTGGTTATAACGGAAATTATTAATAATAATGATTGAGTGTGGAAAATAATTTTTTACAAGACAAAGTGGTGCTTGTGACCGGTGCCGGTAGGGGGATCGGGCGCGCAATTGCCCACGCAGCTGCTTCTGCGGGGGCCTGTGTTGTGTTAAATTATCGCGAAAACGAAGCCGAGATGAAACGCGTTGTTGACGATCTAAAAAAGTTACACGAGAATATTGTCGCGGTAAGAGCGGATGTCAGTAAATCAAAAGACGTTAAAAAAATGTTTGATATTATAAAAAAGCGTTTCGGAAGACTTGATGTGCTAGTTAATAATGCGGGAATTAGAAAAGATGCTCTGTTAGTGAACACTGTTGAAAGTGATTGGGATGAGGTATTGAATGTTAATTTAAAAGGAACGTTTTTGTGTATGAAAGAGGCGACCAAATTAATGTTGCTGTCTGGAGGTCGCATAATTAATATTACTTCAATTGTCGGAACTAATGGTAACCATGGCCAGGCTGCCTATAGCGCAAGTAAGGCCGGTATAATTGGTTTGACAAAGTCTGCCGCCAAAGAACTGGGGCCAATTGGTATAACCGTTAATGCTATCGCCCCTGGGTTGATTGACACGGATATGGTGGCCAATCTTACAACAGAACAGCGCACAAAACTTATTAAAAATATACCCTATGGTCGTGCCGGCACCCCAGACGAAGTCGCTTCTGTCGCTATTTTTTTGGCAAGTGAAGCGACCTCCTATGTTAATGGTCAGATAATTGGGGTTGATGGTGGTATGATAATGTAATGTAGTTTATTTTTATAAATACAAAAATGAAACCAATTTTATCAAAAAAATCTCAGAATTTTAAAAGGACGATATCCCCAGTGCGCCAGATAATGATGTATGCAGATCAGACGTACTTAAAAACATTGGGGATAAAACCAGAGAACCTTATTTCGTTCGCGGGAGGATGGGTGAATCACTCCGCTCCTTTGGAATTGCAAAAGGCGTATAAAGAGATCGTGAGCGACGACAAGTCTATGCACGCATCTGGTGGTTACTCCCCAACATTGGGAATGCCTGGCTGCAAAGAGGCGATCGTAAAATTTGAAAAACATCTTTATGCAGTTCAAAATTTAGAGCCTTGTCATATAGCCGTCGGTGCGAGCTCAACGCAACTGTTGTCTGACTTAGTGCGCGCCTTACTTGATCCAGACGACAAAATTTTGCTCCTTGATCCCTCTTATTGTAATTATCAGTCGCAGATAGTCACTGCTGCCGGTGCCCAAATTATTCATTTCCCGGTAGTTGACGTTGATACTTGGGAGTATAATCCGGACAAACGTATCGCCGCGCTTGTTGATTGTATTGAAAAAGAAAAGCCTAAAGCCGTACTTTTAGTTTCTCCTGATAACCCAACATCACAAGTGCTTTCGCATGAATTTGTAAAGGCGGCGTACGAAGCAGTTCGTAACATAGGTAGCTTTCTTATAATGGATTTTGCGTATAAGGATATTGTTTTTGAGGAAAAAATACCGGAATATTTTTCTTGGGGTCCGACCGATAATTTCATGAGTATTCACTCAAATTCTAAATGGTCCAGAAGTTTGGGACGTCGTTTAGGGTGGATAGAGGCGGACGAAGATGTTATTCAGGCGCTGGATTCCATTCAATCATCAACTATCCTCTGTCCTGATACACTGCATCAAATGGCGCTGGAACGATACATTAACGAAGCTATCGAAAAAGACACGCTTCGACCGTATATAAAGAAAGTGTCTGATGATTACAAACAGGCTGCTTCTGCTACCGTCGAGGCAATTAAGAAACACACCAACGCAAAATTTTTTGTCCCGCAGGGCGGCTTATTCACGTGTATTGATGTGGGTGTGGATGGTGCGACTTTTGTGGAAAAAGCGTTGAAAGAAGCGAGCGTTTTGCTTGTTCCTGGTTGGGGATTCGGGAAAACACTTAAAAATGCTGTGCGTTTATCATTTGGTCCTCTGGTATATGATTTACCAAAGATTGACGAAGGTATAAAACGTATTAGCCGACTTTTATGAAAACAGTCTTTATTACACGAAGATTGCCAAGCATTGCTGAGGAAATACTTTCTAAGCATTTTAAAGTTACAACAAATAAAAAAAATAAATCGATCTCTAGCGAACAACTTCTTGATGCGGTGTCAAAATATGACGCGATCTTGTCAACCGTTAGCGACAAATTTACTGCCGACGTGATTGCTCAGAAAAAAAATCTTCAGGTTATATCTAATTATGCTGTGGGGTTAAATAATATAGATGTGTTGTTCGCCAGAAAAAATGGCGTTACCGTTTATAATACGCCAGGTGTAGTCACGGAAAGCACAGCTGATATGACATTCGCGATCCTGCTTTCTTTGATAAGAAAAATAGGTGATGCTAGAAATTTTGTCAAACAAGGCAAATGGTCTGGGTGGGACCCAGAAATATTCTTGGGCGAAGATCTTTCGGGGAAAACGTTTGGTATTATTGGTTTCGGAAAAATCGGACAAGCAGTTGCGCAAAGAGCCGCAGGGTTTGGTTTGCGTGTTATATATTGCAATAGGTCAAAAAAAACACCCGAGAATCCTGATCTGATTGGCCGTGTGCAGCAGGTTGAACTAAAAACACTACTCGCAAAGTCTGATTATATCTCTATACACGTGCCGCTACTAGACGATACCAAGCACATGATCAATAAAAAATTAATAGACGCAATGAAGAAAAATCCAATTATTATTAATATGGCTCGTGGTGAAGTCGTTGAAACCAAGTCTCTTCTTGATGCTTTGCGGAGCGGCCGTATCAGAGGCGCATGCCTTGATGTTACCGATCCAGAGCCGCTTAAAGGGAATAACCCTTTGCTAAATATAAAAAATTGTATAGTGCTTCCACACATTGGAACTGCCACCGTAGAGTGTCGGCGTGCCATGGCGAAACTGGCCGCCGAAAATATTGTTAATCATTTTGTATGAATAAAAAAGCAGAGGAAAAATTAAGCAAAATTATTAAAGAAATTTTTGGGGTTAAAATCGCCGATACTCTCTCTATGGAAAGCGTTGCGGGGTGGGATTCGTTGCGCCATATCCAGCTGATGGCGAAAATTGAAAAGGAATTTGATATAGAAATTGATTTTCAGGACACGCTCGCGATGACTAGCGTACAATCAATAAAGGAAATTCTAGAAAAGTATGTAGATAAGGGCTAAGAAGTGTATGCGCGTTAACCATGATCTAGTAAGAGCACATCAGAGAATAGGCCGAGAATTTTTTGTTGAGCATACTAGCGTGTATGAACTTTTTAGCGCGCAAGCCAAAAAGTTTTCCAAAAAAGTTTTTGCTGTTTTCCCGGAATACACTAAGACATTTTCGTACGAAGATCTTGCCGATGCAGTTGTTGAATGCGCGCAGTATTTGCGCCATCAAGGCGTTTCAAAAGGCGATAGAATAGGCCTCATACTTCCAACGTCGCCTGATTTTATCATGCTTTATTTTGCCGCATTTCGCGAAGGAATCACCGTTGTGCCGATCAATCCTGATTTATCAGCACCGGAAATTGCTTATATTGCCGCTGACGCGGATGTAAAGTTAATTTTTTATAATGACCGGTTATTTGAAAAAATTTTAGACGTGCAGAAAGCCACTCGCCCCATACGAGCCGTTTTTATCAATGTTTCAAACATAAACGTCAAAGACGCACCGAGAGACGACACCGCACCAGTTGTTCATTACACCGATGAAGCGGTCATAATATATACATCCGGAACGACCGGTAATCCTAAAGGCGTTGTGCTGAGTCATTTGAATTTACTCGCTGATTCGCAAGTTATCGCTGAATGGTTTCAATTCACGCCAGACACCAGAATGCTCTGTATGTTGCCATTGTTTCATAATAACGGTCAGGTGGTTACGTTGCTTGCGCCGTTGCAGGCCGGCGGTTCTACAGTGATGGTGCCGACCAAAACCAGTTTGAAACTTTTCTGGTCCTTGGTTAAAGAATACACTATCCATTGGACGAGCGTCATGCCTTCCATATTGGCAATCGTTTTAAGCCTGGGACTGGAGCGGAAAGATTCTAGCATGGTTGGCATCGTTTGCGGCGGGCAAGTATTGAACAGCGAAGTAAAGGCGCAATTTGAGAATACTTTCCATGTTCCTATATTTGAAGGATATGGGCTGACGGAAACAACATCATTTGCCAGCCTCAACCAATTCCCCGCGAATAATAGAAAACCGGGAACGGTAGGCCGGGCCTTGCCATGTAATGATATCGTGGTTATTGATGCGGATGACACAATAGCCGCGCACGGCGAAGAAGGAGAGATATGTATGCGCGGTTTGAATGTTATGACCGAATACCTCGGCCTTAGCGAAGTTAACAAAAAATCTTTGCGCGGCGATTTGTTTCACAGCGGTGATTATGGCTATAGCGATGCTGAGGGCTCCATTTATTTTAGAACCCGCAAAGATTATCTTATAAGCAAAGGAGGGGAAAAGATCTACCCGAGCGAAATTGAGAATGTTTTATTCACACATCAGGCGGTCGACGAGTGTGCGGTTATCGGCGTGCCGGATAAATTACTCGGGCAAGATATTGTTGCCTTTGTCAAATTAAATGAGCAGTGTACGGAAGATACGCTTAAGGAGTTTTTGGTCGATAGGCTAGCACACTATAAATGCCCAAAAAGAATTTTTATCGTGAATGAACTTGCCGGCCTTACTGATATACCAAAGGGGCCAACGAAAAAAGTTTTGTATCGGGAGTTGTTAAAATATTATACTCAGAATTTGTGAAGTTATCATTTTTGCATTTGGGGATAGCATGCGATGACATGGTAGCATGCAAGAATTTTATAAGGAGTACGATGGATGTTGTTAATGAAAGCGAAACGATTTTTGACGAAAATCAAAACGCGTCAGTGTGCGTTCTTACACTTTCGGGCGGTGTTCAGCTGGAACTTATAACAGGCTCAGTTGTTGCAAATTTGGTTAAAAAAGGCACCACCTACTACCATACATGTTATAGTGTTCCGGATATTGAGGAGGCAATATCTTTTTTAAAGAGGGAACATAATGCCTCCCTGATTTCCGGAATCAAACCGGGTAAATTATTTAACGGGCGTCGAGTGGTATTTTTGTATACGCCGATCGGCATTGTTGAATTACTGGAAGATTAAAATGAAAATTTTAGGCATAGGCGTGGACATAGAGAACGTGAAACGTTTCCGTGGCTTAGATATTAAAAGCGACGGCCGATTTTTAAATAAAATTTACACAAAAAGCGAGCTTCAATACTGCTTTTCCCGTCAGAATCCCGCGCAGCATTTAGCGGTCAGATTTGCCGGGAAGGAAGCAGCCATAAAAGCGTTGGCCGGCATCGGTAGTAAGGTAGTCCCGGTTAAGGATATACAGATACTGAATGCGAATAACGGTTCACCAGCCGTCAAAATGCCTAAGGCATTTGCAAATGTCCACATTCATATAAGTCTCTCCCATTGCCAGGATAAAGCCATCGCTTTTGTTATTATTGACCGCCATTGATGTATGCAATTAATGCGGCTGTTCCAGCCGGATAATTTTTCGGAGTCAGAAATAAAATATAAGAAAGCACCGAATGACTCTCATTTTGTTGCAGTGCTTAATCATTACTTTAGAGAATACACCTTGCGTGGTGTTTTTCAATTGGATCGACCGGAAGTCAACTCGGAAAATTATAAGGCGATTCTAGATGTTAAGGGTCGACTGCGTACCGTTCTGATTCGCAAATATAAAAGTTTATCGAATCTTGAACAAGTACATTTTTATCTTACTCTCATAGAAAATTTGGCCAAAAATGGAGTGCCCGTGAGCCGGATAATAAAAAATGAGCGCGGCGAATCAGCGATGGAGGCGGGCGGCGACATCGTCGCACTGTTTGAATTTATAGACGGCCAATATTTCCCAGGCACCGAGGAAAGCCTTGCCTCTGCCGCAGAGGCTATCGCCAAAATGCACGCGAGTTTTGGCGTTCTGAGTCAAAATACTCTTAGTCAAATTGCGCAATTTAGTAGCAAAACGAAGGCTTATTATAATATCATAGAAGCGTATTCAGTAAGTGATTTTGTTACTATCCGCGAGATCATCGAAAAAAAAGCGAACAAGAATGATAGCGACCGGGTAGTGTTAGAGAAAATGCCACTTTTTATAACCACTGTCACTGAGATTAAAAATTTCGAATCATCATGGTTGCTATTACCACGCAAGCTCATTCACTCTGATCTGCACCCGCATAACGTATTATTCAAGAATGGGTTAGTGGCGGCTATTCTTGATTTTGATGCGGTGAGGATAAGCCAACAAGCTCGAGATGTGGCTTTTGCTCTCTATCGTTTCGGGCGGCAGTGTTTAATTGGTACAGACGAGGAACAGGCAAAATTTTTAGGGCCGCGTTTGCGCGAGCTGTTTATTGAAAAGTACATGCAGATTAAAAAAATATCGTCGGAGGAGCTCCGCCTTATGCCTCTTTTGGTAAAAGATGAATTTATTAAAAAGTTATTACTGGTTCTCAAGGGCACATACCTTGAAGACAACCGAATATGGGCGAAGGATTTGCCAAAATTTTTGGTCGCGATTGAGGAAATTGACTATTTTTGGCCAATACAGTAACCTGTATCTATGAATAAAAAAGAACAATATTTAGAGGAGGTTTGCCGTTATATACCTTCAGCCGCGCAAACGCTTAGCAAGTATCCCGGCCAGTACGTTATAGGGGTTTCTCCCGTTGTTATTACTCGCGGTCGGGGCGCTTATGTATGGGATAGAGAAGGGAATAGATATTTAGACACAGTCTTGGCTCTCGGTCCAATGATTTTTGGTTATGCTAACGAAAGAATAGACAAGGCGGTCAAAGAACAGATTGATAGAGGTACCATTTATTCACTTCCTTCGGAACATGAATTGACATTGGCCAAGCTTCTCAAAGAGTCAGTGCCCTGCGCCGAGATGAGCCGGTTTTTAATGAGCGGAAATGAGGCAACAAGCGGCGCCGTTCGTTTGGCTCGACATGTTACAGGGCGCGATCATATTGCCAAATGCGGTTACCACGGTTTTCAAGATTGGAGCATTTGTACGAAGGAAGGTCGAAATACTGGCGTTCCAAAAATTTTACAGACTTTAACACACGATTTTGTCTATAATGATCCGGGGTCGCTTGAAAAACTATTTCTCAGTTACCCAGATCAGATTGCCGCAGTTATTCTTGAGCCAACATCTAGCGAAAAGCCTCGGGATGGTTTTTTGGAAAAAGTACGTGAAATTGCCCATCGGTACGGGGCAGTGCTTATTTTTGATGAGATGGTGACTGGTTTTCGTTGGGCACTTGGTGGTGCTCAAGAATATTTCGGAGTGGTCCCTGACCTTGCCTGTTTTGGTAAGGCTATTTCTGGAGGATACCCAATAGCGGTCATCGCTGGGAAAAAAGAATACATGGAACGAATGGATGAGGTTTTTGTTTCCACCACCTTTGGTGGTTTTACACTGGGTCTCGTGGCCGCGATTGAAACGATTACGATGATGCGCGAATTAAAGACAGTGCATCAGTATATGCACACCCTGGGAGAATATTTTATTGGCGAAGGCAACCGGGTT
>Ga0209211_10013535_pt1 | contig 10105 bp, 15 predicted proteins | sample RifGroA2_FD_183992 | JGI IMG/M metagenome (GOLD analysis project Ga0209211, IMG submission 183992) | Groundwater microbial communities from Rifle, Colorado, USA - Groundwater A2 (SPAdes) (version 2) | ecosystem: Environmental > Aquatic > Deep subsurface > Groundwater | place: Rifle, Colorado...
CCCCGCCTCTGGCGGGGCTCGCAACTGTCGCGCGGCGCCCCCACCCGCCGCGCTTCCGAAAAAGTCGGCTCGAACAAGACAAAATCATTTCTGATTTTGTCTCAAAGAAAAACGCAAAAATTTTAAAGAACAAAATTAATGCCCTCACTGGGTGTGCTCAAATCCGTTGGGATCTGTTCCAATGAGGGCATTAAAAACCCCAACGGTTACCTGAGCACAATTAAAATATAACAAAGTCTTTAATTTAAAACAAGGGCAAATTCTGGTAGAATTAATTTAGAATATGAAGAAAAACCTGCTTTTGGTGCCAATTATGTTTTTAACTATTTTAAATTTTCTTACAAAACCCATTACTATCTACTCTGAAGATAAAAATGATACTAAGCCGCCGATTGTTATCTTGGTAGAAGAGTTTCCCACCGAAGAAAATTTAGCCAAGTTAGAGCTGTTCGATTTCCCTATAAATATTTTTGTTGCTGCAAAGAATATTGCCGAATTCAAGAAAATTGAAGACAAGCTTAAAAAATATCCCGTTGTAAAGACAGTTGGTTACTGGCCAACATTGAAGATAGAAGAAGGTTACTGGTTTTCGCCTTTTTCCAAAAGAGAGGGGATAGAGAGAACAATAAAAGAATTAGAAAATATTGATAGACCGATTTCTATACTTTGGGATGCAGAGTTGCCACATTTAAGAAGAAGGCTTTTTCTCACAGAAATTCTCAGATTTTTTTCCAATAGAGAAATAATACGAAATTTTGTTGCAAAATCACCTAAAAATGTAACGCTTTATGTTGCGGAAAATCGAAATAGAGGGACAATCTATAACTTATTCCTTAAAATGTTTGGCGTCACGTTTGTACCAGACTTAAAATATAATCGAATAGAAATGCTTTACGGTAAGCTGCGCCCAGAAACACTAAGAGAGTTATTAGATGAAGGCGTGGCAGCAAGTAAAAATTATTATCCAGCTTTTGGAACAACTGCTGAAGGGGTAGGTGAAAAACCAAAAGAAAAAAACTGGATGAGAATTTCTCCTAAAATACTTGATGAACAATTGAATATAGCTCAAAAATTTGGTATAAAAGGCGTAGTTATCTATAGATTGGGTGGGATAGATAAAGAGTATTTAGAAGTTATTAAAAAGTCTTTAAAAGTCTAATGCTCGGCGAAGCCGAGCAAAAATCGCGCGCGCAAAAAATAACGGAAGTGCGGCGGGGGGGGGCGCCGCGCGACAGTTGCGAGCCCCGCCAGAGGCGGGGCGAGCTAACACTTTAACAATTTTCTTTGAAATGCGTTCGAATTTTTCCAAAAACGAGCACATGGCGGCTCTACTTCAGATCACTGGTCTTTCCAAATCGTTTAATACGATTCTTTTTTCGGATGTAAATCTAAACGTCCAGGGAACAATAAAAATCGGTCTGATCGGGGATAACGGATCGGGTAAATCTAGTCTACTAAAAATACTGGCTGGATTAGACTTTGCAAGCGAAGGGAAAATTTATTGAAACAAAGAAAGCAAAGTTGGATATCTCGAACAAGAAATAACAACTGACACTTTCGAGGTCTCGGGCGGAGAAAAGAAAATTTTGAAACTTACTGAACTTTTCTACGGAGATTATAATGTCCTGCTTTTGGATGAACCGGACAATCATCTGGACCTGGATCACAAAGAATGGTTTGAAAATCTGGTTAAAGAATATGAAGGCATAGTAATTGTCATTAGCCACGACCGGAAATTTTTGGAAAATTCAGTGGACAAAGTCTGGTATTTAAATGAAGGAAAAGTAAAAGAATACCCATTTAATTATTCCAAATTTAAAGATGTCTATGAAAGCGATATGAAGTCCAGAACCCATCTTTGGGAAACTCAAGAAAAAGAAAGGCTCAGGCTAAAAGATATTATTGCCGCTATGAGAATAAAGGCAAACTCAAACGACAAATTTGCGGGCAGATATCACAGTGCTGAAAAAAAATATATAAAGTTTGTTTCCGAGATGACAGAGAAACCTCCTGTTGAGAAAAAAGTACATATGTCAGTTACCCTTGAAAAACAACACAAAACCAAAACGGCTCTGTATTTAAAGAGCATCTTCAAATCATATGGAAACTTAAATATATTAAATGATTTAAGTCTTCATCTTTCTTGTGGACAAAAGATAGCTATTACGGCTCCTAACGGATCCGGTAAATCTACTTTGCTAAATATTATCGTGGGGATCTCAAAAGCAGATTCTGGGGAAGTGTATATTGGTCCAGGTTTAAAAATTGGCTACTACGCCCAAGAACATCTGGAAGCACTCGACCCAAACGCCACCATGATTGAAGAAATTCAAAAGGCGGTACCTCTACATCATTACGATGCCATAGCATACTTAAAGAAATTCTTATTTACTCCAAATCAAATAAAGCTTGAAGTGCGCTTCTTAAGTGGGGGTCAAAAATCCCGTCTCCAACTAGCCAAGTTTTTAGCCACAAACCCAGATATTTTGGTGCTTGATGAACCCACTAACCATCTGGATCTCAAAACGGTTTTGGCCCTGGAGAACTTTTTAATAAATTATGAAACCACGCTTATTCTGGTCTCCCACGATCAAGAGCTGGTAGAAAATGTCACAGATACAATTTATTCGCTCACTCTCCCATCAAATTCCGGCCCATCGGCTGCTGCCAGCTCCTTAGTAGCTCTCTCAATTCCATCCAGGTGATGTGGGGGAGCGTAAATTGTGTACAACTTAAGGGGATCGGACGTTGAGGTATTAATTACGTTGTGTTGAGCCCCGGCTGGAACTATCACCACATCTCCATTTTTAACTTGATACTCAGTGTCGTTAATTATTACTTTTCCCTCACCCGACTCAAATCTAAAAAACTGATCTCCATCTTTATGTACCTCTGATCCAATTTCTTCACCGGGCTTGAGAGACATGAGTACCAACTGACAATGCTCGGCAGTATACAGCACCTTACGGAAACTATTGTTTCCAATTGTTAGACTCTCAATATTTACCTGATATCCCTTTTTCATAAATTATATCTAATTATTAATCCTTAACATCTCCCAAGTCAAATTGGAGCAGGTGAGGTGTCCAGCGTCGATCCGTCGCCTTCGGCTAAGGACGACTTCGGATCACTAATCTTACCTAATACGTCTTTCGCCGAAACTACATTTACCAATCGTTTGTATACAAAGGCTTTGCCAGATCCAGATTTAAGATAGAGTTCAAAATTTTGGGCTTTTTGTTGATCAACAAACGCAGCATAAAACATTAAGTTCCACGGCATGTGTCCTTTAGTAAACTGTGATTTACCACTATTGTGTTCTTCCAATCTTCTTTTTAAATCTGTTGTGTATCCGTAGTATAGAATTCCAGATTTTGAACTCCGCAAAATGTAAGTATAAAACATGCGAACCGTCTGTAGTCGTCCTTAGCCGAAGGCGACGGATCGACGAAAGACGGGAGCTGGTGAAGAGAATCGAACTCTCGTGACAACTTTGGAAAAGTTGCGTTCTACCATTGAACTACACCCGCGAATTGGCAATTAGCAACGATATTTTACTATATTTCTTCTCCTGAGGTGTGTTTAATTAGAAATAGAAAATTAAATAACTGGTTTACCGTATTTAATCAAATTTTCTTTCTTTTCTCTCCTCCATCCTTTAATTTGCTTTTCTCTTCTTCTGGCTTCCAATAAACTTTGAAATTCCTCTATATATACCAAATTAAATACTTTGTTTCGAAAAGTAAACTCAGCTCCTTCTCCTTTTTGATGTCTTATGATTCTATTCTGAATATCCGAAGTGCAACCAATATACAGTTTATTATTGGGACTTTTTAAAAAGTATACGTAGAACATAGACACTGAATTTGCCCTTCGGCAAGCTCAGGGCCATTCTCCAGGTGTCGAAGACCATGAGCTTGTCGAATGGTCGGGGTGCAGGGAATTGAACCCTGTGCATCCCGGTCCCAAACCGGGCATTCTACCGATGAATTACACCCCGATGGTTGTATTTTACATTAATTTCCTAGTGAGATGAAATGATTATGGAAGTATATCCACTAATGTCTTTACCTCAGCACGGAGAGAATCGTGAAATGTATCATAAGCATAGTTGGTATCTTTATCATTTTGACGATAAGTAATCACTCCATCTGCTACTTCTTGTTCAAAAAATAGAGAGGAGATAGCCACCGATCTTCCTCCCCGTGGGGTATCAGTAACCCATGCTTCGGCAATTTTGGTTCTACCAAAATCAACCATGTGAAGATTAAATTGCGTAGGCTGATCTCCCAGACCAAGTGTCCGGTCAGAGTGGTTGTTGCCAAAAGTGCAGGTGTCTCTAGCGTCAAGTTCCGACTTGGGATCTCTTATCCCGCCATGAATATTTACAATCATAAACCTTTGGCCATTTGAGCCGTCATCCATACACCTGGATGCTCTCCAGGGCGAATTCTATCACCAGTGCGAAGATAACGATTTCTAACTTCATACATTACGGGGGTTTCTGTAGCCAGTTCATCAAAGTATTCTCCCAATCGTAAACCCAAACTCAAGGTTCTGGCATCGCTTACTAGAGTAATGTCTGCGCTAGCTAACATTTCTCCCATCACTGCAGCTAAAACTGTCATAGCGTGAGGTAAAACCGGATTCTTAAGATCAATTTCTGACATATGATCCTAATTATACCACAATACTATAGGTTTATTATCGATGTATAAAATTGGATTGTAGTTTTACAAACCTATTCTTTGGCATACAATATAACTTATGGATCCCAATTTGCCATCACCAACTCCACAACATTCAAAAAATTATCTTTGGCTGATTATATTGCTTTCTATTTTAAGTTTACTATCGACATTTATAGGTGGGTATTATTTAAATATTCTCCTAAAATCGGAGGTAGTTGTTGCAACACCAGTTCCGATTTCTGAAAGACCTGAGAAAAACACCATATTTTTACCAGGAAAACAATATTTTGACGACACAGTTATGGCCTTTACAGAAAATGAACCGCGAAAAATTTTGATAGCTACGGTCACCAGGCAAGAAAAAGACAACGGGGTTATACAGTCTACCCGGGTTAGCTATTTTGACGGAACAAAGTGGACTAGAAAAGTATCAGTAGCAAACCATGAGACATCGGAAATCTATACCAACAATATTGTATCCAGCTGGAAAATAGACATCGATCCGTCTAGAGTACTCAAACAATCCGTAAGCGGAAAAATTACTCTTGACCAAACCAATTTAGATTTTAATACCGGAATGATTACTAATAATATTGGAGTCCGTAGTTTGCCTGGATACACAAAATTTATGTCTACGGGAATCGGATCATTAGTTATAAATGGAGTACCAAATCAGGTTAAAATTCTTTATGACAGAATTTACTCATCCAACTCAAAAGATATTCAGTTTTACGACAGTCCTCTGGGTCTGACTACACACTGGGTAGCTTTCTGGGATACTACTGGTAATTTTTTCCATGTAGACTCCACCACCGTAGACAATCCCACTCAAATTTATCAAACTCATCAAATAGGAGTAAAGGTTGACACCCGAGGGGGAGTGTTTAAAACTTTCCTAGTAGAAGTACAACCCAGTAAAGAGAATCCTCCCCAAACATACACTATTAAATTTGGTGAACCAATGAATCAAATTCTAAGTTTCAAATCTAACTCGTCATTAAACAAGGACCCAGGTAATGAAAATAACTGGTTTATGAGTTATGGACTTGGATCTGTAGACGGAATATCAGGTTTTGGAGCAATTGAATATATTCACAACTAAAACCATGGTCGGTTGGGATTGGCTATCTTAAATACTATTGCTGTACTCAGAGCTATCAATAAAATAAACACCAAAGTTACGATTATGGCCAGTTTTTTATTTCTAGTAATTTTGGAAATTAATACGCCCAAACTTGTGGCTGGTATGCCAAAGGCTGCTACTACTATAGCAACCAGTTTAGCCAAAGGAATGAGAATCAGAGCCGGAAGAATAATTATGGCATGAACTGGTTGAGGTATCGACAGTAATAACAAAGCAGCGGTAAAAATTATCAAAAGAATCATATAGAATGATTATAATGTATAGCAGTCGTGGTTTGGCAGAAATAGTTAAGAATCCCTCCAAGATTACTAGAAAATATTTAGACATCTGGTTTACGGGTGCGGGTGCATTTGGCACAGGATTATCAATGCTCGGTTGGCCCATAACTAAATCTTGCAAACCATTATTGATATGGGACCAAGATAATGGTTTAAGAGTTGACCTTTCGACCGAAGAAGAAGTCATGTACTCATCAACTATTTTTAAATACTTACCCAAAAATAGTGATTATGAATTAGGAATTGATCTAAAAAAACTATTGTCCCTCCGTTGTTTAGTTGGAACTATAAAAGCTTTGTGGTCACAAAGTAAACTGCTAATAAATCCCCAAACATCTTATGACATGGCCAAAAAAATGATTGAAGAAATACCTCTGCACACACCTCTGCAAAAAAACGGTGTGGAGAATGGTTTGGCTTCGATAGTTTGGCCCAGGGTGATCGCGGTTGATTATATGGGTGAGTTTCTCTTTTCTGCTTGGAATCATGGAGTGACCGATGAAATAAAAGTCAAAAGATTACAAATTATCCAAGAAAGAAACCGTAATCGAGACTGGGCTACGAAATCATTCTTAGCTTGGTCTGAATACAAAAACATGGGTATGTCTAAACAAGAATACGTTAAAGAGTTTGGGTATAGTTCTAGAAATGAATATGAACTCACAAGCCCTAGAGATTATGAAATTTTAGGTGTACAAAAACCATCAATAGGGGAGTTGCCGATAGAAAATATGTCCATCAAAAATCTGGAGGATTTGGTAACCGGAATCCAGTACTTACGATCTGAGGCTAAAAGAAGAAACTTAATTTGGATGGCTGCATTGCGTGAACTTGTGCCGGGGGCGGGAGTCGAACCCCTGCCTGCGCAGGCAGGCGCATGAACTTGTGCCGAGGAAGAGATTCGAACTCTTATGTCATTGCTGACGAGGGCTCTTAAGGCCCTTGCGTATACCATTTCGCCACCCCGGCCTGGCTTGTCGCAGGCAAGCTTGTTTGCGCAGGCAAGCTTGCATTGCAATCAAGCTAATAAATCTAACAAACTCTCTTTGTTAAATCTAATCTTTAAGAACTTTTCTAGATCTCTGGCCTCAATTCTAGTCTTTACTTCCTGAACAAACAATAATTGGAAAGGTTTATATGGCTTCGTTGATCTAACACCTCCCGAATTATGCTCAAATAACCTTTTTTCAACATTTGTCGACATGCCAACATAACACCAATTTTTTAAAGTACTTTTAATGACATAAACGTAAAATGTCATGCGTATACCTACTTGCGCAGGCAAGCCTACTTGCGCAGGCAAGCCTACTTGCGCAGGCAAGCCTACTTGCGCAGGCAAGCCTACTTGCGCAGGCAAGCCATTTCTTGCTTGCGCAAGCAAGCGCCACCCCGGCTTGTAGTGCTTATTTTATCACTTAAACTTCCCTGATAACCTCAAAACCCTTGAGACTGCCCACCACTGCAAACCCATAAACTTTTTGAGCAATACCCACATGTTTTATTTTTTTGGCTGTTTCGTTCAAGGTAGACGCTGATCCTACTGCATCATCGATTAATAATATGTTATTAAATTTAGAATTAATTTTATCCACGAATATAGTTTCTCTGGCATTTCTGACTCTTTCTTCCAACTTTCCTAAGGTTTTTTGAGCAACTCTAATTTTTCCCGGATATGCCTTGGATATGTCAATAACCGGCAATGATAAATTAAGTTTTTTTGCAAATTCTTTAAGAAATTGAACTTTACGCAAAATGCTATGAGGCAAATAACCCACAGCATCTATGTTTAGAGTCTTGATGAGTTTATTGACGATTTCTTTTGATTCTTCGGCTGTTTGATCTATAAGTTCGCGGTTTTCCGACTGTTTAGAATATAACATCAAACATCCCAACCTGGTCTTGCCAAAAGTCGGCAAACTATAAAAATCACAATAATACACTCCATCCAAATTCATATCTGATCCAAAAGTAGCAGTTATATTGGAGGTTGCATCTATCCAACCCAGTGGTGAAAACAGACTGTTTGCGCTTTCTCTGTCTTTGGTATATCGAGATAGTAGACTATTTTCTTGATCGGATTTACTAACATTTGCAAGCCAAGTCCGAAATCCTGAGATTCCCGTAACAAACTGGCCAGTGGGGTCAACGTAAGCAAAGTATTTATCCAGTAGAACGTTTGTTTCTTTGGTTTCGTTGGTAGAATTTGATGCCTGGGTGTAAAACACTTTGGGAGCAGATCCAGACTTGGCCAGCTTGCCCGACTCAACCAAAGATTTTAGCTGTCTGTGCAAAGCCACTTTACCAATTCCCAAATGTTCTGCCAGGTCCTTGACCCTGGCCTGGCCATTGGTTTTGATATACCCAAGAATCCTTACTTTAGTGTCTGTAATCATAGTATATAGTATACCATATATCATGTACTACAAGAGGCTTTTTCCTGTGGAGCTGACAGGATTCGAACCTGTGACCTTCTCTGTGTAAAAGAGACGCTCTAACCAACTGAGCCACAGCTCCATTATATATAGGCGATCTATAACGCCCTTTGCGACTTGCGAGTCACGCTGAGCGTGACGATACTACGCTAAGCGTTGTGTGCCGGGGACAGGATTCGAACCTGCACGCCTTTTGGGCACTACCACCTCAAGGTAGCGAGTATACCAATTTCTCCACCTCGGCTTATCTGCTGATTATACTCAAAGCTCTCTCTAATTTAAACCTTTTCCGATTTAAACAAACCACTGTATCGGAATAATACATTTTACCAGCCAATAAAATTGAACTATTCTTTGCATACATAAGTTGGCTAGACGACCCTTTTCCCTTTATAGTTCCATGAATATTATAGAGTTCACTAATTTTAGTTTTAACCCATTTAAGATAATCTGTGCTTGCTGAAGCAAACCCTATGTATAACATAAAACTAGACCTCCATCTTTTGTCCCAATATGAATAACTACACCCATCTCCGTCAAAATAACCTCTCAGAAAATCTGCAAAATATTTATCTGGAACCAATACTTCCTTGATGGTCTTTGACTTATGGGGATGCAATCCAATTGACAGTAAGAATTTATAGAGTTTTATATTTCCAAACTGTATTCTTGGATAATCAACTTTGGGGTGTCCTCCCACATGTTTAAGCCCTATTTTCACGGAAAGGTTTAATATTTTCTTAAAATTTTCCACTTGTTCAAAATCTTTAGAAGTAAAATCTATGTGCCTACCATCTTTTGACAAGCATCCATCAGCGGTGATTAATCCAACAACGTAAGCGAAATCTCTTGACCAATACATATTTAACTAGTGGGCCGAAGAGGACTCGAACCTCCACCCCTTACGGGATACGCTTCTGAAGCGTACGTGTATACCAGTTTCACCATCGGCCCGTTTTATTTGTGAGCTAGTTTTTGAAAAAGTCCGCACTGCTTTTGGCAAATCTCCGTAAATCTCCGGGCTCATCCCTCGCTTTGCTCGGGATTCGCCTTTTCCGCCGATTTTTTGCGCGCACATTGCGCTGCTTCGGCAGCGCCTAAACTAACCTTTACATTTTACTACATTCCAGACAGCCCACCCACCCCAAATATTGTGGTCGGTGCGAGGTAGTCCGCCGATTCCCCCCCGCCTTCTTTCATCTTACACCTGCCTGTTCTAGTGCCGCTTCGCGAGGACACCCAGCGGTTCACCCGCCAGTTTTGATTCCAGAGTTTTAACGGCGGGTTCACGTGGGTCGGGCATGCTTCTTCGAAAGTCAGTGAACATTCCAGAGTTCTTTCTGTCGCATGCCCTCCTTTTTAGCAGGTAATCCCCAAGCTGGGGCGGGGGCGCGGACCCGCCACACATAGGAATACCTATGAAAGATTGCCATTGACAAATTAACTGGATTATGCTATAATCTGGTCTTAATTAAGACTATGAAAGTAGATCAATTTATTCCAGCTGATAATCTGCTCACCATTGGTGAAGTAGCTAAATTGTTTAAAATTCACCGAGAT
>Ga0209211_10013536_pt1 | contig 10105 bp, 6 predicted proteins | sample RifGroA2_FD_183992 | JGI IMG/M metagenome (GOLD analysis project Ga0209211, IMG submission 183992) | Groundwater microbial communities from Rifle, Colorado, USA - Groundwater A2 (SPAdes) (version 2) | ecosystem: Environmental > Aquatic > Deep subsurface > Groundwater | place: Rifle, Colorado...
TTGGAATCGCCCCTTAAATATGCCAGCAGTCGCCCGGCAAATCTGGCGCCAAAGTCTTTAAACGCCGCCGTTGGTCCGTGAAATAATTCCAAGGCGAAGATATTGCCAGATAATTTTTTCAGCGGTGCGTCAAAATTGATGGCACTATCAACAATCTTTCGTAAATCATTGTCCGAAATATCCGCGCCCAGAAAATTTTTCGCCACAGCAAAACTGATGTCTTGAAATGATAATGCCTGAATTGTTTTGAAAAATTTGTCTGGCAGGCGGGGAATTCTTTGCGGCATAAAAAGTCCGCCATCGCTGGCAAGACCTTTTAGCGCGGCTTCCTTTAAAGAAACAGACGCGCTTTTTTTATTGGTGTTGTAGAAACGCATAAGATTATCAATCAGCGCAGTTGATTTTTGATAACATTAAAGAAGGCTTGACCGCTCAAATGTTTTTTATTCCCAATGGTTTGGTGCGGTAAGACTATATCCGCCAATTTTTCATACTTTTCGGCGCGGTATTTTAGCAATGAGGGATAACAGCGCCGTAACGCCCTTAATTCACTTTCTCCCGCTTGTTGCTCAAATTTATTGATCCAGACAACCGGTTTTGGATTAGCCAAATATTTTTTAAATAACTGGTGTTTTAAAGCGTAATTCTCTTGCAGATAAACAACCAAGGTCAGTTTTTTAAGTAATTTTTTTATTGGTTTCAGTAAATAAATAACGCTGCCGGTGGTATCAACGACAGTGTTTTGGCGGATGTCTTGCAAAGCTTGGCGCGTGGCAACTTGTTCTTGCTTGAGATATTCTTTTTCACGCGCTTTGTAGCCAGCTGAATAAGGTTGGCCCAGCCAAGCGGCGATATCTGTTTTATCAGTTGCTAAACGGCCGGCAATCAAATTATCAACGCATCTGTGTTCAAAACCTATTTTTTCCAAGCGCAAAGACTGGCGGGTTTTTCCGATCCCTGACATCCCGATGAGACTAATGACCAGTCGGTGGTTTTTAAATAGCTGATCAAACTCTTGTTTGTTGATTTGCATAGTGTATATTAGACTGAATTAAAGAAGCCATAACTGAATAAATTACCCCGCCGCAAGTGGACGGGGTATTAAAAATCTAATAAATTACAGTCCAAGCGATTTGTCTCTAATCAGTTTCTTAAACATTTCTACAAATTCCTTTTTGTCAAATTCCACAACTTCTTTTTCTCCGCGTTTTCTGATTTGCAATTTGTCCGAGCCAATTTCTTTGTCGCCAATCACGAGCATATAGGGAATTTTTTGCGCAATGGCTTTTCTGATTTTATTGCCCACGGTTTCGTTTTCATCCCAGACTTCAACTCTTATTTCGCGCTGTTTAAATTCTTCAGCCAGTTTTTGACAGTGTTCAATGTGTCCGGCGCCAACGGAAATTATCACTACTTGAACTGGCGCCAGCCAAAGCGGGAAAGCGCCGGCACAATGCTCAATTAAAAAGGCCATGGTTCTTTCAAAACAGCCGATGGAAGAGCGGTGAATGACAATCGGCTGCGCTTCCTTGCCGTTGCTGTCAGTGTAAGTTAAATCAAATCTCTGCGGCATTACAAAATCATACTGAACCGTGAAAGCGGTTTCCTCGGAGCCGTTTATTTTTTTCATTTGAATATCAATTTTTGGCCCGTAAAAAGCCGCTTCGCCCGGCGCTTCAAAAAACGGCGCTTTTAATTCCTGCAGAGCTTCACGCAAAATTGTCTCGGCCTTTTCCCAGGCCTGATCGTCTTTATAATATTTTTTAGCATCGTTTCTGTCGCCTAAAGACAAACGATAGCGATAATTAGTGCCTTTTTCCAAGCCTAATTTTTTATTCATGTAATCAATCAAATCCAAAACATTCTTGATTTCTTGTTTGGCCTGTTCTTTGGCGCAAATAATATGGGCGTCTGCCAAGCAAAATAACCTCGCGCGTGTCAGTCCGGAAAGCTCGCCGCTTTTTTCATAACGGAATTGTGAAGCAATTTCCGCGATCCGTACCGGCAGTTCGCGATAACTATGCGGCCTTGTTTTATAAAACATAAAATGATGCGGACAAGTCATCGGGCGCAGAATCAATTCTTCTTCGTCAACTTTCATCACCGGATACATCGTGTCTTTATAATAGGGATAGTGGCCGGAAGTTTTGTAAAGATCAACTTTTGCCAAATGCGGCGTGATAACATGCTGATAACCACGCCTAGTCTCTTCTTCTAAAACAAATTTTTCCAGCTCTTTTCTAATAATTGTGCCATACGGCGTAAGCATAGGCAGACCTTTGCCAACAAGGTCGCTAAAAACAAAAAGATCCAAGTCCTTGCCTAGTTTTCTGTGGTCTCTTTTCTCCGCCTCTTCAAGTAATTTTAAATAATTTGCAAGTTCGCTTGCTTTTTCAAAAGCCGTGCCATAAATTCTGGTGAGCATTTTGTTTTTTTCATCCCCATGCCAATAAGCGCCGGCGATTTTCATTAATTTGAAAGATTTGATCTGGCCGGTTGATTCCACATGCGGCCCGGCACAAAGATCAACGAACGAATCGGGGTTATTCGGGGAACCAATCCAATAAACCGTGGCTTTTTCGCCGCGCGCTTCAATTTCATCCAGCCATTCTTGCTTATATTCATTATTTTTGAATAATTTTCTGGCTTCTGCTACTGATATTTCTTTTTTAATAATCGGCAAATCAGCCGCGATAATTTTTTGCATTTCCGCTTCAATTTTAGGAAAATCAGTTTCGGAAATTTTAAAATCGTTCTTTGTGTCAAAATCAAAATAGAAACCCTCACTGGTTGCCGGGCCCATGGCCATAATAATACCATCAGGGTAAAGGCGCATCATGGCCTGCATCAGCACATGCTCACAAGAATGGCGCAGAGCCAAAAGATAATCTTGGTCGGATTGTTGTTTGGAGGTAGACATAGGTTATAAATTTTAAATTTTAAAATTCAAATTTTAAAATAATTTTTAATTTTAAATGTTTAATTTTTAAACAGATTAGAGCGGAGGATTGTGGTCTATTTGTAACTTTAGATTTATTTTAAAATTTTAAATTTGGATTTTAAAATTATCAAAAAGCCCTTCCTCCCCTCAACATTAAAATAATGTTTCAGGGACGAAAGGCCTTTAATAATTTCGGCTTTCCGCGGTTCCACCCGAATTCCCTTCACATACTTTACATCCCATTATTGGTGTATAATTACTTTATATGTCTTATGTTTATCTGATCCAAAGCATCAAAACGGGCCAATTGTATTATGGTTATACCAAGGATCTCAAGCGTCGCTTTTTAGAGCATAACCAAGGAAAAAATTTTTCAACCAAGCCTTACGCTCCTTATCGCCTTGTTTATTATGAAGCTTACGCTGACGAATTTGATGCCAAGAAGAGAGAACGGCAACTGAAAAAATTCGGGCAAGGCATCTATCGTCTCCAGTCGCGTCTTGTAAGATCACTTAAGCATAATAAGATGTAAAGTATGTGAAGGGCGCTTTTTATTTAATTGTTTCCAAAGCTTAGAGCCAACGGCTGTTTTTATCCTGCGCAGGTCTGGTATTCCTGCCAATCGCTCTGGTAAATTAACTATATTACTCTCAAGAAAAGTTGTCAAATTTTTTTGCCGAGCAGCTATTGCGCGTTTTGTATCTGAATAATAATATGGTCTTTTAGAATAGGCACTTTTTTTACCCAAAACGGCGAAAATTCCACCCGGACATTCTTCACCGCTTCAAATTGCGAAAAATATAATTTAAGATCATCTTCGGTAAAGCCCACCAAAATATTCTTATCAAAAATATCCTTGGTTGGATCAAAATTGACCATGCCGCTGATTGCTATTGCTGCCGTGGCTTCTTTTTTTTCTGGATTGATTTCCGTTAATTCATACTTCAAGCTGTTTGGGTCAAGGTTAATTATTCCTTGGCCATTGACCACCGTTTCCAGTAACTTCGTTTTCGCTTGATCTAATATTTGCGCTTTTTCGGCTGTTACCGCGGCCACGGTCATTTCGCCGTTCAAGGTGAACTCCGTTGTCTGGTCGCCGATTTTTTTATCATAAGAAAAATTTTGGCCTTCTTCCGCTATCTTGGCCCCGATCAAAACCCAGTCATCGCCAGTCATTTCAGTCGTTAGTTTGGCAACGATTTTTTCCAAATTATTTTGTTTAAAATCAGCCATTGCTTTGTCTATGTCAGTCTGATTCAAGCTGCCGATTTTTTTCTCCCCGCCCGCGGTAGGCGCAGATGATTCAGCATAAACCAATTTCTGCAATTCCGGCGATAGTCCGGGAATAGTGAAAGTAGTTGCTTTTATCTCGCCGCTTTTGCCGGCTTTATCCGCGTAAATTTTGGCTTTTATACTGCCATTGGCCGGGACTACAACCTTATCTTGCAATCTAAAAAGAACATTTTCCTTGGCTAAAAGTCTGGTTGTTGCCACTAATGTTTGCGCTCCGCTTCTCTTATTATAAATAATAACCTCACCTTCGGCTTGTTCCTCCACCACTTGGCCGTCGTCGCTAACCGGGTATTTTGCTTCGCCAGTCACTTTTTCAAGATAAATTTTGCCGCCGATTACCGGATTGGTGCTGGTGTTGCTTACCGGGTTTTCCGCCACTGTCAGCGCGAAACTTTTATTTATCGGTTCATCAGCCGGCGCCAGCGTGATGACGGCTTTTGCTAAAACCAAGTACGCCACCCCGACGATCAAGACAACCGCCGCGGCGATAAAAACCACGGCAATCCGTTGGTATGTTTTCTGTGGCGGACTGTCAATCGGCTGCACCGGTTCAATAAAATCTTTTGTTTTTTTTGCCATAGGTTTTTATGTTCAGATTATTATATCTGTATTATACTCGTATTTTTATTCCAGGGCAAATTTTGGGGTTGGCGCCTTCTTGTCCCCTCCTTAGTTGAGTTTAAAAGATTGAGTATCTTTTAAACGGGTAGGGGGATGGTGTTGAACTAATGAGTTGAATTATAATCAACACCCCTCTGCTCGCTGAATCAGCGGGCACCTCCCCTCATCTGAGGGGGAGGACAAAACAAATGCGAAAGCACTAACGATATTCAACCATGATAAATTTGGGCCATTGTTTTAGACCGCCATCTCCGGTACCCTTATCTCAACCGAGTTCGCTCCAGCTACCGCCTCTATTCTTCCTTTTATCTCATTGTTAAAATCAATAAAAAAACTTGTGGCGATTGTTCTTACGGTCGCGCCTTGTTTGACCGTTATAAAAACCCTGTTTTTTCCATGGCAGTCGCCAAAAATACTTTTCAATTTGTTATGGGCCTCGCAGTTAAAATCTCGGCTGGCGACATTGATGATAATATTGAGCGGCCGGCGAGTCTTGCCGTTGTCTCCGCCAAGGCGATTTTTTAAAGCCTCCCCTGGTTTTTGCGGGTCTATCTCCACCGCGCTCTCGGCCAGCATTTTCGGCACATCGTCTTTTTCAGACAGCTTGCCGGTAACCAAAACCAATTTATCCTCTTCCCAAATATTGGCATTTTTTTGCGCCAATCTCGGGAAGACTATTATTTCCATAGCACCGCTCATGTCTTCAATGGCGGCAAACAACATCAGTTCGTTTTTCTTGGTGAATATTTTTTTGACGCCGGCGATGATGCCGGCTACGGAGATAAGCGATCCCGGCGCATATTGTTTATTGATAATATCTCTTATTGCCGCCGTTTTGTCTTGAAAATATCCGTTTAAATTTTTAAAAGGGTGCGAAGAGACATAGAGTCCAAGCAATTCTTTTTCCCACAGCAGTTTGTATTTTTCCTCGGCCGGCAGCGCTGGTTCCAAAACCAAAACCGGTTCTTTGCCGCTCGTTTGTCCGCCAAAAAGAGAAGACTGCCCGGTGTTAATTTCCCGCTCATTGATTTTTACAAAAGCCAGCATTTTTTCCATATTATTGAGCATTTGATTTCTTTCCGCAAACTCATCCATGGCCCCGGCCTTGATCAGCGCTTCCAGCGATTTTTTATTCAAATTGCGAGAATGTACTCTCACTAAAAAATCAGCCAATGATTTAAACTTGCCGTTCTCTTTTCTTTCTTCAATAATTGTTTTAATAATATCTTCTCCCAGATTTTTTATCGCCGCGAGGCCAAACCTTATTTCCCGGTCGGAAATGTAGGTAAAGTTGGCGAGCGATTGATTTATGTCCGGCGGCAAAACCTTAATGTTCATTTTTTCGCATTCCGCCACCGCTTCCGCTATTTTTTCCGCGTTACCCGACTCGGCCGTCATCAAGGCCGCCATAAACTCGGCCGGATAATTGGCTTTCATATAAGCCGTTTGATACGCCACGACCGCGTATGAAGCGCTGTGCGCCTTATTAAACCCGTAGCCGGCAAATGGTTCAATGTAGCTCCAAATTTCCCGGGCCTTGGCTTTTGTCAATTCATTTTTAACGCAGCCGTCAATAAATTTTTCTTTTTGCTCCTGCATCAGCTCTTTGATTTTCTTGCCCATGGCCTTCCTGAATTTGTCCGCTTCTTCGGCGTCGTAGCCGGCGAGCACCATGGCCGTCAGCATCACATCGTCTTGATATATCAAGAGCCCAAAAGTTCTTTCTAAAATATCTTTCAGTTTTGGATGCGGATAAGTTACCATTGCCGGATTTTTTTTTCTTTTTATGTATTCAGGGATGATTTCCATGGGTCCCGGCCGATATAAGGCCACCATGGCCATAATGTCGTAGATATTATCCGGCTCCAGCTCTTTTAAATTTTTCGTCATGCCGGCCGAGGACAATTGAAACACGCCCATTGTCCGGCCCATGGCCAATAGTTTGAATGTTTTTTTATCGTCCCAAGGTATTTTTTCCAAATCAATCTTCACTTTTTTCGTGTGTGCCACGATCGTGACCGCGATGCCGAGTATGGACAGATTCCTAATGCCCAAAAAATCAGCTTTCAAAAGCCCCACGGTTTCTTTTTCCACATTTGGGTCAATGGAGTGCATGTCATATTGGGTGATAATAGCCTCGCCCTGCGGCTCTCTTTGCAGCGGCAGAAAGTTTGTTAGCTTATCTGGCGCGATCACCACGCCGGCCGCGTGTACGGAAACATGCCTGGCGCAACCTTCAATCCTTGACGCCAAATCCAAAACCTTTTTGGCCTGCGGGTCGCTCTGGTATAAATCTTCCAGCTCCTGATTTATTTTTCTGGCATCGGCGATGCCAATGTGCGTTCCTTGCGGACCAGGCGGGATCATCTTGACGATTTGGTCGCCAAAAGAATAGGGGAGTCCGAGGACGCGAGTCACATCCCTGACCGCCGCTCTGGCCTGCATTGTGCCAAAGGTTCCGATATTCGCCACCCGGTCTGCGCCATATTTTTTTCTCACATAATCTATGACTTCATCGCGTCTGGAGTCCTGTATGTCGCAGTCAATATCCGGCGGCGTTGGTCTTTTTTTTGTTAAGAATCTTTCAAAAGGCAATTGGAACCGCAGCGGATTAACTGAAGTAATGTTGAGCGCGTAGGATACCAAAGACCCGGAAGCCGAGCCCCTGGTGGTGGCGATAATGCCTTGTGCTTTCGCCCAATTCATAAAATCAGCCACAATCAGAAAATACGAATCATAACCCTTGGAGATAATAATATCCAATTCATAGTCTAGCCGCTCTTGGTCCTCGGGCGTGATTTTGCCCTCCCTTTTTTGCAGTCCTTCAAAAGTCAGTTTTTTTAAATATGCCGGTCCGGTCGTGCCAGGCGGCGTTTCAAATTTGGGAAAATGCCAACTGGTCAAATCCAACTCTAAATCGCATTGCTCCGCGATTTTCCAGGTATTATCCATAGCTTCCGGGCAGCCAAGTTCCTGGCAATAATTAGACAACACCGCCGGCGCCACAAAAGAAACATCAAAGCTGGTCATATCCAGTCTTTTTTTATCACTCACCGTCTTACCAGTTTGGATGCACACCAGCGCGTCCTGCGCTTCGCTGTCGCTGGGATCAAGATAGTGAGAGTCTTTGGTTATGATCAGAGGCAGCTCAAGATCTCTGGCCAGTTTGAGCATTAAATGGTTGGTTTCAATTTGTTGTTTTAATTCCGGGTGATGTTCAATTTCAAGATAAAAATTGCCTGGACCAAACATTGCCTCGTAAAATTTAGCCGCTGCCCTGGCTTCTTCGTAGCGATTTTCCAAAAGCAACTGCGGTATCTTACCCTTGAGACAAGCCGTTGAAGCGATCAGCCCGGCCGCGCGCTCTTTTAAAAGAGCGTCATCAATTCTGGGTTTGTAGTAAAAGCCGTCTAAATGGGCGACGGTTGTCAGATAAATCAAATTTTTATAGCCGACTTCATTTTTGGCGAAAAGTAAAAGATGATTGTATTTTGTGTCAATGCCCGGACTTTTATCCGTCAGTCTTCTTGGCGCGACATAGGCTTCCATCCCGATAATCGGTTTTATGCCTTGCCTTCGGCATTCCTTGTAAAATTCCAAAGCGCCATACATCACGCCGTGATCGGTCAACGCCAAGGCTTTCATGCCCATTGCCTTGGCGCGCGACACCAGATCGGGAATTTTTGACAACCCGTCCAAGAGTGAATAATGGCTGTGAGTGTGCAGGTGTACGAAGTTGTCCATAGGATCCATTAGTTCATAATTACTTTATTATAACCCCTGTCCTTTTTCTTGCCAAATCGCCCTTAGGGCATCCGCCATTTTTATTGGTTAATTCTCAACGCAGAAATTTGGCGGACCTTTATTATTTCCTAGGATTTTGTATAATAAAAGAAGAAGACAAGGACTGTCCTTTGGTCGCACTAGCCGAAGGACAGTCCTTGAAAATCGTCCCGAATTTATGAAAACCAAAAAGATTAGCCGTTATGCCGTGATTGTTTTTGTTGTTTTAATTCTTTTTGGCGCTTTTATTTGGGCTATTTTTAATTTATTGGACTTCAGCTCAAAAGTAAAAGAGGTTCAATTTGGCGTCACCTTTAGTCATAAATATGCTGCTGAGAATCTAAAACTTGACTGGCAAAAGGTTTATCTGGCCATCTTGGACGACCTGGGGGTAAAAAATATCCGCCTGGTTTCTCCTTGGGATTGGGTTGAACAAAATAAAGATAGCTATGATTTTTCCGACTTGGACTGGTTGCTTGACGAAGCTGACAAAAGAGATGTTAATATCATATTGTCCATTGGCCGGCGCACTCCGCGCTGGCCAGAATGTCATGATCCGTTATGGTTAAATGCATTGTCCAAATCTGAACAGAATAAAAAACTGCTTGCCTTAATTGAAAGATCAGTCGCGCGTTTTAAAAATCACAAAAGCGTAAAAATGTGGCAGGTGGAGAATGAGCCGTTTTTGGAATTTTTTGGCAAGTGTCCCAAACCTGACAAAGAACTGGTGGTTGAAGAAGTTAAGCTGGTAAAATTTTTGGACGACCGCCCGGTTTTGGTGACCGATACCGGCGAGCTGTCCAATTGGCAAACCGCCGGTTCTCTGTCCGATGTTTTAGGCGTGACTATGTATAAAACAGTTTGGAATGATTTTATGGGTATCTGGCGTTATTCCTGGCCGCCAGCTTATTATTATTACAAAGCCCAAAATATTAAAAACCATTACCCCAAAGTCAATCAAGTGATTGTTTCCGAACTCCAAGCCGAACCATGGAGCGCTAATGGCGCAAATATTACTCTTTTTTCAATCAAAGATCAATTCAAGTTGTTTAGCCCAGGTGATTTTCAACGCAATCTAGAATATGTTAAAAAGGCTGGTTTCCCTCAAGCCTATCTTTGGGGCGTGGAGTGGTGGTATTGGCTGAAATTTGAAAAAAACAAGCCTGAATTTTGGGACATTGCCAAAGAGATTTGGCAAAATGAGTAGCTTTTGATATAATTAAAGTAAGTAAATCAAGTGAATTAAGCGAGTCAAGCAGTAAGCAGTATAGGCAGGAATTATAATTTAAACATTGAAAGGTGAAAATTGTTTGAAAATTTAAAATTAAAAAATTGTTTTAAAATTTTCCCTCTCCGAGGGATCCGCCTGCCACTGACGCGGATTATTCAATGTTCACTTAGGCGGAAAAATTTATAATTTAAAATTATTAAGATATGTCCAAGAAAATTTTAATTATTGAAGACCCC
>Ga0209211_10013537_pt1 | contig 10103 bp, 12 predicted proteins | sample RifGroA2_FD_183992 | JGI IMG/M metagenome (GOLD analysis project Ga0209211, IMG submission 183992) | Groundwater microbial communities from Rifle, Colorado, USA - Groundwater A2 (SPAdes) (version 2) | ecosystem: Environmental > Aquatic > Deep subsurface > Groundwater | place: Rifle, Colorado...
TCGCACAATGAGTGGATGCGTGCCGCTCGTCATGATTATGCGTGCCGTTTTTCCGCGATAGAGACGGTGCCAAAAGATAGTCCGCGTGCCGACTTTGGTTCTGATGTAACGAAACGCAGAGCCGGGCAACCAAGCTCTGTCAAAGAGACCCTTGAGGATAGTGGGCATTCCGACCCACCAAACGGGATACGCGATTACGAAGTGATCGGACGCATTAAGTAATTCGCAAAAACGATTAAGATCTGGTTCGAGTTCTTGTATTTCATTGTAACCTTTGTGGAGAATGGGATCGAATTTCATCTCGCCTATATTTAAACGCGATACATCATGTCCCGCCTCGCGCGCGCTTGATTCATACGCATCCACAAGCGTTCCACATATACCGCTTTTAACCGGATGACCCAAAAGTATCAGTATCTTCTTTTTCATAATATCCGCACACTAGATGTTAGTATAGTTGCCCATGTTTTCGTGATTTGATAGACCTTTGCCCGTACGAACCACAACAAATGGTACGCACGCTGACCGATACTGTGCATGCAACAAAAACATAATACCAAAGTTAGAGCGCGAACATATTCATTGATTGTCGAATTCGCCGGCTTCTGCGCGCTTTCCTATCGTTCCGAGTACGAATGCTCGCAGAGTTTTCATACTGAAATAGAAAGCACTCATAAAAACGAAAGCTAAAATTTGGCGTAAGATAAATTCTTCCCATGTACTCATTTTGTAATCGAACAAAGCCCATGTTTCGTAAATAAGCATTCCTACACCTGCGGCAATAGCGCTGGCGATAACTACATTCTTTTTGCGCGGATTCATGAAAGCCGCGACTGCAATCAATACGAGAGCCCCAAGTACCACAAACGGCAATGCGATACGCAAGTTGTTTGTGTAAAACGGGGCCGTAAAAGACATCACCGCGGCGGCAATAACAAACAGTTGGCGCACAATGTTGCCATAATAGTGCGGCACTGAGGATTCCATTTGAGTGCGTTGCGGAGGAATAACCATGCTCCACAATAGTAGCGCATTTACGAGGCGTGACAATCACTTCTGTGGATGCGCAATTATGAGCATTACAGCATCCATGTCATCCTGCGCGTCTAGTTTATTTCGCTTTTCATGTCGACATCGCACACATCGATGCACCAGCGTGTATTCCGGACTCGCCCCTTCGAGAGCAACGGGTTCCATCAAAGCGCCGCAATCCGCGACGCGGTCTCCCGGATTCACATCTACATGCTTACTCCACAGACATTTCGGACAATGGTTTGTGTAACCATCCCCTTTAACAAGAGCGCCGCAATTCCCGCAATCAAAGTCTTCGATGCGACGCTGGAATTTCTTTGTCATTCTATCTATTGTACGAGAACCGACTCTGTTTTCTCTATCGAACGACCGTCTGTATACGCCGTACACTGCAGTGTGAGTTTCCATGTACCGGATTCAGCCGCAGGATTTGTCATGATGGTTTTTGAGCCCTCATTACCTTGCGCGATAATAGAGGGTGTAGTGGTTCCTTTCTGCAGAAGCATGTTGCATGGCGCGCTCACACTCATACCGACGGAAGACCACGAGACGACGAATGACTTCCCTCTTACAATTTGAGCAGGTTCCGCAATCATGTTCGCGACAGCTTGTACGGGAGGAGCAGATATCTGTGTCCCTGTGCCTATCGGAAGAAGAGCGCGCCGGAGCGCCTGGAGGGGAGACTGTTGAGATGGCTGTACTTGAGTCGGATATATTGGAGAGGAAGGTTGTTCTTGAGGGTATTGCCTAGTCCCTTGATTAACAGGAAGAATTGTCTGACCGTTATTCGAGACACTCGATGGCGTCCTGTTGAATAGAGATGAGAAAAACTGTGTGATGCTGCTTCCCAAGGTTCCTTGCGTCGTCGCTCCCACAGGAATGGCACTGTTAAAAAACGGGCTCATGTTGGCAAACGGCGAAGTGCCCTGTCTATGAACACTTGCAGTACCGGCAAACGGTATCGCGTTATTAAACGACATGTTGAACAACTGCGCATATCTTCCGACAGTCGTTCCAAGAATATCACTCGCTCCTGCGTTACGCAGAGCTCCTGTTCCACCAAACCATACTTTAGCGGCGTTCTCGTACCCGCCGTACTTCTGAACGAATTGTGAAAACTTGTATTCAAACACCGATTCCTGTGCCTCTGGACTACTAACGAATTGCTGTGGGGTAAGCGCTTGACCAAGCGCTTCTCTTGTCCATGAGGGGATATTACGGCCCATTATCTGATACTTCCCATAGGCGTGGTCACCACTTTTTGTTTTCGGCCCTATCGCATCGTATCGTCCTCCGCTTTCAATGCCCGAAATCGCTTGTTTAGCTCGATCAAGATCCGCGGGGTCTATTCCAGGACCGAATGTATTCATGGATCGCGAGACAGGGTTGCCTAAAGTGCCCGCCGTGTCTTTGCCAACACCCTCGCCTGAAGAAGGTAGTCGCGCAACATCATTGGTCAGATTAGTATTAAGCTTTAGTTCTTCCGCTATCTTTCTCGCCTCAACTTCATCGCCACTTTTTATTGCTTCGTTCAGTTGAGCCGCCAGAGTCGGATTTTCTTTCACCGCTTGTTCTGCATTCTCCCGTCCTATGGTTGTCGAGAGAGCGTCCACGAGGGTTTGATTGCCATTCAAAGACCCTTCAAGACGCGGAGGAGCGTCTTTTAGATCCCCCAACTTCTTCAAATCTTCCGACAAACCGCTCGTATCATACTTCGTCATTTTTTCGAATGCTGAGTTCACCAAGCCAAGTAATTCATCATTGCAACGTGATTTTGGACCAATGATTTTCTCTTTAAGGCCAACTGCTTTGTTCTCTTCCGCCACAATAACAATTCTCGGCTCGTTCTTTTCCGGAGGACATCCGCGCCCTTCAGCTGACGGATTCTCCTTATTTTCGGGCTTGCACTGGTTGGAAGCGTTGGTCGTCACGATCAATACGGGCTTTAGTTTCTCAACGGCTATCGACAGAGAGGAGGTCAGGTCATAGCACGCACTCGGGCAACTCGATATTCTTTTAAAAATCTTGTCGGCCTCATCTGGAGGAGTGCTAAAAGGCACTTTGGTAATTTTCGGCTGACTGGTGTTGGGATCTATTTCTGCGGGAGAAGGATTCGGACAAAATTCAGCTTTGAGCGGTTGCGCAGATGCAAAGACCACTGCGGCATTCGCGAAAAATAGAACCGAGCTTAGTAAGATAACAGCTGCTGGTTTCGCCATTGCAGTCCATTGTACCCTTCCCCAAGCGAATCGACGTGAATGGATGTTGAAAACTCATAAACACGCCCCGGTTAGTGCATAAGGAAACTTCATTAGAGAGCAATTTTGCCGCTACTAACGAAGTAATTTCCACTTAGAGCAATACTACCGTGCGGTTGTTAGAGCATTCAAGTACCCCGTTTTCAATTGAGTATTTTTTCGTCCCGTCATCGCGGCGCACTGTTATGACGCCTTTCTTGAGAGTCGTAACAAACGGCTCGTGGTGAGCAAGGACTGTAAACTCTCCCGCGGACCCGGGAAATGTCGCGGAAATTGCAGGGCCCTCGAAGCGCGTCTCCCCCACCGAGGCGATTATGAGGTGAAAAGTGCTCATGTAAGTAGTTAGTAGTAAGTAGTTAGTAGTGAAATGCAATATGTTTTCTACTGACTATTTTCTACTTACCGCTAACTACCTCATCAATGCTTCCTTTCATGTAAAACTCCTGCTCGTTTTGTGTGTCATGTTTGCCATCAAGAATCTCACCGAAGCTTGCGACCGTGTCTGCGAGTGACACATATTTTCCCTTTGCGCCAGTGAAGGCCTCCGCAACAGAAAACGGCTGTGAGAGAAACTTTTGAATCTTACGCGCGCGGTAGACTAGTTGTTTGTCCTCATCAGAAAGCTCCTCAATACCAAGAATAGCGATGATGTCTTGCAAATCCTTGTATCGCTGAAGGACGCGACGCGTCTCGTTGGCCGTCGCGTAATGCTCTTCCCCGACGATCTCCGGTGTGAGAGCTGTTGAACCGGATTCGAGTGGGTCGATGGCCGGGTAAATGCCGAGAGACGCGAGTTGACGCGAAAGCACGACTGTAGAGTCCAAGTGTGCGAATGTAGTGGCGGGCGCAGGGTCGGTCAGGTCGTCGGCGGGTACATAAATTGCCTGTACCGAGGTTATGGATCCTTTCGTCGTTGAAGTGATGCGCTCCTGCAAAAGCCCCATTTCTGCGGCGAGAGTCGGCTGGTAACCCACTGCTGAAGGGACACGACCAAGAAGCGAGGATACTTCGGAGCCCGCTTGCACAAAACGAAATACATTATCCATGAAAAAGAGTACGTCTTTACCTGCCCTGAGCGAAGTCGAAGGGCCGCCTTCATCATTAGTTCCTATATTGTCCCGAAACGCTTCCGCCATCGTTAAACCGGAGAGCGCAACGCGCGCGCGGGCGCCAGGCACTTCATTCATTTGCCCGAAGACGAGTGCGGTTTTTTCCAAAACGCCCGAATCTTTCATCTCGTGGTACAGGTCGTTGCCTTCACGTACGCGCTCACCCACACCGGCGAATACAGAGTAGCCGCCGTGCTCGCTCGCGACATTGTGTATGAGTTCCTGTATGAGCACTGTCTTCCCAACGCCCGCACCGCCGAAGAGTCCGACCTTGCCGCCCTTGATAAAGGGCGCTAAAAGGTCGATTGCTTTAATGCCTGTCTCAAATAGTTCCGCTTTGGTGCTCTGGTGTATGAATGCCGGCGGATCGCGGTGTATGGGGAGCCGAGCAACATTCTTAGGCGCCTCTTGTCCGTCTATTGGGTCGCCGACGACGTTGAACATCCTTCCGAGCGCCGCCTCGCCCACGGGGACATGGATAGGGCCTCCCGTGTCTTCCACCTCCAAATCGCGCGCGAGTCCTGCTGTGTCCTGCATGGCGATACAACGCGCGCGGTTTAATCCAAGATGCTGGGCGACCTCAAGCGTCAAGGTTTCCTTGCCATGCTTGACGTGAAGAGCGTTCTTGATGGGCGGCAGGTCTCCGCCGGAGGCGGACCCGCCTTCGGCGGGAAACCGCACATCAACGATAGGCCCGATTATCTGAGTGATTGTCCCCTTTATCATACAGTGAAAGGATTATACCCGTCCGCAACAAAATTTCTAGTGGATAAAAAGAGCGGCTTCGGGAGGGCGTCCCAAGCGAACCATTCCCATCGTTCGAATTTGTCCGGTTCCGCGAGACGCGTTTCTCCGCATTTCCAATCGGCGACGAAGCTGACAGTAACGTAATGCGTCCCAATATCTTCCCAAATATCGTTTGTAACGGCGATAAAACGCACACGTCCCAGCTCAATGCCTGTTTCTTCTCGTGTTTCCCGTATCGCACACTCCTCGGGAGATTCATTCATTTCAAGCTTCCCGCCCGGCGGGCACCACTCCCCCTCTCCATGTCCTCCCTTACGTAATCCAAGCAAGACTTTTCCCGCCTTGCGCACATATACTCCTGCGCCGACACCGGGATATTTCATGTCAACCTTAATCATGCAGTTCCGTCATCAGGTGAACGTTTGTGTTTCTCAATACCATCGAAAATTTTTGAGAGTCGATTATTTATTTTACGAAGCCCTTCCTCCACCCTCTCTTCATCTTCTTTGATGGAATCACTGAACACGGCTCCTTTCACGCCATCCATGTTTGATACTGAAATATCCCGAAAAAAGTGTATGTTTTCGTCAATACACTTCGCCATTTCCGTAAATTCTTTTGTCCCCACATCTTTTCGGTATTGATTTAAAATTCTCCGTACATATCGAATTGTTTCTGCGAAAACGAGTCTGCTCGCATCATGTCCTCCCTGCGCTCCGCGCAACTCTTCAGTCGTCACAGCGGTAGGCAGGGTGACTTCGACAGCGTCCAGAAATTCTCCCAAAGCATCCGCCAAAATAGCCGGGTCGGTAATTGGCACAATGTCTTCGAAAAGATTTTCGCGGATTTCTTTTTGTTTCTTACCCGCCAATTCCCCCTTCCAATCACCCGTTAGGAAGACACGGTCGTACACAAGAGAAAGCTGGTGGCATAATCGTTGCGTAAGCTCTTGCTCATCGAGGTCCTCGATATTTTGAGGCATTTTATACTTCTCTTCGAGACCCATATCCTTATCGCATTGATTCAATGCCGCTCGTAATCTCGGACACCTCGCGTGTGATTGCCGCCTGACGCACCCTATTGAAGGTACGCGTCAATTCCTTCACCATGTCGCGCGCCTTATCGGTCGCATTCTTCATGGCGACCATGCGTGCGCTGTGCTCGGACGCTTTGGATTCAAGAAGCTTATGGAAAACAGCGACGTTGGTTAGCTTCGGAATGAGCGCCGCGAGTACCTCGTCGGCATCCGGTTCGATGGTATATGCGGCAACTGCGCCGTTACCTTGCCGCTCTTCCGAATACTTGCCGCGCTCCGGCGTAATGGAGGCGATGATGTGTTCCATGATTTTTAGCGATATGGGCAGGATTTTGTGGACAGCGGCCTCTTGCTCGAACGTGGAGCGAAAATCCGTGTAGGCAATCCGCACCTCACGCGTTTTGCCGCTCTCCTGCAAGCGAACTACCTCGTCGGTAATGAGACTAAATTGATCCTCATCTATACCGTCGGATATGTTCACATGATGCCGCATCACTTCGAAGCCGTTTCGCAACGCGAATTCATGTCCGCGGCGTCCTAAGCAGATAAACAACAGCTCCTCCGGAAGAAGATTCTCTTCGACAATGAACTGTTCCGTTTTTCTAAGAACGGAGCTGTTGAGACTACCCGCAAGACCTTTGTCGCTTGTTATGAGAAGAATCGCGACTTTTCCTTCTTTTCTTTCTCGCGTAAGCGGATGGTTCTCCGCATTAAAACTGCCCATCACGCTTCCGAGCATACGTAGAGCGGCGCGGGCATACGGCCGTGCAGTAAGCGCGCGCTCCTGGCTTTTGCGCATCTTCACCGCCGAGACCGCCTCCATCGCGCGCGTAACGGTAGAAGTTTTTCTGACAGACTGGATCTTCGTTTTTATGTTCTTTAACGACATAGTGAGTGGTCAATAGAGAGTAATCAGTAGCTACTTTGGATTTGTATTTACTATTTTCTACTGACTATTTACTACTTACTAGTTAAAAAGTTCCTTATGCGCCGATTTGAAACTATCAAACGCCTTACCCAAGGTCTTTTTCAGCTCATCCGAGAGCGCGCCAATTTCTTTTATGTCATCCAATACTTGGGGGTATTTTGCATCAAGGAAATCGAGCAATTTGCTCTCCGCTTCGCGTACACGCTCAATAGATACACCGCCGAAAAGTTTTTGTATCGCGGCATAAAGAACGGCGACTTGTCTTTCCACGGGAATGGGAGAACCGTTTTTCTGTTTCAATATCTCCACCATGCGGCGACCGGATTCGATGCGGTCAGCGGTCGCCTTGTCGAGATCCTGCGCGAATTGCATAAACGCTTCCAGTTCGCGAAATTGGGCTAGTTCAAGCTTTAATGTTCCTGCAACTGACTTCATCGCTTTCGTCTGCGCGGCGCTCCCGACACGGGAGACTGAGAGACCGACATCAATCGCGGGCCTGACGCCTTTGTTGAAGAGCGACGCATCAAGGAATATCTGTCCGTCCGTGATAGAGATGACGTTCGTGGGAATGTATGCGGATACGTCACCGTCCTGCGTCTCAATAATGGGAAGCGCCGTAATCGAGCCGCCGCCTTTTGCATCAGAGAGGCACGCCGCGCGCTCCAAGAGTCGTGAATGCAGGTAGAAGATATCGCCCGGATACGCCTCGCGACCTGGCGGACGGCGCAGAAGTAAAGAGAGCTCTCGATATGCAACCGCCTGCTTAGAGAGGTCGTCATAGACTATCAAGACATCTCGCCCCTTGTCCATGAAGTATTCTCCTATTGCAACACCGGAGTACGGCGCCAGGAACTGAAGCGCCGCGGGAGCGGATGCCGGAGCATCCACAATGATGGTGTATCCGAATGCACCCGCATCTTTCAATTGCTGGACGATGCGCGCCGTCTTCGATTCTTTCTGGCCGATGGCAACGTAAATGCATATGGGGCGCGATTCTTCCGGTTCATATCGCTGATTGATTATGGTATCTATCGCAACCGTCGTTTTTCCCGTTGCGCGATCACCGATAATAAGCTCGCGTTGACCGCGGCCGATGGGTATCATTGAGTCTATTGCCTTGATGCCCGTCGCAAGCGGCACCGAAACAGACTTTCTCTCGATGACACCGGACGCCTGCCGTTCTACGGGCATCATCGTTGTCTTTTTGAAAGGACCCTTCCCATCTATCTGCTCGCCAAGAGCGTTTACGACTCGACCCAAAAGCTCCTCGCCCGAGGGAACGGAAAGAATGCGACCCGTCGATTTCACGGTCATACCCTCCGATACGCGAGCGGTATCTCCCAATATCGCCGCGCGCACGCCGTCTTCTTCTAGATTAAGCAAAAGACCGTACAGAGACCCTTCGGTATCCATGGCATCCTTCAGGGATTTGCCCGTCGTCTCTTCAAATTCGACAATTTCACTCATCACGGCCATTGAAAGACCGTCTATCGCGACGACACCATCGCCAACAGAAACTACGCGACCGGTATGCTCGACCTTCTCTTTCGGTTCGTAGTGTTCTATCTCTTTAATAATTTTTTCTATGGTCGCGTTATCCATACGTTAAGATTGAGTTGTACGATTATATATCGAAAGCAAGTGTTTTTTGAAACTTGCGTCCAAAAGATACCCTTTCCCTTCCACACGCCAACCGCCGATAAGCAAATCGTCGGATCGCACCTCGATATCCGTCCCTGAAACATTGAGTTTGGAGAGTGCGGAGACGGCCTCTTTGTGCGCGCGACTATCATTCATATTTGAAAGCGAAATTTTGAGAACGTTTTTTGTATGTTCCCGCGCCGCAAAGCGTTCGAATGCGCGACCTATTCTTGGGAGAAGCGCTGCGCGTCCGCGTTCTTTAAGAGCTGATCGAAGCGCTGCGACGGCAGTCTTCGGCTCTTTACCGTTTTCTATCACTTTCCACAAAGCCATTGCGTATGCTTGTTCCATGTCAGTTATTCTTTCGAGCGTTTGGCCGTACGAAATATTAAGAATTTGTAAATCATTTGATTCATAGCGACTTTTAAACCGATTTTTTGCGAAGAACCTTTTCCGCCGCGAGCATCGCGGCCTGTGCGATTTCCTTTTCACTCCTGGACAATGCTTGACGCTGTGCCTCCGCGGCCCGTGCATCCGCATCTTTAAGAAGTGCTTCCGCCCTTGCCTCCGCTTCTCGCACGAGTCCACTTCCCTTCTCTTCAGCACTCTCGCGTGCCAAGGCGACAATTCTCTCCGCCTCTCGTGAGGCGTTGGTAACTATCTCCTCCCCCTCCGTTTCCGATGCCGCAAGTTTTTGCAACGCCTCTTCCGCATTTCGCACACCTTCTGCTACTTTTTCACGACGTTCATCGATAATACGAAGCACAGGCTTGTAAAGAAAAAACGTCAAGATGACAAGCAGGAGACCGAAGTTAAAGGCCTGCACCAACAGCAGTTTCCAATTTACACCAAAAACTTCGAATAATTCTTGCATAGCTTCCAGCTCCCAGCTTCTGGCTTCTAAAAAAAGCCAAAGCTCAAAGCATTCAAAACTAGGTAAACTTGATGATAAAACCTATAACAAGAGCAAAAATTGCCAGAGCGTCTGTCACAGCAATGCCGATGAACATGGTCGTCTGGATTTTTCCCGATGCTTCAGGATTCCTTCCGATGGCCTCAAGCGCTCTCCCCACTAAAATACCCAAACCTATACCAGGCCCGATGACACCGAGTCCGACGACGAGCGCCATGCCTAGAGTCTTTGCGACTTCAATATCCATAATGAATAGCTGTTAGCTTCTAGCTGATAGCGTATAGTTAATTCCAATAAATAGTGTTCGCATTCTAGCATGTTCATGCTGTCTTGCTAGCGCCGATTGGGTAGGTCGTAAATTGGCTCATCATTCCGACTCTACAGGGCGTTTCCGCCAATTTCTGACTCCTCGGCTCGGAAATGCAAAAGAGTACTTTTG
>Ga0209211_10013538_pt1 | contig 10102 bp, 5 predicted proteins | sample RifGroA2_FD_183992 | JGI IMG/M metagenome (GOLD analysis project Ga0209211, IMG submission 183992) | Groundwater microbial communities from Rifle, Colorado, USA - Groundwater A2 (SPAdes) (version 2) | ecosystem: Environmental > Aquatic > Deep subsurface > Groundwater | place: Rifle, Colorado...
TTTCTTCATTTTTTTGTTTTGGGTGTGGATTTTCAATATTTCCAATCGGTCATTTTTGTCCGGCAAACCCATCATCACTCGTCGGTCAAAACGCCCTGGTCTAAGAAGCGCCGGGTCAAGAACATCCGGTCGGTTGGTTGAAGCAATAACTATTACCTTTTCATCCGTTTCAAATCCATCCATTTCAACTAAAATTTGATTGAGTGTTTGTTCTCGCTCATCATGACTTCCGCCTAAACCAGTTCCTCGTTGCCTACCGACTGCGTCAAGTTCATCAATAAACAAAATAGCCGGAGCATTTTTTTTCGCTTTCAAAAATAGATCTCTTACCCGAGCTGCCCCAACCCCAACAAACATTTCAACAAATTCTGACGCCGAAATTGAGAAAAATGGTACGCCCGCTTCTCCAGCAACCGCTTTGGCTAATAATGTTTTTCCAGTCCCTGGAGGTCCTGCTAAAAGAACACCCTTTGGTATTTCTGCCCCAATTGCTTTAAATTTTTCCGGATTTTTTAAAAATTGGACGACCTCGATCAACTCTTCTTTGCTTTCTTTAGCGCCAGCTACATCTTTAAAAGTTACCTTCTTTACTCCTCTAAATAAACGAGCGGTTGATTTTCCGAACGACATGGCTCGCATATTGGCACCTTGCGAAGATTTTAAAATCATAAACAAGAAAAATCCAATTAATATTACCGGCAGAAAAATCGAAAGCAAGTTGAGCCAAAGAGCGCCTTTATTTGGATCGTTAACCGAAACTGCCACATTATTAATATCAATTCCGTAATCAGACAAATTAGCGGAAGATTCTTTGTAAGTTTCAAGCTTAGTGCCATCTTTTAGTTCGGCGATAATTTTGCTCCCCTCAACCTGAATTTTTTCAACTTTTCCTTCTTTAATCTGAGTCGCCACTTCGCTAAGAGTTGTGCTTTTTATTTTAGTATCAAATGGCAAAAAATATTGATAAAAAAGCATGATAAAAATCAAGCCGATGATAAAGTAAATAATATTTTTATTCGATTTCATCAGGGTAATTTTAAATTTAAAATTTTATATTTGTAATTATTTGTCACGGGTTGGTGGCGGGGGTAGGATTCGAACCTACGACCTTCAGGTTATGAGCCTGACGAGCTGACCACTGCTCCACCCCGCTAACACGCTTAACAAATACTTTGATATAATAGCAAAATTCTTCCAGAAAATCAATGATTCAACGCTAAAATAACTTTGAAAATTCAATTTTCAAATATCAAAATTCAAATAAAGTTCAAATTTTAAATTCTAAATTAAAACTATTTAATATTGAATATTGAAATTTTAATTGATTTTTGAAATTTGATCTTTGAATTTTTTTAATATTAGCTATTTAAGAGAACTTGCGAAAATATACTGGTACCATTTGTACTGATTTGGGTCTTGATTGGTGTTTTGGTTATCGTTTTTTTTCTCGCTTGTTTGTGAAGTCTGAGCAATTAAATCACTTTTTTGCTTTAGCTCGTCGGGTAGAATTGAAAATACTTTTTCATCAACTCGTTTTAGATTCAAGCGTCGCCGAGCTTCAATATCGGCAAAAGTTTGGGTTTGATAAAACAGTTTCATATTTTCAAGATTTTTGTTTTCCTGTTTTATTTTTTCAATATTTTCCTTAAGAATTGTTATTTCTTTATTAATCTGATAATTTTTGTAGACTGAATATCCGACCGTCCAGGCTGAATAGACGATAACGAAAAAGACAGCAAAATTTTTAAACGCAACAACATATGGCTTTTCTCGTTCCATAAATACATTATAACACAGGATCGGCAACGAATAATGACTAGGAATTTATACTATTAATAAGTGCAGTTTGATTAATCTATTAATTTTAAATTTTAAATTATTTGTTTACCAGCGACCGGATTTTTTACCATTTTTGCTATTTTTTTGAGTGGTTTTTTTCTGATTGTTTAACATCCAATACTCATAACCATAGTAACCGCCAACTCCAGCCGCCAATGCTATTAACAATATGATGATGGTTACTAAAGCCCGGCTTTCTTCTTTTTCTTCATCTTTGTTCTCATCAGTTGTTGCCTTGACTTCACCTTCGTCATCGAGTAAATCAGCCGTTGTGGTTGTGGTAGCAGCTATTTCTTCTTCGGCTTGAACAACTTCAACCAAACCAATATCGATCAATTCTTCAACAATTGCACTATTGGTGGTGACTGTCTGGCTTGAATAATCAGAGTAGTTATTGTATTTATCAACACTGGCAATTTCAAAAATATATTCAGTTGCTCCGTTAAGATTAATAATTGATGTCGAAGTATAGCTTTTATCAATTGATACATAAGTAAATTCTTGACCAATTGCATTTTTCTTGTAACGAATTGTATACTTATCGGCATCATCTACTTTGTTCCAAGATAATTTTACTTCACTCTCGCTAACAATACTAACTTGGAAATTGGTTGGTTTTTCAGGTGCTGTTTGATCTGCCCCATAGGCTAGTGGAGTTAAATGATCTAAATTTGCCCAAACATAACCTTGATATTCAATTCCATCAATCGTTGTATTGCTCGTCACAACACCCGTATCGGCATATAGTCCCCAAGTATCGGTGGTAGAATCGTAATAATATATTCCGACAATTTTTGTTTCATCAGTAATGCCTGCATTAACCAAATCTGCATTCGTATAGTAGAATTTTAATGCGATTGGGAAAACAGTATCATTATCAGTTTTAATTTCAAATGTTTTTCCCATCACCGAAATTCCGGTTGGTTTTTTATCGATTGGAGTTCCCTCATATTCACCAATAACTATATTAGCATCACCAGTGGTTTTATCGGTAACTTCCAAATACAGCCCATTGTCCTTAATTTGATCAATTATTCTATCGGTCGAATTAACCGTATCAACTGTCGGATTTGAAACATCATTATTGATAAAGCTGCTCGAATAAAAAATTGTGTCCGAAATTATCGATGATATATTACCGGCTTTGTCTTTAAGTTGCATATAAATTGAGTAATCACCATCTTCATTGGTAGTTAGAGTAAAGGTTTTTGCAGTTGCAAAATCAATCCAATCACCTTTTACACTTTGATCAACTGTACTAGCTGTAACCAATTCTTGGGAAACTTTCATTTTATCTATCCCGCTTAAAGCATCTGTTCCGGCAATGGTCAACGTTACTTCCTTTTCATTGGTGACTTCTTTGTCGGAATTGATCGACAATGTTCCGGTTGGGGCTGTTTTGTCATAATCAAAAGATAGGATTGAGCCAGAAGCATTATTCAAATTTCCAGCTTGGTCTTGAGCTTTATCACTTTCAAGAGTAACCGTAACCTCCCCTTCTAGAGTTGGGGTAATTTTAGCAACAAAAGTTTTATCATCACTAGTTGTTAATTCAGTCGCAACTCCATTAGAAACAGTCAAATCCTCTTTAGTAAAACCAGCTACTATTTCATCAAATTTAATCGTAACTTCAACCGGACTAGAATTATATAAATTATTTATCGATGTGATAGTTGGAGTTGGTTTAGTTGTGTCCCAAATAAGCGTAAAAGTATCGCTTGCTGTACGATCTGTATTGTCAGTAATCGTAACTTTGATAATGTATGTACCATCGGTATCAGCTTTGATGATAGTTTTGTCACTAATTGGAGAACCAAAGGTAATGTTTCCAGAACCAGGTGTTTCTTCCCAAACAATACTCTTTGTCCCAGAAACTGAGGTATCAAAAGTCGCTGTTCTTTCGAATTCACTGTTGGTCTCCTTATCTTCGCCGGCATTAACTAGAGTTGGAGCAGTTGTATCAATTATTGTTTCACTATTACCCCCAGTATTGGAGTAACGATAACTACTTAAGTTTCCCGCCTTGTCAACCGACTTGATCCCAAATTTATAGGTTCCGTCTTCTAAAATATTGCTAGCTTGCGAGGAGTTTATTGTATATTCGATAACATTACCAACCTTAACATCAGTCAGACCAGCTACATCTATCCAGGAAGAACCAGAATATTTTTGCACATTAAGCAGATAATAATCAATTCCACTACCGTTACTGCCATCGTCTGCTTCTGACCAAACAATCCTTGCTTCTTTTGTATTAATAACGCTATCGTGATTTCCATCTGAATTTTGGTCAACCTTCACCCCACCAGTTGATATATTGCTCGGTTGCGAGTTGTCTACAACAAACATATTATTCGCTGGTGTCGCAGATATCGCATTTCCCGATGTATCAAACACGTTAGACAAAGTTACGGTGGCTGTTGCGACATTACCCACCGGAACATCCAAATCAAATGTATACTCTGTGCTATTTGATATTGACATCGCTGTTGCAGGTAATATACTATTATCAATCGCGATTTTTGCCCCAGTAACATCTTCGATATTCTCGTTAAATGTTGCCTTAATCTTTAATGTGTCAGCGTCCTTAACTGCGCTGGAAGTTGTGTAAGTTGTTCCACCATCTTTTGAATAAGTTAGTGATGCTGTCGGTGCTATTGAATCATTACTGACGCAAGCAGACGAATTACACCACGGACGGAATGTTATATTATCACTAACTGAATTACCAGTTCCGGTTGGATTGGTAGTAGCGTGGTTTGGACCACTGGTCGACCCCCACCAGTTTTGGGTAGCAGAAACAGTGCCACTAACTCCGGCAACAATTGAAACCGCACCTGCTGTATTCCCCGAAAATTTATTTCCACTTAAAGTGATGGTGTTTCCGATGACATTTGCTGTAGAAGGATTGGTGGCATCAAAAATTGTAATCGCTGGCTGGGTTTGTGAGTTGGTAAATGTATTACCCGAAACGGTAATATTTTGTGTATTTGCTCCATCAACTTCAGATGTTATTGCCAATGCCCCATAACCAGACGCATGACCATTATTGCTTGTAAAAGTATTGTTACTGACCGTTACAGTATCAGTATTAGAACTCCCGGATCCTAGATAAACTGCTATACCTGTATCTGTAAATGAATTACCACTTATCGTGCTATTAGTTACCGGTGCCATTTGGTTAAAGAATGTTCCTCCACCGTCAGTATCGTTGGCGCCACCAATAGCCGAAATTTGTGGAGCAATAATATTATTACTAATAGTTAAAGAGCTGTTTGCCCCATCACCAACATAAAGACCAGAATTACCACTGGCAGTATCAAATGTATTATTCGAAATGTTTGCGCCACTTCCACCACCGAGGTGGATAAGTTGTTCCCCAGTTGCATTGCCGTATGTAGCAAAAAGTAAAGCTGTATTATCTACAGTTAGATTGTTAATACTACCTGAATTAGCTGTAAATATTGCTACATCATAGTCAGTATCATCATCACCAAGATCTATTTTCATGTCTTTAATGCTTGCATCACTTGCAGTAATGTTAAACAAAACATCACTACCATTTGAAATGCTACCATTTTTGTTTGCTCCAGTAATTACAGTGGACGATCCTTGCCCAACTAAAGAGATGTCTTTATCTACTGTAATTCCAGGTACTGTAGTAATGTCATACACCCCAGCTGAGATACTTATTGTATCGCCACTTACTGTACTAGTATCATCAATAGCAAATTGGATTGATTGAAATGGATTGCCACTTGTCCCATCACCTGTAATATCACTCCCAGTTGTTCCATCTACATAAACGGTAGTACCACTAACTGCTGCTTCAACTTTAATGGCGCTTAGCACATTAAATGGTAAAACGATCATTAAAATCGCTAACCAATGAGTAAATTTTTTGAACCTATTTGCAAACATTTTTTCCTCCATTTAATTTATTTATTATTTTTTATTTTTATCTGGATCCCCGATCTCGAATTCTATTCGAGTCGAGGATGACAAATTGTTATTATTATTAAAAAGCGCAAAAGATGATACTTAAAAACATTTCTGGATTCCCAATCGAGTCGGGAATGACATTAACAATTTTTTAAGTAATTTCTTTTACGCCCTAAAGTTTATTACCCTAAAGCTCCGTTATCCACAAGGTGCGAAATATCAACTTTAACCAGCAAAATAAACATTACAATCATTATTTTTAATTGTCAAATTAAGTATAGTTATTGCACTTGCAAAATTTTATGTAATCAAAAATAGACTGCCAACCCAGCAGTCTATTTTTGATTTTTTAAATTTTACACATTCCTCCTTATTATTTAATTTTCAATTAATATTTCTGTTTGTAATTTAATATTTTGGTCATTTGATATTGATTAGAAATTAGAAATTAATAATTAGAAATTGGAGTAATTCATTTATGAATTACGACAGTTGTTCCAATTTCAGCCCAATTATATAAAGTTGAAGCGTTTTCGGTTGAAAGTCTGACACAGCCATGCGAGACCGGCACACCTAAATGATTTTCTCCTTCTTTATAACCATTTGCCCATTCTGGAAGCGCATGCAATCCATAGGTTGATCCAATAAATGCCATCCAATAAGGCATATAAAGATTGTATTTTGAAGAATATGCTCTTGGGTTTTTACTGTTGATTGTAAAAGTTCCGCTAGGTGTTGGCATACTCCACTTACCGCTTGAAACTACAAACTCATAATCTTTATTTTGACCGTTAAAAGCGGCTAATCTCTGAGTTGAAAGATCAATTTCGATATATTTGCCTGCGTATAAACCGGGTTGAAAGGGTTGTTCAACAATTTTTGTAGCTGGGTCGGTTTCGATAAATTCAAGTTCGATATTTTTTTCTTGAGCAATATTATCTAAAATATCTTTTTTAAGTTTTTCTATATTTAGTTGACTACCTATTTTACCATTATCAGCTATTTCACCGTTTTGGTATTTAACCACTGGACTAGCTTTGACAGACAGTCGGTTTTTTAATGTATCTAAATATTTATCAATTTTTGCTTCTTCGACAACAGCTTTAACTTCGCTATCTAATTGTTCAAACCCAATAAGAGTACTAATTATTTTAACTTCAATTCTTTCTTTTATTTTTTTATTCTGAGTTAAGGTTAAATTAGTTTTTAAGATATTTTCTACATCAGCTTTAGTTTTAGACAAATCTTCAAGTTTAATATTTGGCTGACTTTCTATCATAGTTAACTCGTATTCCCCGCTGAATGGATTATTGGTAATTGAGTTCGCTAATTGATTAAAATCAAATTCTAAACCGTTTATTTCTTTAACTTCAGAAATAATTCCATTGGTAATTTCTAATTTAGCATTTTGCGCTGGTTGATAATTTTCAGGTAATTTATTTATTTTACTTATAATTGCATCTTCATTATATATAACTGGTATTGATATATTCTTTGCATATGCAATATTATCAAACGAACGGTTGATTTTTTGAGCTTCAATAATTGATTTAACTGGATCGTAGATTAAGCCAATCTCTGTTTTATCACCTTGAAATAAAATATCACTTCCGTACTTAAAAGTGATTTGACTAGGTATTTTAGCACTAATAATTTGATAAGCGTTTATTTTATCCATTAAGCCAATATTGACCCCACCAACGCTTACTTTAGCGATAATCAATTGACTTTTAATAAACATCAATGTAATCACTAGTAATGAAATAATTAAAGCTGAGATAATTGTAATTAAAAGCGCAATTTTTTCTCTATTCATACTTAATTAAATAATGATTTAATCCAACTAACAACTTTATCTAATTGATTATTATTGTCTTTTGCACCTTTAATTCTTGACTCATCCGATGCAAATAATTGGACAATTAAAGTTTTACTTTCTCCATTCATTGTTCCATTTACAACCGCTATACCAATTTCCTGATAATCAGAATCAACCATATTTTGGTAATGGGTTGGCGACTTTACCCAAGCGTTAAAGGCATTGTCTTCATTATTAAATCCAATCGCTAAATTTTCACCAGCAAAATCATAATCATAGCCAGAAAGTTTGATGGCGTCCCAAGGGCTTAAACCATCTGCTGAAAAATGATCAAAATATTGTTTTGAGAACATATCTTGAGCTCTAAGACTAGCAGCATTTTCTAACTTTTCATTAATTATTAACGATTCCCTGCTATTGGCTAATCTTAAATTGTTAACCAATTTATAAGTACGGTCTGTTTGATTAGATGCGTAAGCACTATTGGAAATAACAAAAATTAGCAAAATAAAAACAGCTACTAAAGCTATCTTATTAATACTAACTGATTTTAACTTATTTAATGGGTTGGTCATTGATTTCTTTCCAACCCTTTAGCCAATTACATATCTATCATACCATAAATATATCAACCTGTCAAGTTACACATTGCACTTGCAACTTGTAACTGCAATTATTAGTTCATATTGATTAATTGATATCTAATTTGCTATAATTACTTTATGCGCTCGTAGCTCAGCGGTTAGAGCGCCAAGCTTATACCTTGGTGGTCGTAGGTTCGAATCCTACCGAGCGCACCATAAATACTAACTTCGTTGAGTTAGTATTTATGTTTTATATTTGTATTTCGAATTACTATTTGCTCTGCAAGTATCGATAATAAAAACGAAACTAGGTACAAATAATTACTATTGCTCAACCTAACAACACTGATTGATAAAATCATTATAATTAGCTGGTAAATCCAAGAAAATTGATAATTGAAACTAGCTTTTTTGTAGTATTTTGTAATATTTTCATAAATTTGTATTAATTTTGTCGGGTTATATTGATCGATTAACAATGAATTTGAATCTAGATTCTGGTTAGGCTTGTCAATTATAAAATTAACAATATTACTATTCTCAAATACTAATTTTTTTGAAATCTGAATAAATATTTTATCTTTTTGCTTTTCCGCTCTATTCTCAATATAATTTTTCTTTTCCATTTCAGTAATATCCGAAATAATTTTATTATTTGAAATATTCTCGACTCTTGTCAATAATGTTGATTTTTCTTCTCCTGATAGATAGGTAAGATCAATTTCTTGTTTAACGAAATAATTGTTCATTTGAACATAATTTGCCTGCGTTGAGCAATTGAAAATCAATAATCCTATTACCTCTCCTGGATTTCTCTCGTAATTTTTCTTAATAGCTGGAGTTTTCGCTAGGACCAAGACCGTTTTCCCTTGATTCTCAAGTTTAATTTTTTCTCTTAGTAAAACCCCAACCACGATATCAACTTCTTTCATTAATTTCATATTGCCAATGGCAAAATTTTCATCATTAATTCGACCAGTAATTCCCATACCTTGAAATTTATTAATATGAGAGATATAGTGTTTTGATATTTCTTTAGTTTCAGCTTCTAATTTTATAGCTTGTGATAATGAATGGTCGTCATTTTGCATTAGGCTTGAGGCAATCTGTAAAACAAATTTTGGATTTGAAGCATGAATATTCTCTAAAAAATACTTATCATTTGTGACAACGCCACGAATATCCATAAAAATATCTCGACAATTAGAAATTTTTTCAATAATTTGATTGTTTGAATATTTTGCATCATATCTACCAACCATCACTTTGCATTTTATTAAAGGTAAAGACGAGGCATAAATAAACATTTTTAAATTTGTCGAAAATAAAATAATTAATAGCAGAGAAGTAATTAAATAATATCTATCAATAAAAATATTATTTAAAATAAATGCGCCTATCAGGAAAAATAAAACTATTATCCAACTTATTAACTCATAACTTGAAAGTGATTTTTTTTCTAACAATGACATGTTAGCCTTTTTTTCAAGAGAATTATCAATAATCTTGTGCGAATTGAAAAATTTATTATATATATAGTAAATTAGAGCAATTAAACTTATTTGAAAAATAGTACTGCCACGCTTATAAATAACTAACTCAACAATTGAAAATATTGTGCCAATAACTAATCCAAAACTAACAAATCCTTCTCGTGAAAGCAATCGTTTGAACGAAATAGTAGCTACATTCAGCCTTTTCTCCATTAAAAAGTTTTTACTTTATCTTAGCGCCTTGTTTTTCAAGCCAGTCTCTTAAAGTAACTTCCTCTTGATACCCAATTAACTTTTCACCATTTTCAGCGATGAAAGACGGTGTACCTTCAATACCATATTTATCGTAAAGTGTATTGTCCTCATAAACATTCATACTTTTAACCCTAAATCCGTCTTTGGCAATTATGTTTAATATCACTTCT
>Ga0209211_10013539_pt1 | contig 10101 bp, 3 predicted proteins | sample RifGroA2_FD_183992 | JGI IMG/M metagenome (GOLD analysis project Ga0209211, IMG submission 183992) | Groundwater microbial communities from Rifle, Colorado, USA - Groundwater A2 (SPAdes) (version 2) | ecosystem: Environmental > Aquatic > Deep subsurface > Groundwater | place: Rifle, Colorado...
CAGCAAGCTCACGATCTCAAACACGGGCGCTCCCAGCACTTTCCGAATGCCGATTTCCTTCGTTCGCCTGACAATGATGAGGGAACTCAGGGCAAAAAGGCCCATGGCAGCGATGGCGATAGCGACCCCGGAAACATAGATAAAGACGAGCCGGATTGTGGATGATATCGTCATGGCATTGGCGACCATCTCGCTTCCGTAGAATCCTTCGTACGGTACGTTGGAAGCTGCGCTCTGCCAGGATTCACGGAGGAAATCATTCACGCGTCTCAAAGCTGCAAAATCAGCCCTGACGACCAGGTATCGAAACTCTTCCTGTTTCGCAAGGAGAAACGCGCTGGGCTGAATCGGATTCCACACGCTGCGATTATAGAAGTCTTCGACGACTCCCACCACTGTATATGAGAGACTGTCAATCATGATGCGCTGGCCGATCGGCTGGCTCCATCCAAATTCCGATACGAGTTTTTTGCTCACAATGATAGCTTCGTCGAGATCCGACCGGAAATTTCGGTCAAACCCCCGGCCCTGTGACAATCGAAGATTCATGACGCTGAGATAGTCGTATCCGCCTTTGAAGGTGGCAACCCGGCGTTCGGTCTCTCCGCTGCGTGCGGTCAATGTAGACTGGTTGTATCCCAATAAATGCCGGGTTCCTTCGACGCTCTGAACATCGGGGTGTTGGGCAGCAGCGTTGCGCATCGTCTCAAAGATGCCCGTGCCCTGAAGGGGAACGGCGATCGTCTGCTTGGTGTCAAAGCCGAGGTCGACGTTCTCCAGAAAATCTGCATTGGAGGTGAACACAATTCCGGTCAGAATCGTCAGTGCGGACAGCGAGAATTGAAACGTGAGAATCGCCTGCATGAGGAGATTCTTTCCCGCAAACCGCTGACGGCCCGCAAGGATCGAGATCGGACTGAATCTGCTGACGTACAGCGATGGATACGCGCCGGAAAGAATGCTCATTCCCAGAAGCATGATCCCGAGGAACACAAAGAGACCCAGGTTGTCGCCGTAGCTAAGGGTAAGGTCCCATTCAGGCCACAGATTGCTGTAGGCCGGGACGAAGATCTCCGCCAGCCCTATGGCGAAAACGAGTGAGATGACGCAGAGGATCAGATTTTCCCCGATGAATTGCACCACAAGCTGAGAACGCACGCTTCCAAGGACTTTTCGAATTCCCACTTCTTTGAGTCGCACCGCCGAAAATGCCAGGGATGTATTCATGAAGTTGAAGCAGGCTGTGAAAAGGAGAAGGATGGACGTGATGGTCGGCCCGAATACAGCCGCGGGATGCATTCCTTCCTTGAAAATGTCATTCGTCAGGTCCCTGGAATGGTCAGCCACCTCTCTCATCGGCTCGGAATAGATTTGCGAAAGAGGCAGATCCGGGTTCACAGCATTGTGTCTGGCGACGTACGCGTCCAGTTTTCCCTTTACATCTTTGAGAAGCGTAGCATCATTGATCTGCACAATGGTCTCATGGCTCCATTGGTTCCAATCCTCATCGGCTGTGGCTGCATCGCTCAGAGCTTCGTAGGAAAGCAAAGCATCGAATTGAAGACTGGAATTCGAGGGGATATCCTCGAGCACTGCTCCTACCACATAGTCCCCTGCTTCCTTGCCGCCTGACTGGAGGGTCATGACGTTGCCGATAGGGTTCTCCATCCCAAAATACTTGGTTGCCGCCTTTCTCGTGAGAACGATCTTGCTTTTGTCGCTAAGCACCTTCTGGTCACCGGAATGAAGAGGGAAGTTGAACATCGTTAGAAAATCCCTCTCCACGTAATACACTCCCTCATTAAACACCTTGTCCTTCACTCTGACGGGAACCCACGCAAAGATGATCCTTGACATTGCTTTGATCCGGGGAAAGTCCCTCCTGAGGGTCGGGCCAAGCGGCCGGGGGGTTATTCCCACATGGTTTTGCCCGCGATCAGCTGCCGTAACAGAACGAAAGACGTGGATCTCATCGAGGTTTGGATGAAACCGGTCGTAATTTCGTCCATAATCATAGTTCACGTAGGCCACAATGCCGCAGGCCATCGCAACACTGAGGGCGAAAATATTGATGAAGGAATAGAGTTTGTTCGCTTTGAATGCGCGAAGTGCAACTTTCAGATAGTTGAAGAACATAAGATTATCCGTTTATCGGGTCATCGGTTGATCGGATCATCCGTCCATCCGAACCAGGAATTGGTTTTCTTTTTGACCTTTGATTTTTTCCTTTTTCAGCCGAAGGCTGATGCGCCTTTGGCGCAGAATTGTTACTCATACCTCAACGATTCTACCGGATTCGCTCCCGCCGCCCGGATCGCCTGAGTGCTCACCGTGATCATGGCAATCAGTGCCGCTGCTCCTCCTGCGAGCAGGAACAATCCCGGCCCGAGGGAAATCCGATAGGCGAAATCGCTCAGCCAGCCGTCCATAACAAAGTATGCCACGGGCCAGGCGATCAGGTTGGCGACGCCCACGAGAACCATGAATTCGCGGGAGAGGAGAGCTGCGACCGATGAGGATGTGGCTCCAAGGACCTTGCGAATGCCGATTTCCTTTCGTCTTACCTGTGCAACGAATGTTGCCAGACCGAAGAGCCCCATTGCGCCCACGAACAGTGCGAGAGCGGTAAATGAAGTTACGATTTGCCCCAGTTTCTCGTCGCGCTCGTACATTTTCTGGAAGCTTTCGTCCACGAACGCATAGTCGAATGGATAGTCCGACACCGTTTCCCGCCATGCCTGTTTGATTTGTTCAAGTGTCTCCGAAAGTCCTCCTGCCCGAACTCCCCCCTCGCTCTGTGCGGGCGGACGAAGACGAATGCTCGCATACGAGACCCACCGGTCGCCTCGTTTCGTAATGAAGAGCGGTGCAATATCCTGCCTGAAATTGTGCATATGAAAGTCCTTCACGACGCCGATGATGGTCACCTTTCTTCCGCTTCGTTCGATAACTCTTCCAACGGGATCCTTCAATCCGAACGTCCGGACAAAGGTCTCGTTGACGATGTAATCGGTCGGGTCCTCATCCTCGGCCAAGGGTGCCCCGTTGAAAAACCGGCCGGCAAGAAGTGGTATCTTGTAAACCTCCAGGAAATTTTCGTCGGTGTACATCTGGTAACTCTGTGCCTCTCTCTTTTGTCCGTCATCGCCGATAATGGCAAGACCCGTCGATGAGCCAACCTGAATAGGCAGGTGCGTCGATGTCGTGAATCCGGCAACACCGGGCAATTGACTCACTTTGTTGAGGAATGCCGGAAGAGCCTTGATCACGTCACGATGCATCAGACGAACGGAAAGGACCTGATCGCGATTGTATCCGGGATCGCTGTTCCGAATGTAGGTCAGCTGATTCAGGATGACGAATGCGCATATGGCAAGGGCAATGCCGGCGGAAAATTGCACGACGACCAGGGCGTCACGGAAGCGGGTCCTTTGTCGCCCACCCGTAACACTCTTGAACACTTCAACCGGTGCGAACCCTGAAAGAATGATGGCGGGATAAATCCCGGAAACGACGCCAACAAGCGCTGTCAGGAGAACAAAACCGGGGATGAACGCGCCGTCGCTGAAGATACTTAATGGAAGTTCGCGGTCCACCAGTCGTGCAAATGAACCAAGAGAGATCTCAACGATCATGAGCGCCGCGCACCCGGCGATCAATGCAGTGAGGAGAGATTCGCCGATGAACTGGCGAATGAGTTCATTCCGCCCTGCGCCGATGACCTTTCGAACCCCGACTTCCCGTGCCCGGAGGGATGCACGGGCAGTGGCCAGGTTCGTGTAATTGATCGATGCGGTCGCCAGGAGGATGATCGTCAGCGCAGAAAGAATGTAGATCGTCCTGGCATCTCCCTCGCCCCCCGGGCCAAAATTGATAAAAGTTGAGCCGAGGTGAATATCTGTCAGAGGCTGAAGGAAGAACCGTGTGGGCTCTCTTTCCCACTCCTTGAAACGATCACCCATGTGCTTTTGTGCGAATGCAGGGAATTTCTCGCGTATTGCGTCAGGGTCAGAGCCCTCCCTGAGGAGGACAAATGTGTAGTATGAGCTGTTTCCCCAATTCATGTCCTTTCTTCGCTCAGCTTCGTATGTCGCGAACGAAAGAAGCATCGATGCAGTCACATGAGAGTTCTTGGGAATATCCTTCATGACGCCTGTGACGCGCATGTCGTACTGGTCACGGATCCGCATCATCTCTCCCATGGGATTCTTGTCCCCGAAATGACGCCGTGCGACCTCCTCAGACAACACCACAGTATTGGGCTCCTGGAGCGCCGTTGCTGCATCACCTTTGATCAAACGGATGTCGAAAATGCCGAATACTGCAGGCTCTGCCCAAAGCATGCCTGTTTCCATGATCGACTTTCCGTCTACGCGGATAAGTCCGGTGCCGGAACCCGCGAACTTGACGGTCGATTCCACCTCAGGAAAATCCTCTTCCATTGCCTTTCCCAACGGAGCCGGAACGACGGCAAAATAGTCCGTGCCGAGGAAAATGTTCCCGGGATCCTGTTTGTACACGCGGTAAATGCGGTCAGCCTTCTCATGGAACGTATCATAGCTCAGCTCGTACTGCACATACATCAAAATAAGTGTGCTGCTGGCGAGTCCGATGGCCAGACCGGCCACATTCAGCGCAGCAGAACCTTTGTGCCGAAGGAGATGACGGAGAGTCGTTTTGAGATAGTTGAAGAACATGGGTATCCCCGCATAGGGCAAAGATCATGGTGCATGGAGGAAGATGCCTTTTAGTTTCCAGTCCTTAGGGTTTTCTTGAAACTCGTAATTCTGCGTGACAAGATCTCAAATGATTTGAGGAACGTGCTCCATGCACTCTGCTCATTCATACCTCATCGCATCCACCGGATTCATGCTTGCCGATTTCATAGCCTGCGTACCAACGACAGAAAGAGCGAGAAGCAAGACACCACCGCCCGCAGCAAGGAAAAGAGGCCAGGATATTTCCGCACGGTATGCGAAATTTTCCAGCCATCCTTGCATGGCATAGTAGGCCGCCGGCCACGCGAGGAGATTTGCCGCCGCGACGAGCTTGATGGAATGCTTGGCAAGCATTGCAACGATTCCTTGCGATGACGCACCAAGAACCTTCCTTACTCCTATTTCCTTTGTGCGCTCCTCAGCGGAAAGAGACGCAAGCCCCAGCAGTCCCATCAGAGCGATGACGATGGCGAGAAACGAGAAGGAGAAGAACAGTTTCTCGAAACGGCGTTCAGCGCTGTAAAGCCGGTCCACCTGTTCATCGAGAAAAGAGAATTCGAAGGGTGAAGAGGGGGCGACGTCGCGCCACACTGTACGGATGCGATTGATTAGCCCCGGGAAGTTATTCGATTTCGCACGAACGGACAGTACACTGAAACGGTCCCGCCATGGGCTATTGGTCACGATCAACGGTTCGATCTTGTCGTGTAGCGAAGCATAGTGGAAATCTTTGACCACGCCGATCACCGGGTGATCACCGTTGCGACGTATGGTCTTTCCGACTGGGTCGCTCCAACCGAGTAAGGATGCCAGTGATTCGTTGATCAGATACGATGCCTTGTCGCTTTGTCGTTCGACGGAGAAGTTCCTGCCCTTAACTACTGTAAGGTCGTACGTGTCGAAGAATCGTTCGTCAATATCGACCACATGAATCATCATCGGTGTCGCATGCCCCTCGGGGAAATATCCGTTGCTTGTGAATCCCGCCGACGGCACATCCGATGAGGCCGTAACGTCGACGACATCGGAAAGGGCAGCCAATTCCTGTTTCAGCACGTTCGCACGATCACCGGCTTCGCCTCCCCTGAGCGGAAGAACGATCATGTTTTCCTTCTGAAATCCGAGATCTTTGTTCTTCATGAACCGGAGCTGGGCCCCCACAAGGAATGTGCAAATGATCAATGCGATCGATACGGAGAACTGAAAAACCACCAGGACGTTGCGAATTGCGTTTCTTGATCTTCCGCGGAGGGCGAGACCCTGCAGTGCAACCGGCTGGAGGCGGGAGAGGAGAAATGCCGGATAGCTGCCGGCAGCAACACCAACCAGGAAAACTCCTGCCAGAAACAGAAGTGCTTCGTCTATCCTAAAGGAACTGAGCGATCCCAGCTGCTCGCCGACCAATTCCCGATACCATGGAGTCACAAGCTCCACAAGCAGGATTGCAATCGCCATAGCCGTGATGGTTACAAGAAGTGCTTCTCCAAGAAACTGAAAGATGAGATCACGTTTGTTTGCCCCGAAAGTTTTCCTGATCCCCACTTCCTTTGCCCGACGGATTGCCCGGGCGGTTGTGAGATTAACGAAATTGACGCATGCAAGGATCAAAATGAAGAGCGCTACGGCGGTGAACACTGCAATGTTGCTCCTCCGGGTTTCGGAATCGTACTCATGAAAGAGATGCACGCTCTTGAGGGGTTCGAGGGAAGGAACGATTTCCACTCCGATGGCCGCCAGCTCCCGATTCAAATAGCGCCAAAGCAACGCTGAACACTGTTTCTCCACGGCGCCGATGTCGGCGTTGGGATGCAAAAGCAAGTATGCCACATACTGGTTCCCTCCGTTCCAATCGAGGAAGAGATTGGGATCCTGATAGAGGGTTGAAAAGGATATCAACGACGAGAATTGGATCGACGAATTTGCCGGGGGATCCTCTGCGACGCCCGTCACGATGTAAGGGCCCTTACCGTCCAGTCTGACGAGAGCTCCGATCGGATTCTTTTCGCTAAACAGTCTTCCCGCAGAAGATTGGGTCAGAACGAGTGAATAGGGATTCCGCAGCGCGGTCCGTTGATCCCCGGCAATCAGCCTGAATGAGAAAACCTGAAAGAAGGTGGAATCTGCGTGATGAACATTCTCAAGCTTGAAAGATTCTGCGTCAACGGCAGCATACGCTACTCGAGCCGAAGAAAGCCGTACAAACGACTTCACGTCGGGAATTTCTCCTGCTGCCGTGGGGGCGAATGGGGGCGTAAATGCGGGCCCCCTTCCTTCAACAGTTCCTTCTTTTTTGGATGAAAAGGAAGCCCGGACAATGGAATCGGCGTTTGAATGAAAATCGTCATAACTCAATTCAAATCGCACATACAGAACAATGAGAATGGCCGCGGCGAGACCAACAGCCAGTCCTGCGATCGTGATGGCCGAATAGATTCTGAATTTCAGAAGATTACGAAGAGCGACTTTGAGGTAGTTGGTAAACATGTGTAAGCCTCGCAGAGTGCAAGGGGCAAAGGGGAACGCGAATCAAGCCCAAGCCCCTGTTGAATGTTTAACGTTTTCTTGAAACTCGAAATTCTGCGTGACAAGATCTCGAACAATTCACGGAACGTGTTCTGAATGACCCCTGCCCCTGGCCCTCTCCTCCATGCACTCTGCTCATTCATACTTCAGTGCATCGACAGGATTTGCCAAGGCTGCTTTGATCGATTGGAAGCTAACCGTCAGCCATGCGATCGCAAGCGCAGCGCCACCAGCTACCAGGAAAGAGCCGATGCCAATGGAAATCCGGTAAGCAAACGTCTCGAGCCATTGACTCATGATGAAAAAAGCGATGGGCCACGCAATCACATTTGCCGCGAAAACCAGAACAACGAATTCCTTTGAAAGAAGGGCAACAAGACTTGAGGCGGAAGCACCCAATACTTTTCGGATTCCCATCTCTTTTGTCCGCTGAGCAGCCGTGAATGCGGCCAGGCCGAAGAGACCGAGGCAGGCAATCAGAATCGAGAGTGTGGCAAACACGCCAAAGAGGGTGGCGAAGCGTTCGTCAGTGCGATACTGCTCGTCAAAACGTTCGTCCACGAAATGGTATTCAAACGGATTTCCGGGAAAGAGTCGAGTATAGATCTCCCCGAGGGAAGCGACGGTTTGCTGCAAGTTTGCTGTGTTGACCTTCAGCGCGAGTTTGTCCCCCGTAGGCGTCAGGGAAAACAACGCCGCCTCGCGCTGCGTGTGAGCCGAAGACCAATTGAAATCCTTGAACACTCCGATGACTTTGCAGTTCGTCCCACCCATGCTGAGGAGCTGGTCAATGGATTCTTCGTTCGAGCTGAACCCGGCAGCGCGGATCGCGGTCTCGTTCGCAATGACAGGCAGGGGCTGAACTTCCACCACGGGAGCCGTCATGCCCTCAAATCCGCGCCCGGCGATGACGTTCAGTCCAAACAGGCGCGCGAAATTTGTGTCCACTCGCGCCAACGCACCCCGTACGCCAGTGGATGGGTCGGCCGATGCCCGACGGAGGCCCGAACTATACCAGTTAAATCCCTCTCCGGGAAGAGCAGTTGTCGTCGCCATCGCCTCGATCGACGGAATTTGCCTTATCTCCTGCATGTAGGTTCGCATCGCAGCATTCGTGTTGGTGTTCTTTGGGATCACCGAGGGACCGCGCACCGCGAGGATCTGATCGAGGCTGATTCCAAGGTCCATGTGACGGACGTAATCAAGCTGCGAAGAAACGATGGCGGTTCCCGCAAGGAGAACAACAGATGCTGTGAACTGAAGAATCACCAATCCCTGCCTCAGGCGCAGGCGAAGGGCGGTTGGCCCCGTCTTTCCCTTGAGGATGCTTGCGGGTTTGAAGGACGAAAGTACAAAGGCCGGATATAAGCCTGCCAGGAGGGTGCCGACAGAAAAGGCGGCCAGGAAAGCAATCCAGAACTTTGCGCTCAACCACGGGTCCACAGAGATCGTTGTGCCGGCGATGTCATTGACAAAAGGCGTAAGGAACTCGGAAAATGCAATTGCCAGGACGAGTGCACAGAGATTTGTCAGCGCCGATTCCGTGAGGAACTGCATAACAAGCTGTTTACGATGAGCGCCGACAACCTTGCGAATGCCGACCTCCCGGGCACGATCAAGCGAACGCGCCGTTGCAAGATTGACATAATTCACCAAAGCGATCAGAACGGTGATAATGCCCACAAGGGCAAAGAACGATAGTGTCCGGTAACTCCCCGTGACGGCGCGAGGGGCGAAGACAGTTTCATTAAGGTGAACATCGTTCAGAGGTTGAGCATGGACTGTCACAGAGGTCTTGGTTCGCTCAAGATCCTCTTTCCTGTGCTTCATAACGACATCGGTGAATTTCTGCTCAACATCGGCGATCCGGGCGTCGGGGCGAAGCTGGACATACGTGAGGAAGTTGCTCCAGTGCCATTCCTGGCCCGGTTCGCTATAGGCACTCTTCTTGAGCAGATCGGTCATGGGCAGCAAAATGTCGAACTGGAGATGCGAATTGGCTGGAACATCCTTGAAAACGCCGTTGACGCGAAAAATTCCGCTGATCCAACCGGTAACATTGAGTGCTTTTCCCATCGGATCCTCGGATCCGAAATACTTCCGTGCAGAGGATTCCGAGATGAGGATCGTTTCCGATTCTCCGAGGGCGCGGGTCGGGTCGCCGGCGACAAGGGGAAACGAGAACATCGTGAGAAAGGCCGCATCGGCATAGTAGACGCGCCGCTCTTCAAAGGCGTTAGTGGGATTCTCGACGCTCGAAATGACAGGTTCGTTGTAATCCGGGTGCAAACGGGCAAACTGAACTACCTCAGGTACTTCAGCGCCAAGTGCAGGGCCAAGAGCATAGCCATCGAGGGCTTCGGGGTTCTTATCCCGCGATCCGGTTTCCGTGACACGGTAAAGGTTGTGCGCATTCGCATGAAACGAGTCAAAACTATATTCGTGGGCGATGTACTGGAAGATCAAAAGGCAGCAGGTGAGCCCCAGACCGAGCCCGGCAATATTGATAAACGAATAACCTCTTCGGCGAAGGAGACTGCGAAGGGCGACTTTGAGATAGTTGGGGAACATGTGTAAGCCTCGCAGAGAGCAAGGAGCAGAGGGCACGCAAATCGAGCCCAAGCCCTTATTGAATGTTTAGCGCCTTCTCGAAATCTTCCTTGACAGGATATCAAACGACTCAGTTGAGCGCCATTTCCGATCTTTTCACGTTTATGTTCTAAACGTGGAACTGCTCTTTGATGTTTTCTGTAACGACGTGACCGTCAAACAGATGAATGACCCGGTGGGCATACTCGGCCTGGGCGGCGGAGTGTGTCACCATGGCGATGGTTGTTCCCGCTTCGTTCAAGTCGGTGAG
>Ga0209211_10013540_pt1 | contig 10099 bp, 12 predicted proteins | sample RifGroA2_FD_183992 | JGI IMG/M metagenome (GOLD analysis project Ga0209211, IMG submission 183992) | Groundwater microbial communities from Rifle, Colorado, USA - Groundwater A2 (SPAdes) (version 2) | ecosystem: Environmental > Aquatic > Deep subsurface > Groundwater | place: Rifle, Colorado...
TCGGGAAAATTCGCGCCGACAGTTGCGAAAACAAATACACTTAAAGAATAACTGAAAAAATTTGTTTTCGCAAAGTTTGTTCTTTGATATTTAGAAAAAAGAAAGCGCCTTGCGGGTTGATTCGTTTGTCACGAATTCCGCAAGGCGCTGATGGGGAATGGTTACACTCCCGCGCTACTTGTTTTCCGGTGTCTCCGGTAGGGTCGAGGAGAGATCTCTGATGATGCTGGTGGCAAGGGTGTCCTCATGAGAAGTGTTCCAATGGTCACAACCCGCGCCAAGGATCTTTCCCTTACCATCCTCGCCAGCCGCTAAGAGGCGGTAGTCACAGTAGGTATGTTCCCACGTGTAAGTGAAACAGTATTCGTAATCGGTTCTAGAACCTTCCTTGTGCCACGAGGTTCCAACGAGTGCGAGAAGGCCATTCTTCAATGATGTTGTGTCGCCGCCTGCTACCGCGCGTCCGCTGTTCTCTGGCAAGGGTTCGACGGTAATACCTGACTTGAGAAGCATCCTGATCAAGACGGCTTCAAAACTACTTTTTCTGCCGTCCTTCTCGCGGATATGCACGACGAGGCGCTGCTTTTTGAAGTTCTCCATCTGTCGCGCCTTTTGCCTCGCCTCCGCCCCCTCCTTTTCCTTTCGCTCCTCCTTCTGTCGTCGATACTCATCCGCCCTACGCGCTCTCGCCGCTTTGGCTCGAGGCGTGTTGTAGAGAACAACGACAATCAAGAGAAACAATCCCAGACCGACCCACAGAAGTGTGCTGCTGAACATGGTACTTTCCTCCTTCTCATGTCCTGTTCAAGAAACTCTCAATCGCTTATCGCGATGGGGTCTCAAGATGGGATATGGATTTTGGTGCACCTTTTTCAAGGTACGATTGCCGCGATTCTTCGCGACAGAGCCTGCCAGACACCATGTCTGATATTGCTGGCAATCATAGTGTATTTAGCCATGTCTGTCAAGGGCATGTGGCCCGAAACAAAAAAGAACCTCTTGCGAGATTCTGCTCAAAAATCTTATGAAATTATTTAATTAAATTTTGGTCGCGTATTCTGAATTTAGCGCGAACCCATTTTGAGAAAAATTTCTGACCGTTCCGCTCGGGCGCGACGGAAGGAGGGGGTTGGGGGGAGGAATTCCGCCGCACCCTCGCTTCGGGAAAATTCGCGCCGACAGTTGCGAAAACAAATACACTTAAAGAATAACTGAAAAAATTTGTTTTCGCAAAGTTTGTTCTTTGATATTTAGAAAAAGAAAAAGGAGCCGCCACCTTACGATGACGGCTCCGGTTGGAACTCGTTGCGGGTTCATGGCTTTAGTCCAACGGTATGTGTTCGGTTCGGGGGTCGATCCGAATAACCTCGTCAAAGCCATTGGAATTGATGTGGCGCGCGAGTCGATGAAACGCATCGTAATCTCGCGAGGGCGCATCGGCGGAGAAATACACGAGGTTTTCTCCGCCGCGCGTTCCCATCTCTTCCATCTTCGCGATCCCGGACTTGAGCCAAAACCAAGAGTTCACGACCTCGCGCGGCGTCACGAAGTAAAGGGCTACGACCTGGGTCGCACCGTATTCTCGGAGCTTCCGCACGAGCGAGGTTCGCCCCTTGCTGTTCTCCGTCCAGCAGTCAAGGACGATCCTGACCCTCGGGCGGGTTCGGAACACAAAGCGGAGGAGACGGTGCATGACTTCGAGGGCATACCACTGCGCCCCTCCGTAGGGGTTCGTGTCGGTGGAGCCGAATTTACGCACGAGGATCTCGTCGCGGCTTATGAGTAGGAGCTCAGGTTGATTGGCGAGCAGGCGCTTGGCGTAACAGCTTTTGCCCGCCCCGCGCTGGCCGACCAGCAAGTACACACACTTTCTCGTTGCGGTTTTACTCATCAGTCCTCCTTTCCTTCCGGCGGTCGCTTGTGATTCTTGAGATCAGTGAGTGGGTAAACTCGGGTTACCCAGAGAACACCCTGAACAAAACCAAGCCAGCGAAACGTCTTCTCCATTCTTCCCTCACGGACAAACTCAACCATTTTGTCGAGCATACCGTGGCAATGTTCGAGACCGTGTATTTCTTCGTCAAGTAAATCATTGTGAGGATAATCGATTTTACCGATATTCCTTTCAATAAAAAGCTGACGGTAGGTCTCGATGACTTCAATCACTTTTTCCGGTGTTATCTTGCCCCTCCATATTCAGTTTAAAATGTACGATTGCTAGCGTTACATTAGCTAAAATGTCAGGAAAAATCAAGCTAAAACGAAAAAAGAACCTCTTGCGAGATTCTGCTCAAAAATCTTATGAAATTATTTAATTAAATTTTGGTCGGAGCGCCGAGATTCGAACTCGGGCTGCATGCTCCCAAAGCATGCGTGCTACCACTACACCACGCTCCGTCATTCTAAAATCACGTTTTTCAACCAGCGTATCTTAGCTTTTTTAAGCCCAAAATCCAAGCGCACCGCCATTACGTCAATCTGCCATTCATAGTCGTCATATCCTTCGTGGTCCAGAAACCAGGTCTGGATCGCGCGATAAAGGCGCTTTTGCTTCCAGCGATGGACATTTTCCTCCGGGCGCGCTCCCGGGCTTGAAGCCCCTTTGACCTCAATAAAATGGAGCCCGTCCTCCCCCTTCGCTACTACGTCCAGCTCACCCCATTTTTTTGAGTAATTGCGGTCAAGTATGGAGAACCCTTGTTTCACAAGGTGCTTCACGGCCAGTCCCTCGCAGATGTCCCCTATTTTTCTTTTTTCTGATGCCATAACACAGATATGGGCCAAGTCAACTGTTTCACGTCCTCACACTTTTAGGTGTTTCACGCCGTCTAAAAAATGTGAGGACACTTTTTTTCTCAAGCTCAATGGTCTAAAAGTCATTGTTTCACGCGGTGTTTCACGCTTTAATTTTTAAGGTCTAAAAAAGTTTCACGTCGCTTTTTTGACTTGTCAAGATGTTTCACGTCCTCACATTTTTTATGAAGACACCTTTTTATACACCTCATAGCAGGCCATGGCGTCCGGCAGGGCGGTATGATGACCCTCCAGAGATATGCCCAAAGACTTGGCCGTGGAGCTTAGCCCGGAGGCGCCGAACTGATGTCCCAGCTTAGCCGCGGCGTAGGAATTAACATCCAAAACCCTCCTGTGGAGCTCCAGAGATATGCCGGTTCTGGTTATGGCGGCATCCAAAAAAGCATAGTCGCAAGATATATTCCACCCGGCGAGAATCGTGCCCTTGGCCTTCTCCGACAAGACTCGCATCATCTCTTCAAGTGAAATGGCCTCTTTCCATTTCTCTGGGTCATATCCGCTTATTTTCAACGCTTCGGGGTCGGCATTTTCCGGATGTTCCGGCCTAACCCTGGCTTCCCACTTTTCAATAATTTCAAGCTCCGGCTGTGAAACTTTCACAAGCCCGATTTCCACAATCTCGTGCCTTGAACCTTCCAACCCCGTCATCTCCAAATCAATGAAAGATATGGGCGCGCTTTTGACGTCAAATTCTTGTCCTTTCATGTTAATTTTTTATTCTCCCACGAAGAGGGGACTTAAGCAAAACAAAAAAAACACCTCCGGACGGAAAACCGTCCGGAGGCGGCAAGACTGAACTTCAACTCTCCAGAAAGCCGGCTGCCGCCAAGCCCCGCAGAGAGTTTTTTTCTCGGCGGAAAGAAAAATATCCGGCCGGCGAACAGCAGGTGCATTCGCCGGTGTTGGAGATGGCCCGAACGCCGCTTCTGTAAAGCTGTTCTTTCGCGATTCCGATCAGATCCACGAAATGCTGGCCGTTTGAGCCGAAGATAAAAGTCGGCCAGTTGACGAAATTCGTAAGCCCGTTTTCGTCGTTCTGCACCTGAAAACAGCACTTGTTTATCGCCGGACCCAAGAGAGCGCTGATTTCGCTCTTGCGCAAAGAATAGGCAAAACAGAACATTTCCACCGCCCGCGACACCACCTGCTCCTTGACCAACCCCCGCCAGCCAGCATGGATTAGGCAGACCGCGCGCTTGGAGCGAGCCCACAGAAAGACCGTGGGGCAGTCGGCCACAGCAATGGCCAAAAGGCGCCCCGGCACATCCGTTATGAGAATGTCGGCCTTAAGAACTTTCCCCGAATTCGGGGTTACGAAACCGACCCCCGCGCCGTGAACGGGTTTGGCCTGGCAAACCCCTCCGGCATCGAAACCCAGAAAACCTGCGAATTCTTCGCGGTTCGCGAGCTTCTTTGGGCTCGTGCCATTGGTCTTCGGCATCGAACCATGCTCTATCCTGGATACGGCCAGAACCAGCCCCGGGAAACCGGGAATGTTTCTTTCAATCATCTTTCTTTCCTCCTTGTCGTGATTTTTTTTCAGAACAAAACCCCCTGCCATTTAAGCAGATTTAAAAGGGGATGGCAAGGGGGTTTTTATTTCGCACCCTTGAGATTTTTCAGCCTACTTTCGCTTTTATTTCAATTTCGCACATGTTATGGGCTAGAGAATTTTAGGCGGCGATTATTCTAGAAATTTCTTAAATACTCTTTAATTCTTTCTCGGTCCTCGTTTTCTTTTTCGCCCTTGAAGTATATCTCGATAAATTCAACTTTTGAAACAACGATGTGATATGCATAAATGATACGAATACCGCTCATCACACCTCGTCCCTTGAGAGCTTTACAGGCAAACTTCTTGATTTTGCATACCAATATCGTCTCGTTACAGAAATTGGGAATAGGAAAAACACTCTGATTATCTATGTTTTTGAGATGATAAAGTTCTATCGCGTTGCGCTTGACGGTCTCTAAATCTTCTTCAAGCGTTCTGAATTTCTTTTTCAAGAGCCGTTTGAAGTCTTTTTGAAAGGCATCAGTCGCATTATATTCAATCTTCGTCGGTGTTGCCATAATCACGTACTGATGTCTCGGGCGTGCGGTAGAAAACCGATTCGTAATCAAGCGGTTTGCTGTTCTCTGCGCTTACCCATGGCACATCTTTATGTGATAAATCGGAAAGCTGGGCCGCCGTCAGGTCTGAAAGCCGCTGCAACTCCCAATCAATGTGCTCTTGCTCTTTTCCGTTCAAAATACTTAAATCAAGCTCAACTTTGGGATTCACTAAGTATTTTGTTTGGGGGTACTGATAAAATTTGCTTTTGATGATTTCTACTTCGCCGTTTTTCACCATATCGCCAATGAGATTTTCAAACAAAAGTGGTGTTGGCCCACGATGGTTTTTGAGATACACCAAGCCCATTAACTGATCTTCATATTTTTCATAGTAATCAAAATCAATAAAATAGAGCAGTTTGTACAGCACCGTCATACCGACATTTGGCTTGCCTCCCACTTTTTTCAAAATATAAAGTAAAACCTGCCGGAACTTATCGGCTTTCTCTTGTGGAATACTGATACGAATTTCTCCCTCTGTTTCTCGCTTTTGATTTTTTTTACCTTCAATCTTTACCACAGTTTTTGTGTCTTCTTTTCCCTCCAAAAAATTCTCAAATGGAATATCAAAAACCTCCGCCAATTTTTTGGCTTCAGTAATAGTTAAATCTCGCTCTCCTTGCTCAATTTGCACATAAGTCGGGCGGGAGATTTTGAGCGCAGACGCCAAAAACTCCTGCGTCAGACTGCGTTTTTTACGTTGTTCCTGAATGTATTTAGCAAGCATGCTGTTATTCTCAATGTATTCCTTGTAAAGATATTTGTCAATAAAGTTGTTAATAAACTTGACAAGCTATTTTTAAGCCCCTATAATGGGGGCATGCTCAAAATTCAGAAGCCAAAGATTCATGATAACACCGACCCTGATGTGATTGCGATAAATCGGACAAAACTTGCCTATAATCTTGAATTGGTTCGTCGTTTCTGTTTTTCAGCAAGCACTACGCTTACATGGTTCGGGTTAGGAATAACCTTTATCATCCACAACAAGAGAACCAAAGCGGTAATTTATAAAAAATATCTTTATTTTTCTTCAAATTCAGTTTTGTGGACCCGGGGGAAATCGAATCCCCATCTCGGCAACCCCGAAAACAAACTTGTGGTGTTATTTTAGCATTTGCGCGAACCTTTTTCGAGCGGAAAATGAACGAATGAATTAGCCCCGCCGTCGCTCGCTCCGCTCGCGTGCCCCGCAGAAAAATGTTCTCCGCAATTCTCTTTTTGCGCCCGCCCGATTTTTTCTTCTATAAAGGACGAGAACATTTTTCTGCGGGTCTCTGCCTCAACGATTCGGACAGGCGGCGGGGCTTCGGATGGCTCGCAGGCAAAAAGTTTCCTCCCCCTAACCCCCTCCACTTTTTGCCTGCTCGCTAGAAAAGATCGCACACTGGATTGACGGAATTAAAAAAGTGATGTAGTATAGCTTCAGTCAGCAAACAGTACATTCACAAAACATAGAAAGGAGGTGAGCCGTGAAAAAACACCAACGCATTTGGGGTAGAAAGGTTTTGAAAGTCCTTGAAACCTACGACTGCAATCGAGAACTGTTTCTGTTCGGAGTCACTGGAGACTTCGATGACCTTGGAGTCTTTGTGTCGCGGTATGGACGTCCATTAGCGGAAAATCTTGTAGATATCTACAATCGCCTAATCGGTGCGTTCATGTACAGATTCATCAAGAAGCACTCGAAAGTAATCCCGGCGTTTTGCATGATTCCATCGGGAGAAGAAATCTTTGCCACGGGAGTAGCGACTAACCGATTGGTCGTAAACGATTTCTTCTTGCTGTTGGGAGATGAAGTAAATAACTTCATCAAAGAAAACGCTCCACTCGCAGACGAGGATGTTACCGTATCATTCGGCTACAAAATCTTTTCGAGTGACATGATCGGTACCGCAACATCACGTCTTGTTGAGTTGGTAAGAACAAGACGAGTTCAAGAAGCTTCATTGGCATATCTTGAACTCATGCTTGTCATGCGTCGTGAACTCGCTTACGAACTTGACCGGGCGAAGTTTAACTTTCTCAACGCTTCTGACCTCAATCTTATTACGTTCTTTCGGAACGTGGTTTATGCCAAACTCCAAAACTACAAGAAGGAAACAAGGGAAGCACTGATAACGCTTGCCGATCGGCTAAACCACGATGCCGGACTTCGGGAACGCCTTCAAACCATGGCGTTAAATTTAGAGTATGGCATAACAGATGAAGGTGCCCAGCTCATCAACGAACTCCTTGCGGAGAAGTAAAAAGGCAGAATAGAACTAGTTCTATTCTGCCTTTATTGTTGGTATGGAGACTCCGCGAGTAGCAAGTCGCCGGTTTCAACAACGATGGAGACGGTAGCCCCGATTGGCAAAGTGAGTTTGTACGCACAGTGTCCAACGGGAAAACCGTGAAAAAGAGACGGCCCCTCTCCGAGTAATATTGAAACTTCCCGAAGAAAGTTTCTCACCTGATTGGGATCCCGTAATTCCGGATACAGAAGATTTGCTCGGTCTGTTCTCTCGCTAAGCGAGGAAAGGACGACTGCCGCGGCACGGGAAAGATTACAGTAATCATTGAAACATCGGAGTAGTTCAGCAACTGTTTCAAGAGACATATCCAGCGAATCAAGCATGACAATCTTATTCGTTACATCGGGGCGCAATCCTTCCTCGCAAAGTCTTACCAGCACCGCCAGAGATCCGATCAGAAGTTTTCCTGTTACCCTTGGACCCGAACCTAGAGCATGGTAAAAGTTATCTCTGTAACTGTCATTCGTGATGCGAGTCGGGTCACGGTAAATGTTACGGATTGTCACCGGAAGCGTTGGTTTCCGAGGAGCGGTGAAGAAGTGGTAGGCCTCATTTTTACTTAAGCCGTTTCTTCCATGCCAATCCCATTGGAGCATATTCCAAAAGCTCCTTACCGTGAATCTGTTCTCAAGCTTTGACGCCCTCGGGTTCAGAAAGTTAAGATGCGGACCAAAGAATGTCACTATGTCGGCTCGCTTAGTGATTGTTACCACAAGAGCCGAAAGTTCACTCGAACCACAGATAATCTTCGGATGACTGGCCAACACATCGTAATCAATCAGCGGAAGAATATCGTAGATTCGCGCGCCGCCACAAAGAGGCAGTATTGCTTTCACTTGTGGGTCGGTAAATGCCGCCTGCAATGTTTCGGTACGCTTCCGAGCATCCTCCCAGCCGCTTTCGATTATCATGTCCTTAACCAAGAATCCAAGCTCCTCAAGATGTGCTTTGATATATCCGTGTTGGTTCTTGAACCGTTCCGGAAGTGCACCAGCCGGATTGACCAAAGCTACCCCATCTCCAGACTGGAGAGGGCGCGGAATTTTCGAGATCATTCGCCACCTCCTTTTGAGTTTAACGAGATTTGTGAAAGTACAAAGTTACCTGTTTCTTTTTAACATATGGAGGGCGAATTGTAAAGGCATTCTCCTCAGTAACTGGAATGGAACCTTTTAGGTTTTCATTGATGTATATTACGGCGCACCTATCTTCAATGGCAGTAACGATAGTTTTTGTCTTACGAATTTCAGAAGGAAATGGATTCTTGGATTTGTAATGAGGGATTACGACACCCTTAAGTATGCCGAGTCCTTTTTTGAGACGGTCTTTTTTATTATTATCGCCGTCTATAAGATATTCATACCAGACAGCACATCCTGCGCTTAGCCCGGCGAGGATAGTTCCCTGTTGATATGCCGATATTATGAGAGGAACGATTTTATACTTCTTCCACATGGAAAGCATAACATCGTAATCACCACCACCGACATAAATAATATCGGTACCTGTGATGGCTTTTTTTAATGTTGCTCGAGAAAATTTTCTTTTGCTGAATAAACGCAAGATTTTTACTTGACACCCTAATTTTTGATAGACACGACGAAAGGCATTGGAGTATGCCGGTAAATCTTTACTTGCGGTAGGTATCAATAAAACTCTCGGATTTTTTCCACCGCCTTCTTTTACAATAAATTTGTCTATGGCAATAGTTTCACCTAAACGTAATAAGCCGCCGCCAATAGGAACAATTTTACGTTTTATATTTGATTTTACATTTTTATTAGATTCCATTGCGATGTTATAATATCATTATTGAAGGTTGTCGTAAAGGTAATTCCGAACAAGTTTCGTTTGGTGGACCCAGGGAGAATCGAACTCCCGACTCGGCAATGCGAATGCCGCGTAATACCACTTTACTATGGGCCCAATTGTCGAAAACCATGAATGGAAATTGATGCCCTTCGATAAACTCAGGGTATTTCTCCTCGCTCCGCGAGTCGAAATGTCGGGGTGCGGAGAATTGAACTCCGTCTTCGCGCACCCGAAGCGCGCGTACTGCCGGTATACTACACCCCGGAAGAATTTTTAAGCCATCATCATTAAGCTCGCGCTCTTTGGCAAGCGCCACTTCTTCTTTCTTCTCTTTGCCGCGCTCCGCCAGCCCCCGCAACTCTTTCTCCGAAAGCTTGCCGAGCTCCCGGACGCGGCCTTCCAGGTATTCTGGCTCATTTTTGGAAGGGTTTTCAAGCACTTCCTCCAGCAAGGCCGAGAGCACCATGCCCACCTTCGGCCCCGGTTCTATCCCCAGAATTTTCATCACCTCGTCCCCGCGCACCTTGAGCATGCCCACCGAAATCGGGTCTTTCTGGACTTTCTCCACCATGAACTTGAAATGGCGGAGTTTGTAGGGGACGGCTTTGGGCACGCCCGAGCCGATGCGGTCGGCCTCGCGGACGCGTATCAAATCCTCAATCAAATCCGGCCCGACGTTTCTCAACACCCGCCGGACGGAGGATTCCGAAACCTCGCCCACGTTGTAGTAAAAAAGATGCCAGCGGACGAGGCGCACGACTTTCTCCGAAAAATCTTTCGGGAAACGCAATCTCTCCAGAACTTTCGCGGACATTTTCGCGCCCAAAACGTCGTGCCCGTAGAAAGTTGAATATTTTCCCTCTCCGCGCTTGGCTCTTGGCTTGGCCACATCGTGCAGGAGAGAAGAGAGACGGACTTCCAATGAATAGCCCTTTTTCACGCTATATTCAAGCGCCTTTAAATTATGCTCCCAGACCGTAAAGACATGGTGGAGGTTCTGGCCCACGCCCACGCCTTCCAAAAGCTCAGGCAGAAACTGGCTCAAAAGGCCGAGCTCGCGG
>Ga0209211_10013542_pt1 | contig 10098 bp, 9 predicted proteins | sample RifGroA2_FD_183992 | JGI IMG/M metagenome (GOLD analysis project Ga0209211, IMG submission 183992) | Groundwater microbial communities from Rifle, Colorado, USA - Groundwater A2 (SPAdes) (version 2) | ecosystem: Environmental > Aquatic > Deep subsurface > Groundwater | place: Rifle, Colorado...
TCAAACGGAATCGAGGCATTGGATAAGTTTAAAGAAATAAAGCCTGACATTATTCTTATGGACAACCACATGCCTGAAATGAATGGATTGGATGTATTACGCTCTCTCAATATTGCTGATGCAAAGAGGGTGATTATGATGTCCGGTGATAATAATATATTTTTGGAATCCTTGCACCTCGGTGCTGCTGATTTTGTTTATAAGCCCTTCAACCTCCGCTTTATGGAAAAGGTGGTCTTGATGCACCTGAAAAATTTGAAGAGGTCCGGCAGGAGGAACAGTGCGAGGCTTTAATATCTCTTCATTCATAAACATCATTTAAGCCCCTGCACATTAATTTTCAGGGAGGCGATATTATGCCTATAAGATTAAAGTGGGAAATAGAAAATAAAAACAGATTTTCCAATATAAACGACTACAGTGAAACTGACAGGAGGAGAGTACTCAATATGATTGATAATAACCTTCTCTCTGTCCATTTTCAGCCAATCTTTTCTTCAAAGGACGGTGCTGTTTATGGATATGAGGCATTGACAAGGATAAAGGGGGATAACGACAAGATAAGCATCAGTGACTTGTTTCTTAAGGCTATACTTACAAAGACCATATTCCCCCTTGATATGCAATGCAGAGAAAATGCCATCAGAGAGGCTGTAATCCAGAATATAAATAATTCAGGCTCGTATTTGTTTATCAATATATGCCCTGAAACCTTTACAGATACTGCATATAGGGATGGCATAACCGATGAGCTTGCTGAAAAATATGGCATATCAAAGGAAAAAATTATTCTCGAGATAACCGAAGAGTCCGCCATTCAAAACTGGAAACTCTTTAAACAGGCAATAGATAAATACAGAAACAGAGGGTATAAGATAGCCATTGACGACTTTGGTGCAGGCTACGGTGGGTTGAAGATGCTTTCCACGATAGAACCTGACTTTGTAAAAATAGACAGACATTTTATATCTAACATAGAGAGGGCAAATATAAATTTCAATCTCGTTGATGCCATTGCTACCCTCTGTTTTAGAATCGATGCCATTGCTACCCTCTGTTTTAGAATCGGCATAAAAGTTATAGCCGAAGGCATAGAACAAGAGAATGAACTCAGGGTTATTTCAAGCATAGGGATTGAGTTATTGCAGGGATATTATCTTGCAAAACCCTCTCCTGTCGTCAATGGCAGAGGTATAGCGATTCCAGCAATTCATGTTAAAAAATCAAGCCGTCTGCACACAAATGAAGAGTGTCATTTTATCGGTGATATCGCTGATAAAGTAGAGACCATTCATCCTACGGCACCAGTTACAACCGCCTCTAATAGGTTTATTAAAAACAATGAGTTGTGGGTATTGCCTGTGATTGAAAGCGACAGGGCAGTAGGGATGCTCTACAGGCGACGTTTTTTTGAAGAACACATCCTTGGCAGATGCGGCTATGGGATGCATCTCAATGCACATAAAAATGTAAGGCATGTGATGGAACCGCAATTCCTCACGGTTGAGGCAAATACTCTGTTGGAGGATGTGGTACAGAGAGTTAATTCACGGAGGCCTGAATTTCTCTATGATGATATCTGTGTTACAGAGAATGGCAGATACTCAGGCATCGTGGCAATCAATAGCCTCCTTGATGCAATAGCCAAAAAGAGCCTTATCCTTGCCAGAGGCTCTAATCCCTTATCAGGGCTCCCTGGTAATGAGTTCATACAAAGGGAAATAAGTAAAAGGCTGTCTCAGATAAAAGGCTGTCTCAGAACATCCACTTTGATGTCTGTTACATAGACATTAATAATTTCAAGCCCTATAACGACCATTATGGATTTGAAAGGGGGGATTTTGTAATAAAAACACTTGCCAATGTAATGGTAGAACATATAAAGTCCTTTGAGTCTAACGGATTCAATTTTGCAGGACACATTGGCGGAGATGACTTTATAATTATTGCCCGTCCGCAGATTTCAATCCCTCTGTGTGAAAAAGTAATATCAATATTTGAATCAAGGCGGCAGGAATTTCATGGCAATGATGATTACAAAAATGGGTTCTACCAATCAAAGAATAGAAAGGGAGAGAATGAATCATTCAATCTCTTATCCATCTCAATCGGGATCGTCAGCACAGAGGTTCATAGAATTTATTCCTATGCACAGCTTGCCTCTCTTGCAGCAGAGGTTAAACATGTCGCAAAGACCCACTCAGACTTAAAGAGTGGCTCATCTATTGTGAGGGACAGGAGGCTAATGGTAGATGACAATGTTACAGAGGAGAGTAAATTAGTTTTTAAGCCTTCTGAAGTAATGATACAAAATCAGGCTGTTAGTAAGGAATTATATCGCCCAGTCAGCCCTATAATCTTTACCCCGTTAGAAAATTTATATAGAACATTGTATGGCAAATCTACTGGCTGTTTTCCTAATGTAAATATATGGTTAATACTCGGTCTTTTAGATTTTCTAACTGGGTTTACCTTCTTACTAAAAATTCACACAAATGTAACACAAGGTTCATAATCCTGTAACACGGAAATTTTAAGATGTAATTACTTTTATCTCCTCAAAACCTCCCCTTAATCCCCTCCTTATTAAGGAGGGAAAGGGGGAGGTCAAATCAGGTGGTTATGAGACACCGGGCAGTTTGGAGGAAGGAAATAAAATAAAAGGAGATAAATCAAAAGGAGATAAATCATATGGAAGAGACCTTTAATGATATTAAAAAATTTGAATTAAAGCTGGATATATCAGGCTTCTTCATGGCTGTAGTCAGGGTTATTTTGAGTATCTTGATTATTGTCTTGCTGATTGCCATGACTGGAAGTGTTGTAAAGATAGCCTTGGATTTTCCCATTTATATGGATCAAAAAGTTGAGATTGCATTAAAAGAAATTTTGATAAATGTTTTGATGTTTCTGGCAGTGGTGGAGATATTCAAAACTACAATGGTGTATTTTACAGAGGGGAGAGTAAGGGTTACTTTTGTTGTTGATACAATTTTAATAGTTGTTCTGACCGAGAGTATATCTATATGGTTCAGTGGAAAAGTAGAAAACATCTTTGCACTGATTTTATTAATTATAACACTTGTAATTACAAGGGTAGTGGCAGTCGAATATTCTCCGAAGGAGTAAAAAAGAAAGGGGGTGAAGCGGTGAAAAAAAAGCTGTTTTTATTATTAGGTATCTCAGTTATGATGGATGCAGGCTGTGCCTCTACAAGGACTGACACGGCGTTGAAGGAGCCTACTGTTCTTGAGTTTAAATTGAGTGAAGGCAAGCTGAAGCCGGGGAAAATCAGGGCGAATAGTTTTCTTGAGTTTCAGAAAGACGGCAGGCTCTACGCATTTATCTCGCCGAAGAAGAGGGCAGACTTTGAAAAGTCTGGTGAAATCGGTGTGGCCATAACAAAGATTGGCTATGGCCCGAATGGCGAGACTGTAGTCTTTGATACGAATGAGGCAATAGCCGAGTATGATAAAAGGCATGGGGCAAAATAATTTCAAATTTTTGGAGGAGGAATCAATGAAAAGTTTAAAGGTTTTTTTAGCGGTTATGCTGTTAGTTGCATCCCTTTCAGCTAACAGTTTTGCGGATACAGAATTTCCCCTTGGGAAAGAGACAAAAGGGCTCAGTGTAAAAATAGATGATGACACGAAGTTTAATATCCGTATCCGTCTCCAGCCAAGGTTTGATATCGGAGAGACAAGTACAAGCCTTAAGGCTGACGATGGGAAAAGCTATACTTCCATCAATGATATGTATCTGAGGCGGGTCAGGTTTGAGATGGGTGGAAATCTTACCAAGAACTTTAAATTTGGTGCAGAGCTTGAGGCAGATAAAACAGGGAAACAGGACCATACGGCAAGCACATATGCCTACCATCTGTTTGGGGACTATAAGTTCTCTGATACCTTTAGTCTGTTTTTCGGTAAGAAGAAGCTCCCCTATTCAAGGGTATCTCTGTCATCTTCTTCTAAACAGCTTATCATCGAGAGACCAAGTGTTACAGAGGATGCAAAGAAGTTCTTCGGTGATTCTACAGGACATGGTTATTACGGTCCACAGATAATGCTCCACGGAAAGCTTGCAGAGGGTATGTTTAAATATTATGCCTCTGTTACAGACGCATGGCAGGCGGGGCAGACAACAAAGTGGACAAGCAAGGTAGTGGAGAAATCAGGGCTTGGCTATATAGGCAGGGTTGAGATTTCACCGCCTGGATGGGTTGAGGAGAAGCAATCGGATGCACATCTCGGAGAGGGGAGTCATCTTACTCTATCAGGTCACTATGGGGCACAGAGCGGGATTGAGTATGGGCCAACAAAGACTACTACTACAACCGCAAGTCTGACTACCGGAGCGGTTACTTCCACTACAACCTCAACGCCTAACAATGATAAGGAGGACCGAACCCTTACAGGATTTGACCTTTCCTTTCACCTTGGTGGTTTGGCAATTCAAGGCGAGTATGTATCAATGGAGATTACGCCGAGCACATCGGGGACAAAAGCTACCAAGCCTAACGGATGGTATGCCCAGGCAGGTTATTACATAAATGGCACTGCCTTTGAGCCAGCATTCCGTTATGAGTATTACAATAAGGATTCAAACAAGACTGATGATGACCAGACTACAACAACCTTTGGTTTTAACTGGTATCCAAAGGGTCACAGCTTCAAGATTGGTGCGAACTATGTGGTTACCACCTTTGGTAAGGGGAACTCCAGCAAACTGACAAATGATGATAATTTAAGCTCATTCCAGATTCAATCGCAGATTTATTTCTAATCCTCTCTCATCCTCCTCTCCCCTGTGGGGAGAGGGGAAGGGTGAGGGGTTAAATTTTGGTTTGTAGTATTTCAGAAGTGTAATATAATGTTTCTTGAAAAAGGAGGAAGAATGATTAGAAAAATAATAAATATTGCGGTAATGTTAGCGGTTTTTACAACTACAGCATGGGCAATTGAGGTTGACCCGTCTGTCCCTGCGTATCAAAAGGTATCGGGAATATCAGGAAGCCTTAGCAGTGTAGGCTCGGATACGATGAATAACCTAATGACCCTCTGGGCAGAGGGGTTTGCAAAGATTTATCCGAATGTAAAAGTTCAGATTGAAGGTAAAGGCTCAACTACTGCACCTCCGGCAAACTACTGCACCTCCGGCATTGATTGAAGGGACATCACAATTTGGTCCAATGTCAAGAGCTATGAAAAATGAGGAGATTGACAAGTTTGAGAAAAAATATGGATACAAACCGATACCTATGAGAACCTCTCTGGATGCCCTTGCTGTCTATGTAAATAAGGATAATCCCATAAATGGCTTATCCTTTCCGCAGGTAGATGGTGTATTTTCCAAGACAAGGAAGGGCGGGGTTAAGGAGAGTGTCAAGACTTGGGGACAACTCGGATTGACAGGCGATTGGGCAAACAGGCCAATCAGTCTTTATGGGCGTAATTCTGCCTCCGGCACCTATGGGTATTTTAAAGAGCATGCCCTGTTTAAAGGTGATTACAAGGATGAGGTTAAGGAGCAGCCTGGCTCTGCCTCTGTTGTTCAGGGCGTAACCGAAGACCGTTATGGAATAGGTTATAGCGGTATTGGATATATGACATCCGGTGTGCATGCCCTTCCCCTATCGCTGAAAGAGGGGGAGACCTTTAAAGAGCCTACTATGGATAATGTCCTAAACGGCTCATACCCTCTTGCAAGATTTCTATATCTTTATATTAATAAATCTCCCAATAAGCCCCTCGACCCGCTTGTAAGGGAGTTCTGTAAGTATATATTCAGCAAGGAAGGGCAGGAGATTGTTATAAAAGACGGCTATATGCCTATTCCGGCAAAGGTTTTGAAAGAAGAATTGAGTAAACTGGAGTAAAAAAAGAAGGTTAAGGTCAAGGTTGAGGTTAAGATTTTAGGTTTCCTAAGCCTTAACCTTAACCTAAACCTTTTTATTATGTCCCATCAAATAAGCAATCGCAGAAAGAGACTTATTGATAAGGCGGCCAGATGGGTTGTAACTACTGGTGGTGCGGCTATAATTGTATGGCTTGCCGCTATTTTTGTTTTTATATTCATAGAAGTTTATCCGTTATTTGGTAAACCTGAAACAGGAGAAATCCACAGTTTTAAAGTGGATGAGATTATAACCCCCCTTAACCCCCCTTTAGAAAAGGGGGGGAGGGGGGATTTTCGTCCTGCTGTAATTGGGATGGATGAGTATCATGAGTCATCTTATATCATTGGTGATGATGGTAGGGTCTTTTTCTTTTCGCTTTTGCAGGAAAAAATATTGCCCGGTTTGAATCGTTTAAGCGGTTTAAACGGTTCAAAAATCACTTCAGTCTCCCGCTCCGGCGATAACAGGATGATTGCCTTTGGGACATCCGATGGGGGTGTCTTAAGCGTAAAGGTAAAATACAAAATTGGTTATGATAGTAATAATAAAAGGATTATTGAGCCTGAGATAGAAGAAAATAATTTAATTCAGATTACTACTGAAAAGCTTCCAATAAAGCTCCTTGCTTTTACTGAAAAGGAATCTGATATTGCCGCTGCTGCTTATACCGAAGATGGAAGGCTGTTATGGTATGGGAGAAAGAGTACCGAGTCTCTCCTTGGCGGTGTAAAGACCGAGGATTTTCATGCCGACCTTTCTTTCTCTGTAACTGATAAAATAACCTCCATTGTAATTGATGGTTTTCTTGAGAATCTCTATGCCGGCGACGAATCCGGCAATATATATCATTTTGATATCAGGGAAAAGTCGTCTCCAAAGCTTATTAATACTGTTAAAGCAAGCAGCAGTCCTATTACAGCCCTATCCTTTCTCCTTGGCGATGTATCTCTTGTAGTTGGCGATGGACAGGGAGGGATAAATATCTGGTTCAGGGTAAGGGACGACACTGCTGAAACAGGTTGGAGATTAAAAAAGATACATACCATCCCCCCCCCCACCCCCCATTTATTAAAGGGGGGCAAGGAGGGATTAGGGAAGGCGATAACCTCTATTTCCCCATCCGTAAGGGGGAAGGGTTTTCTAACTGCATCATCGGATGGAAAAGTATCTTCCCATTTTGCAACCTCAGAGCAGACGCGGTTCAGTGTCCAGCACAGCAGCAAACCGATTTATATGGTCTCATACTCGCCAAAAAATGACGGTCTCCTCTCCATTGATACTGAAAACACCCTCCATTATCAGACGGTAAATGACCCGCATCCGGAGATTTCCTTTAAATCCCTCTTTGGAAAGGTCTGGTATGAAGGGTATGAAAAGGAAGAATATGTTTGGCAATCTACAGGTGGGACAGATGATTTTGAATCTAAGTTCAGCCTCCTCCCCCTTATATACGGCACATTGAAAGGGACAATCTATGCGTTGATGTTTGCCATACCTGTCGCTGTGTTCGGGGCGATTTATACATCCCTGTTTATGAAGCCGTGGTTAAAAGGGATTATAAAGCCTGTTATAGAGATTATGGCTGCACTCCCAAGCGTTGTCCTTGGTTTTTTAGCAGGTCTCTGGCTTGCCCCTCTTGTGGAGAAGAGGATTCCCGCTATTATGCTGATGATGATAGCGCTCCCCTTTCTTTCAATACTCTCAAGTCTTCTGTATCGCTCCCTTCCGCCATCCTTAAAAAATAAATTTAATTCAGGAAATGAATCCATTTTGCTTATCCCTGTCTTTATCTTCGGGATGATTATCTGCTTATGGATGAATTACTATATAGAGAATCTTCTCTTTACTGGGGATTTCAGAAACTGGTATTACAATACACTGGGGCTCAGATATGACCAGAGAAACGCACTTATCGTTGGTTTTGCAATGGGGTTCGCAGTTATTCCCATTATTTTTACAATCTCAGAGGACGCCTTATCCAATGTCCCTAAACATTTAATATCAGGCTCTCTGGCGCTTGGAGCTACATTGTGGCAGACAGCAGTCAGGGTAGTCCTTGCCTCGGCAAGCCCGGGTATATTTTCTGCAATTATGATAGGTTTTGGACGGGCTGTCGGCGAGACTATGATTGTTTTAATGGCAACGGGAAACACCCCTATTATGGAGTGGAATATATTTAACGGATTCAGGACACTGTCGGCAAATATTGCAGTGGAGATTCCTGAAGCGCCGGCAGGAGGCACACTCTATAGGGTGCTGTTCCTTGCCGCCCTCCTGCTGTTTATTGTCACCTTCATGGTAAATACCGCAGCAGAGGTGGTAAGACAGAGGCTGAAGAAGAAATATAGTCAGATGTAAAAAATATTAGCCACAGATTTTCACGGACTAAAAAAGGGAAAAATAAGATACTTAACTTCTTTTTTTCTTTAAGTCAGTGTAAGTCTGTGGCAAAAGTATTTTATGAAAAAATTCATTAAAACAGGCGAGCCGTTTATCTGGCTGACCGGCGGGGCAGTGGCAATAAGCCTTATCATGATTGTCGCTATCCTGCTCCTTATTATGAAAAACGGTCTCGGCTTCTTCTGGCCATCGGATATAGCCCTTGTAACATTAAAGACTGACGAGAAGCTCCTCGGTCAGATTGTAAACAGAGAGGCGATACCGCAGCCTGATGCAGCCACCGGAACAATCCTGAAATACAGGATACAGCTTAAGATGGGCAACAGGGATATATACGGACTCGATTTTAAATGGGTTGATGTTGAAGATATAAAGGGCATTGACTATCCTGAAAATGCACTATGCCTGAAAATGCACTATGCCTTGAAAGGAGAGAATGGGGGAATATGTATGGTTTTGTAAAGGAACTGAAAATAGACGGCTCAACTATTTCAGGCAAAGATGGTAATATATGGACTGCATTAAACTCCTCTGTTGAAAAATACGGCAAGCTCCACAAAAGAATCGTTTTTGTGGCAAAAAAAGAAATCGGGCAGATAAATTATGATATGGAGAGGCTCAGGCTTAAGATAAAAAGACTGGAGATTGAATACGGAAAAGGGAATCCTGCTATAAAAGAAAAAATAGAGGATATTTCAAAGGAGATAGAAAGAGAAAAAGGTCTGTATGAGAAAAAGTCTTTAGAGCTTGAAGAACTTTATAAAAAAAGCAGGGAGGCGGTTATTTTAATGTCAACTGCCGATGGAAGGGAAAAGGAGATACCTGTTTATAATGTTGTAAGGGCGTATATGCCGAATGATATGGGATATTTAAAAAAAACAGGGATTTATATAAGCAGGTTATGGGAATTTGTCTCAGACGACCCGCGTGAGGCTAATACAGAGGGCGGGATATTCCCTGCAATATTCGGCACCGTTATGATGGTGATTATTATGAGTATTGCAGTTGTCCCCCTGGGCGTCCTTGCTGCAATATATCTGAACGAATATGCACGGCAGGGAACCCTCGTAAAAACAGTCCGCATAGCAGTGAATAATCTGGCAGGAGTCCCTTCAATAGTTTTTGGTGTCTTCGGCATAGGATTTTTTATATACTTTATCGGTGGAGCCATTGACAAACTGTTTTTCCCGGAGATGCTCCCGGCGTCCCTTCGATAGTTTTTGGTGTATTCGGCATCGGATTTTTTATATACTTTATCGGTGGAGCCATTGACAAACTGTTTTTCCCGGAGATGCTCCCTGCACCCACTTATGGCACAGGCGGTATACTGTGGGCATCTATGACGCTTGCCCTTCTCACTGTTCCTGTGGTAATAGTTGCAACTGAAGAGGGGCTTTCTGCTGCACCGAGAGAGTGGAGGGAGGGATCCTTTGCCCTTGGTGCAACGAAATTTGAAACAATCTGGAAGGTAATACTGCCGAGTGCTGCTCCCGGTATAATGACAGGACTTATCCTTGCAATGGCAAGGGCAGCAGGGGAGGTAGCGCCGCTGATGATTACAGGTGTCGTAAAACTGGCTCCGTCTCTCCCACTTGATTGGAACTATCCCTTTCTGCATCTGGAGAGGAAATTCATGCACCTCGGTTTTCACATATACGATGTGGGATTTCAGTCTCCGAATGTAGAGGCTGCAAAACCGATGGTCTATACCACAACGCTTCTTCTGATAGGAGTGGTCGTCCTTTTAAATATTTTTGCAATCTTTATAAGGAACAGGCTGAGAAAAAAATATTTAAAAG
>Ga0209211_10013543_pt1 | contig 10097 bp, 8 predicted proteins | sample RifGroA2_FD_183992 | JGI IMG/M metagenome (GOLD analysis project Ga0209211, IMG submission 183992) | Groundwater microbial communities from Rifle, Colorado, USA - Groundwater A2 (SPAdes) (version 2) | ecosystem: Environmental > Aquatic > Deep subsurface > Groundwater | place: Rifle, Colorado...
GTAGTGGAAACGGTCCCTTTAACAACCGAATGGACTGCAGCCTCATCTAACTTGGTAAAGACACAGGCGCCGAAACAGCGGCCATTGGAACAGTTACCGGTGGTGGCCTTCCAGGTCTGGCACTTGATCTGGTCATCCCAATACGCCTTGATACCGGCTTGCCGATGATATAACCCGGCGTAACGGCCTTCCGGCTGCCACTGGGGGTCTTTTTCACTATTTGGAGCACTCAAACCGCATGCATCGTAGCATTTCAGGCAGGTAGGACAAAAACGGAACATACCGGCATCGATGGGTTTGGTGGGCGCCAGCGGCAGATCAGTGATGGCTGGCGTGTTGGCTTGCAGCGCCGTCGGCGCCAAGGCTTTTAAGGCGTCTTCTGACACATTGAGTGCCACACTGGCACGCTCGTCAAAAACAGCCAGCTGGCAACGAACAAAATAATCTTCCACTTTTTGATCGAGTGCCGTCACCAAGCCGAAGCCAGCGCCGGTGGTCTGACCCAGCACCTGCAGCGCTTGCCCAGCGGCCTCCCAGGCGTTTTGCGCGCGAGCAGCGTGGCCATTACGCGCGGCGCTGGTTTCTTCCACCGTCAGGCGGTCGACGTCAGATTTGCCAGCATCTTGCGCCAATGCCATGGCGGCGGCATGGATCTGCGCGCCCACAGCATCATCCTGACGGATCGCGGTGATGGGCAAACCGGTAAATTTTTGCGCCAGGATGGCGCTGTCAAGCAAGCGCTCATGGGCCCAGGCAATGGCTTGCAGAAGTTCCGGCGCCCGCACATGACCGTCGGTATCAGTATCGATCAGTTCCAGCGTGCGGGCGTCGAACTCAATACCTTTAACAGGGCAGGACAAGGCGACCCACAGTTTTTGATCCAGTTGCGCCAGCGCCAGCAGATCGTCTGCCGTGTCCAGGCGAACCTGATCGAACCCCCCGGCCCTGAAAAAACGCCAGGCGTGCGTCGTTGTGCTCACGATTGCTCCTTGATGAAGTGACGGCACACTTTACCAAATCAGGACGGCTTACTTGGCCCCATACATCTGCTCGGGCAACCAAAGAATGACCTGCGGCCACTGGAAGCAGAGCGCCACCATCAACATTTGCAGCGCCACGAAAGGTATCACGCCAATGTAGATGTCACGGATGGTCACACCTTTTGGCACCACGCCCTTGAGGTAGAACAGCGAAAAGCCGACCGGCGGGGTGAGGAAAGACGTTTGCAGCATCAGCGCAACCAGAATCAGGAACCAGGTCATGTCGAGGCCGGCATGTTTGATGACCGGAGCCAGCAGTGGCAGGATGATCAGCACGATCTCGAACCAGTCAAGGAAAAAGCCGGCGACAAAGACCACCGCCAGCACCAGCATCACCAGGCCATTGGGGCCCAGACCGGTACCCTTGAACATTTCGGTGATCAATTCGTCGCCGCCAATCATGCGCAGCACATAGGCGAACACGGTGGCGCCGATAAAGATGGCAAAAATAAAGCAAGTGGTGGTGGTGGTGTCAAGGCCGACCTGACGTATGACTTTCCAATTCAGCTTGCCATTGGCGGCCGCCAGGACCATGGCACCGAAGGCACCCAGACCGGAGGCTTCGGTCGGTGTGGCAATGCCGAAAAAGATCGAGCCCAACACCACCAGGATCAGACCAAAGGTTGGAATGGTAGACAGGAAAGCAATGCCGATCTGGCGCACCGTGAGTTTCTCGGCATCCGCCGGGCGCGGCGGCACGATGTCGGGACGGAAGATACCCACCAACATAACAAAGATCATGTAGAGCACACCCAACAGCAATCCGGGGACCAGCGCACCCATGAACAGATCGCCCACCGAGACCGACACCTGATCGGCCATCAGCACCAGCATGATGGACGGCGGAATCAAAATACCGAGCGTGCCCGACGCCGCCACAATGCCGCAGGCCAGCGGCTTTGAGTAATGGTGTTGCAGCATGATGGGCATGGACAGCATGGCCAACAACACCACCGAGGCGCCGACGATGCCGGTGGAGGCGGCGAGCAGAATGCCGATGACGATCACGGTCAGGCCAAGCCCGCCGCGAATGCCGCCAAACACCTTGACAAAATTGCGCATCATGACGTCAGCCACGCCCGAACGGTCCAGCATCAGGCCCATGTAAACAAACATCGGCAGCGACACCAATACCCAGTTCGACATGATGGCGTCGAAGCGGTCAATGATGCCGGAGAACTTGACCCAACTGGTCAATAGAAAAGTATCTATGCCGAACTGGGTCGTCAAGGTGATGGCAATGGCGGCAAACAGCATCGACACACCCGCCAGCAGCCATGCAACCGGATAGCCAAGGAACAGGGCCAGGATGAAGGTCCCCATCAGCGCGATGGACAGAATTTCGTAAAAGGGCATGACTGGTCTCGAAAAGTTGTGATTTTTGACAGGCTTGTGTTGGCTCGCTGACTCAGCGCGACCCAAACAGCGCTTTCCAGACACGGGTCAGGCGGCTCATGCCAATGAGCGCCAGCAAGACGAAGGCCGTGACCATGAAAGATTTAATCGCCCAACGATAAGGCAGTCCACCCGGAGCGGCAGATACCTCGCTGAGTTCCCAGGAGCTGATCACAAAGGGCACGGCAAACCAGATCACGAGCAGCGAAAAACTCAGCAAAAAACAGCTGATACCCAAAAACTCGATCCACAGGCGGGTCGTGCTGGTAAAACCAGCGGCCAGCACGTCGATGCGCACGTGACGCTCATGCAACTCGGTAAACGACAGGCCGAGCAGGAAGCCAACAGCATACAGGTGCCACTGGGTTTCTTCGAGCATGATCGAACCGATACCGAAACCGTAGCGCAGCACGACCTGAAGCACGATGGTCATCACCAGAATGGTCCATAAGGCTGAGGCAAATTCACCAAACCAGCCAACCAGCCGATCAATGGCGCGGGAAAACCCGGTGGTAGGCAGCGCGAGACCGGACAAACCCACGACGGGGTCATTGGCACCCTGTACATTCGTTTTCATAGATATTCTCCTTGGCAAAAACAAGCCGTTCCAGACCGCTGGCGCTTTCTGGAACGGCTTGATGTGCGCATGTTTTGCGCAGGTCAGCAATTACTTGAAGTCACGTGGCAAGTAGCCGAGATGATGCCAGTTTGCGTTTTTGCCCTGGAAAGCGGTCATGCTGTCGTACACCTTTTTGACCAGCGGGTCCTTGGCTGACTCTTCGGCCATCACTTCGTGTGAGGCCTTGGCAAAGGCGTCTAGCATGACCTTGTTGAACTGACGTGCCTTAACACCATCTTTTTCAAACTTGGCCAGGGTTTGGCCTTGCAGGGCTTCTGCCTTGGCAATGGCCATAGTGACACCGGCAGTACAAGTGGTTTCGATCTGGGCCTGGGTTTGCGGCTTGAGTTTGTTCCAGGCAGCCATGTTCACGTAGAGGAACTGGTTGGTGGACGGCTGGTGCCAGCCGGGCATGTAGTAGTTCTTTGCAACCTTGGAGAAACCCAACTGGTCATCAACCGTAGGCAGCGAAAACTCGGTGCCGTCGAGCACACCCTTTTCAAGGGCCTGGAACAGTTCACCGCCTGGGAGCATAGTCACCGAGGCACCCAGCTTTTGGTAGACCTTGCCACCGTAGCCCGCAGCGCGGAACTTGAGGCCTTTGAGGTCATCGGGTTTGGTGATTTCCTTGCGGAACCAGCCGGCGGCTTCGGGGCTGATGGAGCCGCAGAAGATCGGATAGACGTTATGCGGCTTGAAGGATTCCTTGAGCAGCGCATCGCCGCCGCCAAAATACATCCAGGCCGAGAACATGGGGGTTTCCATGCCAAACGGTACCGCGCCAAACAGGGCAGAGACCGGCACCTTGCCGAGTTCGTAGCCCATCCAGCTGTAACCGGCTTCCACCTTGCCGGTGGACACGCTGTCGAAGATGGCCAGCGCCGGCACCAACTTGCCCGGTTCGAACACTTGCAGGTTGATGGTCCCCCCCGAGACTTTCTTGAGTTGCTCGGAAACCCAGGGCATGGTGTCGCCCAGCGCGACCAAATTGGAGCCAAAGGCCATCGGCACGCCCCAACGCACGGTCTCCTGGGCCATCGCAGGCGCCGACATCGCCGCGCCAATGGCAAGTGCGAGAACGGATGAATGACGAATGAATTTCATGGATGTAGCTCCTTTTGAGGGTTTTGAAAATTTCACCGAGATCAACCCAAGGGCCAATCTGGCAGATGCTCGTTACCGCTACCTGGCTGTACACGCTTGTAAACTGAAAGCAGTCTAAGCCATGGGTTTTTCCATCTTGTAAGTAAAAACCCTTTGGACGCGTTGAAAAATATGATGGGGAACAAAGAAAAAAATTCACAGGCGCCAACCCTACCAAGCGCACTCTGGCACATGGGTAGCTTGTGATCGGCACGCGCCCCCCCGACAACGACCAAACCTTCGCGCCGTCAATTTCTGACCAGGCAAGAACCGGGCTGACTGGATTCAGCGCCTAAAATCACAGCTTCCCACCGTAGCACAATGGATAGTGCGCATGCCTCCTAAGCGTGAAATACAGGTTCGATTCCTGTCGGCGGGACCACATCAGAGGCAGCGCCTCAGGCCACCGCATCCGCGCTTTGGCGCGTCAGCATGGCCAGCGTGTTGGCGATGGTCTTGCGCAATTCCCGGCGGTCACAAATCAGGTCAACAGCCCCTTTGGTCTGTAAAAACTCGGCCCGCTGAAAACCTTCGGGCAGCGTGACGCGCACCGTCGATTCAATCACGCGCGGCCCGGCAAAACCAATCAGGGCCTTGGGCTCGGCTATGACCACATCACCCAAAAAGGCAAAACCGGCACTGACACCGCCCATGGTGGGGTCGGTCAGCACGCTGATAAAAGGCAGGCCTTTTTTGGCCAGATGGGTCAATGAAGCGTTGGTTTTGGCCATTTGCATCAGCGAGAGCAGACCCTCCTGCATGCGCGCACCCCCGGTCGCGGTAAAGCAGACAAAGGGCACTTTTTGTTCGATGGCGGTATGTACGCCGCGCACAAAACGCTCGCCCACCACCGAGCCCATGCTGCCGCCCATGAATTCAAATTCAAAACAGGCTGCGACCAGGCCGATGCCCAGCACCGAGCCGCCCATGACCACCAGGGCATCAGTTTCGCCGGTGTTTTCCAGCGCTTCTTTCAGGCGTTCCGGGTATTTGCGGCTGTCCTTGAATTTGAGGGCGTCCACCGGCAACACTTCCTGGCCGATTTCATACCGGCCTTCGTTGTCGAGAAAGGCATTCAGTCGCGCCCTCGCCCCGATGCGGTGGTGATGGTTGCAGTTCGGGCACACATTCTGGTTTTGCTCCAAGTCGGTTTTGTAGAGCACCGTGTCACAGCTGGGGCATTTGATCCAAAGGCCGCCAGGCACGCTGCGCCGGTCTTCCGGATTGGTGTGCTGGATTTTTGGGGGTAGCAGTTTTTCGAGCCAACTCATGTTAATTCTCCGTAAGCCTTCGTTTGTCGGCGGTGTCATGAATGCAGGATCAAGTCCGGCATGACAAATGAACAGGATTATGAATCCAGCGCAGTCCGGATTTCCCGCACAAATTTTTCGGCCGTGACGGCCACCTGGTCGCGTGGCTGCTGGTCAAGCAACTGGATGATGCGCGTCCCGATCACCACTGCGTCAGCCACCCGGCCAATGGCGCGGGCGGTGACTGCATCACGAATGCCAAATCCCACGCCGACAGGTACTTTGACATGCTGGCGGATGCGTGGCAGCATGGCTTCGACCGCACCGATGTCCAGCACGCCTGAGCCGGTAACGCCTTTGAGCGACACGTAATAGACATAGCCGCTGGCGATGCGCGCCACCTGCTGCATGCGCTCTTCAGTCGAGGTAGGCGCCAGCAAAAAAATCAGGTCCAGCCCGTGCGCTTTGAGTTCGGCCGCGAAGTCTTCACACTCCTCCGGTGGGTAGTCCACAATCACGAATCCATCGACACCTGCTGCTGCTGCATCGATAACAAAAGCATTCGCCCCATCAGTGCGAGGATGCTTCTGGCTGTAGCGCTCGACCGGGTTGGCATAACCCATCAGCACCACCGGGGTGCTGTCGTTTTGCTGGCGGAATTCGCGCACCATGGCCAGCACCTGCACCAGGCCGACACCGGCCGCCAGGGCCTTGTCGCCGGCTTTCTGGATCACCGGGCCGTCGGCGCTGGGATCGGAAAACGGCACTCCCAGTTCGATCACGTCCGCCCCCCCGGCGACCATGGCATGCATCAGCTCTGGCGTGATGTCGGCGTACGGGAAGCCAGCGGTGACATACGGAATCAGCGCCTTGCGGCCCTGGACTTGTAATTGCGTAAACGTGGCGGTGATGCGGCTCATTTGACAACCTTCACAATGGCTTCGTCAGCGGCCAGGCCGCCCTTGACCGACTGGCCCTGGCAACTCGGTCGACAGTAAAAGTCGGCATGGCTCAGGTCGGCCACGGTGCCAATATCCTTGTCACCCCGACCCGACAGATTCACCAGGATCGACTGGTCGGTGCGCATGGACTTACTCAGCTTCATGGCGTAGGCCACGGCGTGGCTGGATTCCAACGCCGGGATGATGCCCTCGGTGCGGCACAGGTAGTGAAAGGCTTCCAGCGCCTCGGTGTCAGTGATGCCGACATATTGGGCGCGACCAATGTCGTGCAAAAAGGCGTGCTCCGGGCCAACGCCGGGGTAGTCGAGACCGGCGCTGATGCTGTGGGTCTCAGTCACCTGACCGTTGTCGTCCTGCAGCACATAGGTGCGGTTGCCGTGCAACACACCGGGGCTGCCGCGCTGGATCGAGGCCGAGTGTTTACCGCTGTCCATGCCTTCACCTGCCGCTTCCACACCGATCAGTTGCGTGGTTTCATGCGCAATGTAGGGGTAAAAAATGCCCATGGCATTGCTGCCGCCACCAACACAGGCCACCACGACGTCTGGCTGGTCGGTATTGCAGCCCGCGCTTTTCAGCATCTCCGGCATTTGTACCAGGCATTCCTTGCCAATAACGCTCTGAAAATCGCGCACCATCATCGGATAGGGGTGCGGGCCGGCCACGGTGCCAATAATGTAGAAGGTGTTGTCGACATTGGCGACCCAGTCGCGCATGGCTTCGTTGAGCGCGTCTTTCAGCGTGCAACTGCCGCTGGTAACCGGCACCACGGTGGCACCGAGCAACTTCATGCGGTAGACATTGGGGCTCTGGCGCTTGACGTCTTCGCTGCCCATGTAGACCACACATTCCATGCCGTATCGGGCGCAGATGGTGGCCGTGGCGACACCGTGTTGGCCGGCGCCGGTTTCGGCGATGATGCGCGGCTTGCCCATGCGTTTGGCCAGCATGGCCTGGCCAATGGTGTTGTTGATCTTGTGCGCGCCGGTGTGGTTCAGGTCTTCACGCTTCAGAAAGATTTGGGCGCCGCCCATTTCACGGCTGGTGCGGGCCGCGTGGTAAAGCGGACTGGGGCGACCGACAAAATGCGCCAGTTCGTAATTAAATTCGGCCACAAATTCGGGATCGAATTGGTACCTGGCGTAGGCAGCCTTGAGTTCGTTGATGGCATGGGTCAGCGTCTCGGAGGCAAAACTGCCGCCATAGATACCAAAGTGACCCCGCAGGTCGGGTTGCTGGTAATCAAACATGGTTAACTCGCAAGGTTGCGGACAGGTTTTGGATAGAGGCGCTGGCCTGTCCTGAATGGGTGTTGATGATCTGGTCGGCACACCGCACGGCGGCCACAAATTCGCGGATTCTGGCGGGGTCCTTGATGCCTTTTTGCCCCGGCACCTCGACCCCTGAGCTGACGTCAACCGCCAGCGTTTTGCAGCGCGGTTGCAGCTGCAGGATGCCGTCGATCACGTTGGCAGCGCTGAGCCCACCACTCAAGACGAGGTGAGCGTTGACGTTTGGAGGAAGCAGTGACCAATTGAATGCGTGCCCGCCGCCGCCATACCCGTCCACTTGCGCGTCGAGCAGGAGACCTTGGGCCTGTGAATAATCTTGCGCGAATTTTACGAGATCAAAGTCGCGACCGGCATCACCGAGGGGAATACGTGCAGCGCGCAAATACGGTCGCTGGCCTTGTGTACTGGCAGCCCAGCAGGCTTGCGGTGATTCATCACCATGAAACTGCAGAAGAGCGCCAGTCACCTGGACACACGCGGCACTGATTTTTGCCGTCTCTTCATTAACAAACAGCAGCACAGGTGTAACAAAGGGTGGCAAGCGCCGGGCCAGTTCTGCCGCACGCTGGGCCGAGACAGCCCGTGGGCTTTTGGCATAAAGCACAAAGCCTACGGCATCAATACCAGCCGCCACCGCCGCATCCACATCGGCTTCACGCGTGAGGCCACATATCTTGATACGGGTGCGGTGCAGGCCCGGCAAAGCTGGCTCAATCATCTGGTTCATGGCAATCCATCGAGCAAGGGGGAATCTTGCGGTAAACCCCATTGTGGGTCGTAACGCGGCCCCAAGAAATACAGGCCGTCGGGTGAAAAGGTAGGTGCTGCGGCATCCCGGTCGCGCGCCAGCAGGACGTGCTGCATCCATGCCACGGGTTGGCGCTGCTCGCCAATGTAGAGCAGGCAACCCATGATGTTGCGAATCATGTGGTGCAAAAACGCATTGGCCTCAAACTCAAAACGCCAGTAGGCCCCGCGCCGGGAAATAGCGATGCGCAGCATGTTCTTGACCGGCGACAAGGCCTGGCAGGCACTGGCGCGAAACGAGGTGAAATCATGTTCGCCGATGAGTTGCGTCGCCGCTTGCTGCATGGGCTCAAGCTGCAAGGGACGATAGACCCAACCGACTCGGCCCTGATCCAGACTGGGGCGCACCGACGACTGCAACACCACGTAAACGTACCGCCGGGACGTCGCGCTGGCCCGGCAGTGGAATGCCTTCGGCACCACCCTGGCCCACTGCACCGCAATGTCATGTGGCAACAAGGCGTTGGGGCCGCGAACCCAGGCGGCCTCAGGGCGCTCCAGCGGGGTGTCAAAATGCACCACCTGCATCAGGCCATGGACACCGGCGTCGGTGCGGCCAGCACACAGGGTAGAGACCCGGTGGTTGGCAAAACGAGACAAGGCAGCCTCAATCTGGTCCTGCACGGTTTGCCGCGACAGCTGGCTTTGCCAGCCCTGGTAATGCCCGCCGTGGTAGCTGATGCCTAAAGCGACACGGACCCCTGCGGGCGCCTCACCTGCCATCCGTGAAGATCCTCAAGATTGGCTCAGCGCCTGTTGCGCCCGGGCCTTGAGGTCACCATCTGCCTCGTTGATGACTTGCTGAATCAGTTCGTTTGCGCCCTCAAGGTCGCCGCTCGCCTTGAACTCGTCTGCCAGCACCAATTTGGACTCCAGCGCGTCAGGCGCCAGTGCGGCCACTGGGTCAATGGGTGCGGGTTCGAGATCTTCCAACTCCAGCGACAAGGCGCTGAAGTCGAACTCCAGCATGCCTGAAGGCTTTTCGGCAGCAACAACACGGGACTCGGGAAGTTCGGGTTCGGCACTTTCCTCCGCAAAATCGAGACCCTCCAGCGTGGGCAGCGATTCAAGTTTGATTTCTGTGGCGGGCTCACTCAAGGCGGGCGGATCGGATGACTGAGGAGCAAAATCCAAAGTCATGCCGCTCAGGTCGCCCAGCGGACCGCCAGGTTTGACGACCACTGGCGCGGGAACCGGTTCGATGGACACAGCAGAGGCCGTTGGTGCTTCAGGCGCACTCTCATCAAGCGAAAAATCAAGGTCAAGGTCCAGATCAACCGCATTGCCATCGCCAGTGCCGGGTAAGGCATGAGGCGCAGCCGCTGCCACACCCATGATCGGGACATTGAGAAATGAAGCCGTGTCTGGCGAGGGCGCGACAGCACTGGGCTGACCACCGGCGAGGTACAAAGAGTTGCCCGGATCAAGTGCCAGGCCCGACTCGCAAATCTGCTCCCATTGAATCCCCTTACCCTGGGTCAAAGGAAAAGCCACCGCAGCCACGGCCGCATACGCTTTGGTGTCCTGTCGCTTGGCATAAATCGCCAACAACTTTTGATGAATAGCCAGTCGCTCGGGCTGGGCACGCA
>Ga0209211_10013545_pt1 | contig 10095 bp, 6 predicted proteins | sample RifGroA2_FD_183992 | JGI IMG/M metagenome (GOLD analysis project Ga0209211, IMG submission 183992) | Groundwater microbial communities from Rifle, Colorado, USA - Groundwater A2 (SPAdes) (version 2) | ecosystem: Environmental > Aquatic > Deep subsurface > Groundwater | place: Rifle, Colorado...
CCAACTTTGTCGTGGCTCGGGTCGATTCCATGTACCATACGCAGAATACATTATTTCCCGTTGAACTCTGGCGTGTTGCTGCGGCAGGGACAAGAGTCGGGCCGTCGTTTCCCATCCAGACGAACGACGGTTTTTATATCATGATCCCGTGGAAACTGAGCCGCCAGGGACAGACAGCCGACCTCGCGTACGTGGAGCGGGAGATCCGGGGCCGGCTGGCCATGGAACGGCGCCAGCGCCTGCTGACCACGTTGATCGAGAACCTTCGGGTCAGGCATGCTGTTGAAATATTAGTTCAATCGGTCGATGATGATTCCACCAGTTAGCGTTATGGAAGAGGAGTGACGTATGATTTGCAGAGTCGTTGTTGCCGGTTTCATGGTTGTCGTGCTCGCAGGCGTCCAGGGAACGTATGCTCAGGTGCTGATCGATAAAGTTGCCGCGGTGGTCGACAAGGAGATCATCACGGAGAGCGATGTGGCAGAGCGGTTGACTATGATCGCGATGCAAAATCGGCTCAATGCCAACGACCCGCAATTGAAGAAACAGGTTTTGGAATCGATGGTTTCGGAGAAACTGATCCTCGCACAGGCGATTTTAGACAGCGTCTCGGTGACTGAAGAGGAAGTGACGCGCACCCTGGAACAACAGTTTCAGAACATCATTCGACAAGCAGGCTCCGAACAGCGCGTCGAGGAACTCTACGGAAAATCGGTCAGCCGCCTGAAGCGGGAATACCGCCCCGAAATGCGAAAGCAATTGCTCATCCAGCGTATCCGCCAGCAGCGGGAAGCATCCATGCAGGTCACCCGAAGGGAAGTCGAGGAATTCTATGAAGCCTACAAGGACAGCCTGCCGTCCGTCCCGGAGGAATTGGAACTCAGCCATATCTTTGTGAAGCCGAGGCCTGACACCACCCATGAAGAGCTGACGCGCCAACGGCTGGCCGCGATTCGCGACAGCATTGTCGCCGGGGGTGATTTTGGGGAATTTGCAAAGCAATATTCTCAGGACGGAAGCGCGCCGGGCGGAGGCGATCTCGGGTGGGCAAAACGAGGCGTCGTGTTCGTGCCTGAGTTTGAGGAGGCGGTCTTTTCTCTGAAGGAGAAGGAAATCTCCAATGTCTTCAAAACAGAATTCGGGTATCATATCGTCCAATTGATCGAGCGGAGGGGAGAAACGGTGCATTCACGGCACATTCTCCTGCGCATCCAGCAGGGACCGGAAAGCGACTCAGCGGCGGTCCAGCAACTCCGGACACTGCGGGAACGGGTGCTGAAGGGGGAATCCTTTGCCGAGCTTGCACGAAAGTACTCGGAAGATGAGGAAACAAAATCGGTCGGCGGCGACCTCGGTCGCATTGCTGCAGACCAGCTTGAAGAGGCGTTTGCCAGTGTGGTCAGGAACCTGAAGGAGGGGGAAATCACCGAGGCGCACCGCGTCCCCGTTCGTGCCTCCTACGGTTACCAGATTGTATATGTCCGCCGGCGGGTGCCGGCCCATGCCATGAACTTGCAGGATGATTACAAACGCGTGGAACAGATGGCCCTCTTCGTTAAGAAAAACCGGTTGAACGCGGAATGGGTGGAGGAATTAAAGAGATCGATCTATTGGGAGATCCGGCTGTAAGACTCCCCGTCCCCCTGTAAGACGGGGGATGACAAACGACGGGAAGAGAAACACTCGCAGGTAACGATTCCAGGACAGCAGGAAGGCGCACGTGGCACAACAAACGAATGACGTAGAGGCGGTTCGCGCGCTCGCGCAGGGCTATAGAAACATTCGCACCGAAATTGCCAAGGTGATCGTCGGTCAGGACCAGGTTGTGGAACACCTTCTGATCGCACTGCTGGCGAAGGGGCATTGCCTGCTGGTCGGAGTGCCGGGGCTTGCCAAGACACTTCTGATTAAAACGCTTTCGGAAGCGCTCGATCTCAAATTCAGCCGCATCCAATTTACGCCGGACCTGATGCCGAGCGATATCACGGGAACAGAGATCATCGAGGAGAACGTTTCCACCGGAGGAAAATCGTTCAAATTTATCCACGGCCCGGTGTTCGCCAACATCATCCTCGCGGACGAGATCAACCGCACTCCTCCCAAAACACAGGCTGCGCTGCTGGAATCCATGCAGGAACACCATGTCACCGCGGCCGGACATACCTACACGCTGGAAGAGCCGTTCTTCGTTCTTGCGACACAGAACCCGATTGAGCAAGAAGGGACCTACCCACTCCCCGAAGCACAACTCGACCGGTTCATGTTCAACCTCTGGCTTGACTATCCGTCGTTCGAGGAGGAGGTTGCCATCGTCAAGGCGACAACAAGTCCCTATCAACCCGACCTACGGCAGGTTTTGAATGCCGGTGAAATTGTTGCCTTCCAGGAGCTGGTGCGACGTGTTCCTGTGGCTGATAACGTGATTCAATTTGCCGTCACCCTGGTCGATAAAACCCGCCCCCAATCCCCCGAGGCGCCCGCGTTTATCAAAAATTGGATCCGTTGGGGCGCGGGCCCCCGTGCTTCACAATACCTCATTCTTGGCGCCAAAACCCGGGCGATCCTGAGCGGGAGGCATACTCCCGACATCGATGATGTAAAAGCCCTGGCCGGCCCCGTGCTGCGCCACCGCCTCGTCACAAGTTTTAATGCCGAAGCGGAAGGGGTATCGACAGTACAGATTATCGACAAGCTTTTGACCGACGCGGATTGAAGGCGTCCGCAGGGGGAGCCTGGACGTGGAACAACAAACGATGAACATGACGCAATCGAGGACGACGAAAGCCGTTCCTATCGTCCCCCTCGTTCTTATCTGTTGGTTCTTCCTCGGTGCGGTGGGAGAGAGTGTCGCACAGTCGCAGCGATTCTGGGTTGCTCTGCGGGACCGTGGCGATGATGCCGTGCTACTCCAAACCCGTTCCTTTGCCCGCGAACTGGGAATTAGCGACCGTGCACTCCGGCGAAGAGCAAAAGTGCTGCCGCAGGATCGGCTCCTTGATGAACGAGACTTGCCGGTTGCAGAGCGGTACCTTCAGCTTCTTCGTGCACAAGGGGCCCGTATTCGATCGGTCTCACGCTGGTTCAATGCCGTCTCCGTCGAAATCAGTCCCCGGCATCTCCCAACCATTCAAACCCTCCCCTGGGTTGCCTCTGTCAAACCGGTCGCGGTGTTCAGGAAACATCGACCGGAAATTTCTCCCGTTGGCCCCTTCAATACTCTTCACAAACTTGGCGGGACAGCCGTCCCGGAGTATGGCTCTTCGTTCGTTCAATTGAATGGCATTAAAGTGGTGGATGTTCATGCGAAAGGGATCACGGGTCAGGGTGTTGTTATCGGAATGATCGATGATGGGTTCAACGAACACCGGGTCCACCCCGCGTTGCGGAATATCAGTGTGCTGGCGGAGTATGACTTTATCCAGAGGGACAACAATACCATGCGCGCACCGGGGGAATACTCAGGACAGGGAAACCATGGTGCCGGCACGCTTTCCGTGGTGGGGGGCTATGAGGAGGGGAAATTGATCGGGGCGGCGTACGGCGCATCGTTCCTTCTGGCCAAGACGGAAATCGACAGCGTGGAAATTCAGGTTGAAGAGGACCTCTACATCGAAGGGCTCGAATGGCTGGAACGGAATGGAGCGGATATTGTCTCCAGTTCCCTCGGCTACATCGATTGGTACTCCTACAGCGATCTGGATGGGGCGACAGCGACAACGACAAAAGCCGCGCGTATCCTTGCACGCAAAGGGGTCCTCCACGTCACGGCGATGGGGAACGAAGGGACGTACCGCAACGCGCAAACACGAGAGACCGGTACTCTCATTGCGCCCGCGGATGCGGACAGCATCGTCTCGGTCGGTGCCACGTTTTCTGACGGAGGAAAGGCCAGCTTCAGTTCCACCGGTCCAACCGCCGACGGCCGGATTAAACCCGAAGTCGTTGCCCAGGGTGTCGGCGTCTACGCTATGTATGGTGAAGGAGGTTATACGTTTGCGAACGGAACATCCTTCTCCACCCCTCTCGCGGCCGGTGTTGCCGCGCTGATTCTTTCCGCTCATCCCGAATTGACTCCAATGGAAGTCCGGGCACGGATGATTTCCACCGCCAGCCCCCTCGAGACACCCATCCCCAACAATTTCACCGGATCGGGTTTGCTGAATGCCTTGGAAGCCGTGGGACTCGTTTTCTCAACGGTCCCGGATCGGTTTGTTTTGTATAACAACTATCCCAACCCCTTTAATGCCGGGACGTCCATCGTTTTCGGCGCTCCGGGCGTTCATCCGGTGGAGCTTGTGGTGTTTAATGCTCTTGGCCGGAAGGTACGGACCTTGTTTACCGGGGTAAGCCGGCCGGGGCAAAATCGCATTGTTTGGAACGACGGCCGGGATAACGCCGGCGCACAAGTCGCAACCGGTCTTTATCTCTATCGTCTCACCACACCGGGTTCCGTGCTGACCGGCAAGATGCTCTACTTGAAATAGTCATCATCGATATGCCCTCGTGGTTCTTCTGACGCCGGGGTCTCTTCCAGAACTTCCCCATGCCCGAAATTCATTTCACCGCATCGATCGATATCCTGCTGGTTGTTGGTGGCGGTGTGGCCGCCTTCTTGCTCGCATGGTTTCTTTACCGGTTCACTGTTCCCCCGATCCCGCGCAACCTCAAAGCAGTGCTCATCGTCCTCCGCGGGCTTGGCTTGTTTTTCATCATTCTCCTCATCGGTGAGCCGATCCTTTCCCTGCTCCATCGCACGACAGATCCTCCTGCCGTCATACTCCTCACCGATAATTCAAAGAGCTTGACGATCAGCGACAAGGCCGGCGACCGTCGTGCCGCGATGAGGGAAGTGCTTCAATCTTCCGCCGTTCAACGCCTGGATCGCCTTGGGCATGTGCAATACGGTATCTTTGACACCCGCACACGATTCCTGCCGGCAGGTCATCCGGATTCCCTGACGTTTGCGGGAGAGGGTACGGATATCGGTCAGGCCTTGAGACGCGCAAAGGAGGAAGCCGTCAAGGGGAATGTTCAATCGGTCCTTCTTGTCACCGACGGCAATACGACGACAGGTTCCAGTCCCCTGTTCGAAGCCGAAGAAATCGGCATCCCGATCTTCACGATCGGCATCGGCGATACGAGCGACCAACAGGACGTGCTCGTACGGCGGGTTGTCACCAACACGATCACGTACGCCGGGAACCGAGTACCGGTGAACGTGACGATCTCAAGCTCCGGCTATACGAATGAACAGGTTGAGGTTCTCCTGCGGGATGCCTCGGGTGTTCTCGACCGGCGAACATTGACACTCCAACCGGGGACCCGGGAATACGCCGTTGCGATGAGCTTTGTTGCCGGGGAGGAGGGGACCCAGCGGTTGACCGTTGAGGTTTCCCGGCTTCCCGGGGAGGTTTCGACCCAGAACAACCGGTCCCTGTTTTTTACGAAAGTTCTCAAAAGCAAAATGAAGGTGACCCTCATCGCCGGCGCTCCCGGTCCCGATGTTGCGTTCATTCGACGCGCGCTCGAACAGGATGGGAATATCGAAGTGAGAACGTTTGTCGAGCGGAAGGACGGAGGGTTCTATGAAGGACCGGTCACGCCGAATACGTTCGCGGAAACGGACTGCATCGTGGCGATTGGCTTTCCCGGAGCGACCAGCTCGCAGGCGGCCCTCTCTGCACTGACATCCGGTGTCGCGGCGGGGAAGGGTCTTCTCCTTGTCATGAGCAGGACGGTTGATCTCGAGAAATTGCGGGGGATGGATCAGGTTCTTCCCTTCACCATCCAACGTCCACACTCCGGTGAGCAGCAGGTCTTCTTGTCGATTCCGGAGATGGCCCGTAATAATGCCCTTGTGAAAACGACAGCCCCCATGGAACTGTGGACGCAACTTCCACCGCTCTTCGTAAGCGGTGCGGGCTTCAGGGCGAAACCCGAATCGGACGTTTTGGGATTGACGAGGATTCAATCGGTAACCACCAACGACCCTCTCCTGGTGACCCGGAACGTCAACCGGCGAAAAACCGTGGCACTTCTCGGGTATGGTGTCTGGCGATGGTCGTTGCTTGCCGGCACGATTCCCGGCGCACAAACCCTTGTTGAGGAATTTCTCAGTACTACTGTTCGCTGGCTGACGACGCGGGAGGATGACCGGGGTGTCAGGGTTCAAGCGGTCAAGCAATTGTTTGAGAGTCAGGAGCCGGTCGAATTCACGGGACAGGTCTACGACCCGACGTACACCCCCATCGAGGATGCAGAGATTCAAATAAGGATCACCCGTGGCGGTGCCGTGAGCCAGTTCTCGCTTAACCCGTTGGGGAACGGTCGGTATGAGGGAGCCGTCGAGCAATTGGAGGAAGGGGACTACTCGTTTTCGGCAGTTGTGAGCGCGGGGGGACGGCCGCTCGCGGAGGAGCGCGGAACTTTTTCCGTTGGCGGGTTGAACGTGGAGTTTCAGGATACGCGGATGAATGCCCTGCTCCTCCGGCAACTTGCAACGCGGACAGGAGGAAGGTATTATGAGGCATCGGCCATCGAGACGCTCGCCGATGATATTGCCGCGCTGCCGGGTTTCCGGCCGAGGGAGGTGGTGCAATCAAGCGAGATTGAACTTTGGAACAAAAGTTGGATGCTTGCCCTCGTGGTCGCGTTCTTTGCGGCGGAATGGATTTTACGAAAGCGAAGCGGTATGTTGTGACCCCTCCATTGAACAGGATTCGTATGCGCCTCTCCAGTAAATTATTGTTCCCTATCGGTCTGTCCCTTTCGGCTTTGTTCTTTGGAACCCAACCAGGCTGGTCGCAGTCTTCCGTCCGCGTGGACAGTTTCTACGCACCCAGTCTCGGCAGAATTAAAAGTGTCTCTGTTCTTCTCCCCGAACCGTACAACCCGAGCGTCCGCTACCCGGTGCTGTACCTGCTCCATGGATACAGTGGTGATCATACCAACTGGGCATCGTTAACAAAACTCGGGACGTATGTCGACAAGCTTCGGTTGATTGTTGTGATGCCGGATGCGGAGAACTCATGGTATGTCAACTCCGCCACCGTGGACCAAGACCGGTTTGAGGACTATGTGATGAAGGATCTCCCCCGGCACATCCAACAACGATACTCGGTTGATACGGCGAAGCAGGGAATCGCCGGCCTTTCGATGGGAGGGTACGGCGCGATCATGCTTGCTCTGAAGCATCCAACCCGGTTCCGGTTTGTCGGATCGTTGAGCGGGGCGCTGAGCTACCCGCGCGCCATGGCCGATACCCTCCGTACCCCGGGGCGAAATCTGCTGCCGAGCCTCCGACGGGCGTTCGGTGAACGGAATGTCGATTTCCAGAACCGGCACGACGCTATGCTTCTTGCTCAGGAAGCCGCCCGGGACTCGCTTCCGTACTTCTACTTTGTCATCGGGACCAGCGACGGGTTTCGTGATTTCCTCCCTGCCCACAGGGCTTTGACCGATCAGCTCCGGGCCTCCGGGGCTCACTACGAGTACCACGAAACACCCGGCGGACATAGTTGGCAATACTGGGACCGGGAGATTCAGCCACTCTTGTCGAGAATGAAGAGCGTTCTCGCTTTCTAGCATTCAAGGAGAAACGATATGCAACGATGGTGCACGGGAGTTCTGTCTGCGTGGATGGTATTGTCCCTTTCCGTCCCCGGGCGTTTGCATGGGCAGGAGCGGGGAGGGGACTACCGGCCCGTCATCACGATCCTGCGGGAGTTTATCCAGCAAGAGATGCGGGAAAAGAACATTCCGGCACTCTCCGTTGCGTTGGTTGAAGACCAGACCATCATCTGGGCGGAAGGGTTCGGCTTTGCCGACCCGGAGAAAAAGATCCCTGCCACCTATGAAACCCTCTACCGCGCCGGCTCCGTCTCCAAGCTTTTTACCGACATCGGCATCATGCAACTTGTTGAGCGTGGTGAGATCGATCTCGATGCGCCAATCACGCGTTACCTTCCGTCGTTTCAGCCCCGCAATCCGTTCCGGAAACCCATCACGCTCCGGCAACTGATGTCACACCGGTCGGGATTGGTCAGGGAGTCTCCGGTGGGTCACTACTTCGATCCCAACGAACCGTCGCTGGCGGCCACGATTGAAAGCCTGAACCGCACAACGCTCGTCTACGAACCGGGAACACGCACCAAGTACTCTAACGCGGGCGTTGCAACGGTCGGTGCTGTGCTGGAGATGGTGAAAGGTGTGCCTTTTGAAACGTACATTCAAGACGCCGTCCTTGACCGCATAGGCATGGAGTCGAGTTCGTTTGCGCGGACAGGGCGGGTCCGCGAACAACTTGCCCGGGGGACGATGTGGACGGTTGACGGTCGCACTTTTCCCGCTCCCACATTTCAACTGGGAACGGGGCCGGCCGGGAATTTGACTTCCAACGTCATCGACCTGGGAAAATTTCTCGCCGCACTCTTCAATGGCGGCGAAGGAGAGAAGGGCCGTGTTCTGAAACCGCAGACTCTTGCACAGATGTGGGTGCCGCAGTTTGTTCCGGTGGAGCGGCGATCGGGATTCGGACTCGGCTTTGCCATTTCCGATTTCGAGGGATACCTACGGATCGGCCATGGGGGAGCGGTCTACGGATTCAGCACGGAGCTCGCGGCTCTCCCGGAGGAGAAACTCGGCATTGTTCTCATGGCCTCCGTCGATGTCGTCAACGCGGTGCTCACGAGGATGGCAGACTATGCATTTCACTTCATGCTGGCGTACAGGGAAGGAGAAGCCCGGCCGGTCATTCAGCCGACATTTCCCATTCATCCGGCAGACGTTCCCCGGCTGGCAGGACTGTACACCAAAGGAGCAAAAAGCGTCCGCCTGATCAATCGGAACGGAACCCTTGCCGCGGCGACAGGTTCGCGAACAGGTCTGAAACTCAAACTCTCCGGTCCCCTGCTTGTGACCGATGACCGATTGAGTGTGGGGATGCAATTCCTGATGATCTCTCCCGATGCGCTGGTCGTGGATCAGGATACCCTGATCAGAACGGAAGAGCGGACGCCGCAACCGGTTCCCGATCGCTGGAAGGAACTTCTCGGAGAATATGGTTGGGATCATAATATCCTGTACATCCTCGAAAAGGATGGAAAACTCATGTGCCTGATAGAGTGGTTCGATCTCTATCCCCTCCGGGAAATCAGTCGGGATGAGTATGAGTTCCCGGAGTATGGGTTATACCCCGGGGAAAGACTTCGCTTCCGCAGAGAGAAAAACGGGAAGATCACCGGGGTTGAAGCAGCGGGTGTTCTTTTTCAACGCAGAAAGATCGACGGCGAAGAGGGAGGAACGTTCAAAATCCGGCCCCTCAAGCCGATCGAAGCTCTGAGAACGGAAGCCCTGGCGGCACAACCACCACGGGAAGAGGGGGAATTCTACAAATCGGACCTGGTGAGCCTCTCAACCCTTGATTCGACGATCAAGCTCGACATCCGCTATGCGTCAAAGAATAATTTCATGAATTCCGTGTTCTATTCCGAAGCAAAAGCGTTCCTGCAACGCCCCGCGGCGGAAGCACTGGCGCGTGCGCATCGGAAATTGAAGGACCTTGGGTACGGATTGATGATCCATGACGGGTATCGACCATGGTACGTTACGAAAATGTTCTGGGATGCGACGCCGGAGGAGAAGAGAGTGTTTGTAGCTGATCCGTTAAAAGGATCACGCCATAACCGGGGTTGTGCAGTGGACTTGACCTTGTATGATCTCAAGACCGGGAAGCCGGTCGAGATGGTCAGTGGTTACGATGAATTTTCCGACCGTGCCTTTCCCGAATATCCCGGAGGCACCTCGCTTCAACGATGGCATCGGGAGTTGCTGCGCTCGGCCATGGAAGCGGAGGGGTTCGACGTGTACGAATGGGAATGGTGGCACTTTGATTACCGGGATTGGAGAAGGTATGCGATCGGGACACTCCGATTCGAGGCGATCCCGTAAAAACAAAAACCGTCCTTATCCTCATTCCGAACCAACCGCGGTAAAGCGCCATCTATAAAACATGGGGAGAGATCAAAAAAGGGAAACTCCGGCGGTGGTCGGATACCGGCACGCCCCCCAAAGAATCCGTCGCCGTAAAACCGATTT
>Ga0209211_10013546_pt1 | contig 10095 bp, 16 predicted proteins | sample RifGroA2_FD_183992 | JGI IMG/M metagenome (GOLD analysis project Ga0209211, IMG submission 183992) | Groundwater microbial communities from Rifle, Colorado, USA - Groundwater A2 (SPAdes) (version 2) | ecosystem: Environmental > Aquatic > Deep subsurface > Groundwater | place: Rifle, Colorado...
TAGTAGAAAGTCTTTGGATTCAGAACTATTTTCTGCGCTTGCGTTTAAGGTGGCGTCCGATCCCTATGTGGGTACGTTAACATACTTTCGGGTGTATTCGGGCACTTTGAAGAAAGGCTCTTATGTGCTCAATACCACGACCGGAGAGAAAGAACGCATCAGCCGGATTTTGCGCATGCATGCGGCCGAGCGCGAGGAGGTGGATGAGTTGTACGCGGGAGACATTGCAGCTACGGTGGGTTTGAAGAATACAAGCACGGGGCATACGCTAAGCGCGGAATCCACGCCCATTGCGTTGGAAAAGATTTCATTCCCCGAACCCGTGATTTCCATTCGCATTGAGCCCAAAACCAAGCAAGATCAGGAAAAAATGGGTTTGGCTTTGCATCGACTCACAGAAGAAGACCCTACGTTTCGCGTGAACTCGGACTTGGAAACGGGAGAGACTATAATCTCGGGTATGGGAGAATTGCATTTGGAAATTATTGTTGACCGCATGCAAAGAGAATTTGGCGTGGGAGCTACTGTTGGGCGACCCCAAGTGGCCTATAAGGAAACAATTAGAGCCAAGGCGGAAGCCGAAACCAAATATGTGCGCCAGTCGGGCGGTCGCGGACAATATGGTCATGTGCTTTTGCGCGTGGAACCTAAGGCAGAGGGAGAGGGTTTTGAGTTCGTTGATGCGATCAAAGGGGCCGCGATTCCCAGGGAGTACATCCCGGCAGTGCAGAAAGGTATTCAGGAGGCAATGGATAAAGGAGTTTTGGCTGGCTATCCTGTAGTTGATGTCAAAGCGACGTTATATGACGGTTCGTACCATGAGGTGGACTCTTCTGAATTTGCATTCAAGATTGCTGCCTCTATGGCTTTTCAGGATGCTGCAAAAAAGGCGAATTTAGTGCTGTTGGAACCCACGATGCATTTAGAGGTGACCTGCCCCGCCGATTTCCTTGGAGACGTTATCGGTGATCTTTCTTCACGGCGCGGGCGTATCGAAGATACGGAAGATCGGATTGATCTGAAAGTTATTAAATCGAAAGTTCCTTTGCGAGAAATGTTCGGATATGCCACCAATCTTCGCTCCTTGACGGAAGGGAGAGGAACCTTTACTATGGAATTTGAACGATATGAGGAAGTGCCTGCGAATATTACGCAGGAGGTTATTGAGGGGAAGCGAAGATAACTATGGATCTAAACGAAATCAAAGAAATTATAAAAAGGGAGGGGGGTAAGATAGTTATCGTGGAGGATAACAAGCCCCAGATGGTGATCATATCCTTTGACGAATGGCGGCGTGCCCCACGGCCCGAGTCGAGGCCGAGCCAGAGCGCATTCCAAGAGGAAAGAGCCCCTTCTGCACCGGCAGGGCAGGCTTTGCGCCCGACTCCTCCACGCATAGAGGAAAAGACAGAAGAGCTTAGCATTGACGATTTGCCGCTCTAAGTGTATACTAACTTCAATAAGTAAAACTAACTAAAAACAGTTCTATGGCCGGGAAATTTGAACGAACCAAACCTCATGTCAATGTCGGCACCATTGGCCACGTTGACCATGGGAAAACAACATTGTCTGCGGCAATCCTTCATGTGTTAAAGCTCAAAGGATTTGCTGTAACCGAAAAGAGCGTAGACCAAATCGATTCTGCGCCAGAAGAGAAGCAGAGAGGTATTACTATTTCGCTTACTCATTTGGAGTACGAAACAGAAAAGCGCCACTACGCACACATCGATGCGCCGGGACATGCAGACTATATTAAAAATATGATTACGGGAGCCGCTCAAATGGACGGCGCGATTTTGGTGGTTTCCGCTCCCGATGGACCTATGCCTCAAACCAGAGAGCATGTTTTGCTTGCTCGTCAGGTTGGTTTGCCCTATGTGGTGGTGTTTTTGAACAAAGTTGATATGGTGGATGATCCTGAAATTATTGATCTGGTTGAATCGGAAATACGGGAGTTGCTGAATAAATATAATTTCCCCGGAGACACGGTGCCTATTATTCGCGGGTCTGCCCTAAAAGCTTTAGAGGCTAAGTCCGCGGACGATGAGGTCGCAAAACCAATTTTGGACTTGATGGCAGCGGTAGACGCAAACGTGCTAGAGCCGGTTCGCGAAATCGACAAGCCATTCTTAATGGCAGTAGAAGATGTATTTTCCATTGAGGGGCGGGGAACAGTTGCAACGGGAAGAATTGAAAGAGGAGTTATTCGCCCAAACGACGAAATTGAAATCGTGGGCATCAAGCCTACTGCAAAGACGGTGGCCGTGAGCGCGGAAATGTTTAACAAGATGCTGGATGAAGGGAGGGCGGGTGACAACGTTGGAATCTTGCTTCGCGGATTGAAAAAAGAGGATATTGAGCGCGGACAAGTATTGGCAAAGCCGGGTTCGGTTACACCGCATACTGAATTTAATGCGGAAGTGTATATTTTGACTAAAGAGGAAGGCGGACGGCATACCCCGTTCTTCAAAGGGTACAAGCCCCAGTTTTATTTCCGAACGACCGATGTGACAGGAGAGGTTGAGTTGCCCGAAGGAACCGAGATGGTAATGCCCGGTGATACCATTACCTTTAAAGTGAAACTCTTGGTACCAATTGCAATGGAAGAGCAGCAGCGATTCGCAATCCGCGAAGGAGGTAAAACAGTTGGCGCAGGAGTGGTAACGAAGATTATACAGTAGTGGATATTCGAAATCCCGTTGATCGGGATTTCGTTTTGTCCCCAAGAAGAACTCCAAAAAGACAATGGCAAAAACGACAGTCCGTCAGCCCGCAGGGGAAATAGGGACACAGCAGAAATTGCGAATTAAGATTTCAGCCTATGATCACAAGGTGGTGGATGCTTCCTGCAAGCAGATTATAGATACGGTGCTCCGGCAAGGGTGTGAGCTGGTAGGTCCTGTGCCTCTTCCGACCGCCATCCGGAAGTATACGGTAAACCGGTCTTCATTTGTGCATAAAGACGCGCGAGAGCAGTATGAAATGCGGACGCACAAACGGTTAATCGATATTTTGAGTCCGAATCCGAAAGTTATTGATGCCCTCACCAATCTGAATTTGCCAGCGGGAGTAGACATCGAGATTAAAATGTGATATATAACGAGCAAATGATTTTTTGCTTTACCAACGCCTAAAATCTAAGGTACTAACCTGAAAGCGGGCCGCAAGCCGGGGGTTAGGCCCCCGGTTTTGTGTGAATGTATGAAAGCAATATTAGGTAAAAAAATTGGCATGACGCAGATATTCCAGAATGAAAAGGTAGTTCCCATTACCTTAGTTCAGGCTGGGCCTTGCAAGATTACGCAAGTGAAAACAAAAGCGAAAGATGGGTACGACGCAGTCCAGGTGGGATTTGAGGAAATAACCAAAAAAAAGAAACTTACAAAATCTAGGAAACAAAAACCATTTGTTTGTATTCGCGAGTTTCGTGTTGCATCTGATAGAGAGGGCGGGACTAAGGCGAACCAAGGGGATATTGTGGATGTTTCTATATTTCAAGAGGGCGATATGGTGCGAGTTTCAGGGGTCTCAAAGGGAAAAGGATTCCAGGGCGGCGTGAAACGACATGGATTTTCCGGGAGAAATCAGACGCATGGGGTGAAACATGAGCATCGAACGATCGGATCTACTGGGACGCGATTTCCGCAGCGGGTTATTAAGGGGAGAAGGATGCCGGGACGGATGGGTTCAGAGCGGGTGACAGTGAAAAACTTGGAGATTGCAAAGGTGGATAAAGAGCGTAATATATTGGCAATACAAGGAGCAGTTCCCGGACGTCGTGGTACGCTGCTCGAGATCCGCGGATAACGATATACGTATGAGTATCAGCGTGAAAACATATAATAGCGAGGGAAAAGAGGCGGGAACAATGCAGTTGCCCGAGAAGATTTTTGGGGTTGAATTGAATGCTGATTTGGTGCACCATGTATTGGTAATGCAGCAGGCAAATCGGCGCCAGATTTTAGCTGATACCAAGGGGAGAGGAGAAGTTTCCGGCGGCGGACGAAAACCTTGGGCACAGAAGCATACGGGGAAGGCTCGCCATGGTTCGATCCGCTCGCCTATTTGGAAAGGAGGCGGAGTAGCGCATGGGCCGCATGCAGAGCGCAATTTTTCCAAAAAAATCAACAAAAAAATGCGCAGAAAGGCGCTTTCTATGGTTCTTTCCGCAAAAGCCAAGGGAGATTTGTTGGTTTTGTTGGAAGACTTGAAACTTGAACGCGGCAAAACAAAGGAGCTGGCGGCTCTGTTGCGAAAGCTGCCTTGCGACAATAAGCGATTATTGCTGGTTCTGCCCGCAATGAACCAAGAGCTTATTCGCGCAGGGAACAATATTGCTTTCGCAAAAACAATGCAGGCACGCGAACTCAACGTTTTGGACTTGCTGCAGGCAAGGTATTTAGTGATGCCGAAAGATTCTATACGAGTAATCGAAGAAACATTTGTGAAGTAACATGGCCGCTTTAAAGATTTTTGAAAAAAAGAAAAAGGTTTCCTTGCCCGCGCAGCCGGCTTCAGTTGGTATTGGAATAGGGGGGAGCCAGCATCTTATCAGGCCTCATATCACGGAAAAAGCAACTGCTTTATCTGCAAAGAATCAGTATGTGTTTGTGGTGCAGCCTATGGCATCCAAAAAAGAGATTCAGAGGGATGTGATGAATAGGTATGGCGTAACTGTAGAAAAGACGCGCATTGTGAACGTACATCCAAAGAAAATGAGATTGGGAAGGACGCAGGGAGTGAAAAAAGGGTACAAAAAAGCGATTGTGCAAATAAAAGCGGGACAAAAAATAGATATACTACCGACATGAAACGTGGCATTGTAACAAAAAAGGAGCCCGAGAAGAGTTTGCTTATGCGTCTTCCCAAGAGCGGAGGACGCGGTAATACTGGGCGTATTACAATGTGGCAGCGAGGAGGAGGGGCACGGAAGCTCTATCGAAAGATTATGTTTGGCCAAACCCATCTTGGGCAAAAAGGGCAGGTTCGCGCAATCGAATACGATCCCAATCGGAATGCATTGATTATGCTTATAGAGTATGCGGGCGACTCGAAATTTTATATGATAGCTCCTCATGGAATTCAAGTGGGAGACGAGATTTTGTGTGATGAGAAAACTGATGTGAAGATAGGGAATCGTATGAAGCTGAAAAACGTTCCGCCGGGCGAACAGATATACAATATTGAGTTGATACCTGGTCAGGGAGGAACGATGGTTCGCTCCGCCGGAAATTCAGCGCGCGTGGAAGCGCACGAAGGCAAGTATACGCAACTCGTATTCCCGTCGAGCGAAATAAGGAGAGTGCTGGGCGAGTCCTTCTGTTCTATCGGAATGGTTTCAAATCCGGAATTTATGTATGAGCGGGTAAAAAACGCCGGACGCTCGCGACTTAAAGGATGGAGGCCAAATGTAAGAGGAAAGGCTATGAACCCCGTGGATCATCCTCATGGAGGCGGAGAAGGAAGAATGCCGATTGGCATGAAATATCCGAAAACTCCTTGGGGCAAACCGGCCCTCGGAGTAAAAACCAGAAAATCGAAGAAATGGACGAATACATTTATCGTGGCGAGAAGAAAAAAGAAAAAGAAAGAAAGATAATTTATGGCACGATCGCTGAAAAAAGGTCCATATATCGAAGAACGACTGCTTCGCAAGCTGAAGGGCGTAAAGCCCGACGGCAAGACTGCGGTGAAAACGTGGTCGCGCACTTCAACCATTAGTCCCGAAATGGTAGGTCTTATTTTTATGGTGCATAATGGGAAGATATTTGTGGAGGTAAAGCCAACGGAAGAGATGGTAGGGCATAAATTAGGGGAATTTTCGCCATCGACGAAGTTTTCGAGACATGGCGGAAAGATGCAAAAAGAAATTGAACAGGGCCAAACAGAAAAGACTCGAGTTGTGCCGAAAAAACAATAAAAATATGCAATCGAAAGCTACAGTACGATATTTGAGAATCGCCCCAAGGAAAGTACGACTCGTTGCAGAGTTGATACGCGGGAAAAAAGCGAGCGAGGCTAAGGCTATATTGCGTTTCTGCACGAAAAACGCAGCCGATCCCTTGCAGAAAGCGCTTCAATCCGCTTTGGCGTCGGCTGTGCACAATTTCCAGCTCGATGAAGCGAATTTATATATTGCAAAACTTGATGTCCAGGAAGGTTCGAAACTTAAACGATATCGCCCGCGAGCGCGAGGAAGAGCCTATCCCATTCAAAAAAAGACTTCCCACATTACCGTGGTGCTTGATGAAATTGTTCCGACTACGGGAGAGAAAGAGAAGGGAGAAAAGAGAAAACTATCCGAATCTGTTCCAACCTCGAAGGAATTGAAGAACGGAGATGGTTCGTTAAAGGTGAAACCTCGCGCGGAAAGGAAAATTACGCACGCGAAAAGAAATACGCAAGCCGCAAGGTTCTTTAGAAGAAAAACAGTGTAAGCTTTTAGTTTGAAACATGGCGCATAAAGTTCACCCCAAAATATTTCGTATAACGGAAACTGCCGATTGGCTTTCGCGTTGGTTCGAACGGGCTGCGTATCCGGAAGCTTTGCGTGAAGACTATTTGATACGTTCGTATATCACAAAAAAATTGAAAGAAGCCAGCGTGGAAAGCGTTGAGATTGAACGATTCGCAGGGAAAATTTTGGTTATCATTAACACATCGAGACCGGGGTTGCTGATTGGACGCGGGGGTTCTGGCATTGAGGAATTGCGCGCTGCTCTCGTGAAGATTTTGGCAACTGATAAAATGAGCAGATATCAAACAATGCCAGATAGCCGGAAGCGAGAAATCCGTCTCGAAATCCGGGAGATTAAAAATCCCTGGAATTCAGCCTCTTTAACAGCTCAATGGGTTGTTCAGCAGATTGAAAAGCGAATGCCGCATCGAAAGGTAATGAAGCAGGCTATTGGAAAAGTGATGGCGAATAAGGAAATTGAAGGTGTACGAGTGGAGGTATCGGGGAGACTTGGAGGAGTCGACATCGCCAGAAGGGAGCGACTAAGCATGGGAAGATTGCCTTTGCAGACGTTGCGCGCCCGTATTGATTACGCGTTGCGAGAAGCGAAGACCAAATATGGAATGATTGGGGTGAAAGTATGGATGTATAAAGGTGAAAAATTTGACTAAGTATGCTGACGCCCAAAAAGGTAAAACATAGAAAATGGATGAAGGGGAGGTCTCGCGCGAAGGGGGTAGAATCTCGGGGAACTGAAATTTCTTTCGGTTCTTACGGTTTAAAGTCTATGGGACGCAAGTGGGTTTCGGCGCGTCAACTGGAAGCTTCGAGAAGGGCGATTATCCGATATTTACGCAAGGGAGGAAAAATGTGGGTTCGTGTGTTTCCGGATAAACCAGTCACCAAGAAAGGCGCGGAGGTACCGATGGGTGGTGGAAAGGGAGGTGTAGACCATTATGCGGTTGCCGTAAAGCCCGGGAGGATGCTGTTTGAAATCGACGGTTTACAGGAAGAAGTTGCGCGGGAAGCATTGCGTAAAGCAGCAGCAAAGCTGTCCTTAAAAACGAAATTCGTAAAACGCTAAGTTTGTATGAAGAATTTTGACATCCAGAACAAAACCGCTGGAGAACTGCAAAAGATGCTTCTTGAGGAGCGCAGCAAACTGCAACAGTTGAAATTTGATTTGCCCGGCGGCAAAGTGAAAAATGTGCGCGGCATTCGAACGACACGAAGAAATATTGCGCGGATATTAACATTGGTAAGGCAAAAACAGTAAATCCTATGCCAAAACGAAGATTAACCGGAATAATAGTTTCAGACAAGATGGCAAAGACCGTGGTGGTGGAAACAGCCAGATTTAAGCAGCATCCAAAATATCTGCGGCGTATTCAAGTACACGAAAAGTACAAGGCGCATGACGAGAAGGGAGAATATCATACTGGAGATAAGGTCGTTATTGAAGAATGCAGACCATTGAGTAAAGATAAAAGGTGGGTAGTGGTAGGAAAATTATGATCCAACCGAGGACCAAACTCATAATTGCAGACAACACTGGGGCGAAAATAATTCAGTGTTTTCATGTGATGGGAGGTACGCGCCGACGATACGCGCAGATCGGCGATGTTATTGTTGCTGCCGTGAAAGTTGCAGAGCCCAGACGGACGGTGAAAAAGCACGAGGTTGTCCGGGCGGTTGTGGTGCGGCAAAAAAAGCCATTTCGGCGTGTGGATGGTTCGTACATCTCATTCAGCGAGAACGCAGCTGTCATTTTGGAAAAAGAAAAAGAGCCTAAGGGGGGCAGAATATTCGGGCCGATCCCGCGGGAAATACGCGACAAAGGATTTACGAAGATTGCAGCATTAGCTCCCGAATTGCTATGAAAATCAAAAAAGGTGACAATGTATTGGTAACCGCAGGGAAAAATCGGGGGAAGAAAGGGAAGGTGTTGCGAGCGTTTCCCCGAGAAGATAGAGTAGTCGTGGAGGGAGTTAATATACGTAAAAAGCACGTGAAGGCAAAACGTGCAGGTCAGAAAGGGCAGATTGTGGAGATGCCAGCCATGTTTTCTGTTTCGGCAGTAAAGCTTATATGCGGAAAGTGCGGGAAGGCGACACGCGTGGGGCATATGGTGACGGGGGAGAAAAAGATGCGAATATGCAAAAAGTGCGGAGCGGAAATCTAATATGACAGGCTTAAAGGAAAAATACAAAAAAGAGGTTATTCCCGCCATGATGAAGCGATTTGGCTACACAAGCGTCATGGCTGTCCCGCGTTTGGAGAAAGTGGTGTTGAACACCGGGTTTGGCAAATTCATTGCCGCAAAGTCCGGCGATGATCATCGAAAAACGCTGGAGGCGATCATAGGAGATATGTCGAGTATCGCCGGCCAGCACGCCATACTCACCCGAGCAAAGCGATCAGTCGCCGGCTTTAAGCTTCGCGCAGGGATGCCCATAGGAGCGAAGGTAACATTACGGGGGTCTATGATGTACGGTTTTCTTGGACGATTGATTCACGTAGTATTGCCGCGCTCAAGGGATTTTCGCGGATTGCCGGTTTCCAACATCGATGAAAGAGGGAACCTTGCAATTGGCATTCGAGAACATATTTTCTTTCCTGAAGTTTCACCGGAGAAAGCAAAAAATATTTTTGGGCTTCAGGTAACAGTTACAACGAACGCAAAGTCGAAAGAAGAAGGTTTGGAGTTGTTTCGACTGCTGGGATTTCCCTTGAAGATGTGAATCTGCCTTTAAACTTTTAATTGAAACATGGCAAGCAAAGCCCACATTACAAAATCAAATAGGAAGCCAAAATTTTCGAGTCGAATTACACGACGTTGTTTCCGTTGCGGGAGAAAGCGTGGATACATGCGGGATTTTGACTTGTGTCGTATTTGTTTCCGGGAAATGGCAAACCAGGGATTGATACCAGGGATTAAAAAATCAAGTTGGTAATATAGTATGCAAGACCCAATCGCAGATATGATCAATCGTTTGGCGAACGCCCAAGCCGTGAAGAAAGAAACGGTGGAGGTTCCCTTTTCGCAGATTAAGTATGCGATCGCGAAAATTTTGGAAGAGAAAGGGTTTGTAAAAAATGTTGAGTTTAAGGGGAAACGAACGAAGAAGATTATTGAGATTAGCTTGCTGTATCCGAACGGAATTCCCCGAATCACGGGTGTTAAACGTATTTCTAAACCCGGGCAAAGAGTATACGCGCCCTTTCAAGGGATGCGGCGCATACGAAGCGGATGGGGGATTGCCATTATTTCCACATCGAAGGGATTGATGACAGATCGAGAGGCGCAAAAAGAAAAAGTAGGAGGAGAAATACTTTGCGAAATTTATTAAGGATATGAGCAGAATCGGGAAAAAACCAATTGAAATACCAGAGACGGTACAGGTGCAGATTGATGGCAGAAATGTACTGGTGAAGGGGCCAAAGGGAGAACTCTCGCGCGAGTTTCGCCCTGAAGTTAGCATTGAGCAAAGAGATAGCAACCTGATTGTGAATTCGTTGAGTGATTCTAAGCTGGGCAAATCTCTGTGGGGTTTATCGCGCACGCTCCTTGCGAATATGATCCAAGGTGTTTCTCAAGGCTATGAGAAACGACTGGCAATTGAAGGAGTGGGATATCG
>Ga0209211_10013549_pt1 | contig 10094 bp, 9 predicted proteins | sample RifGroA2_FD_183992 | JGI IMG/M metagenome (GOLD analysis project Ga0209211, IMG submission 183992) | Groundwater microbial communities from Rifle, Colorado, USA - Groundwater A2 (SPAdes) (version 2) | ecosystem: Environmental > Aquatic > Deep subsurface > Groundwater | place: Rifle, Colorado...
AGCCCCATGGGCACTTAATTTGATTTCCATCCCCTCCCTATAAAACATTAGCAGCTTCGCTGCTACCCGCTTTCACCCACGGGCTTACGCCCGTGGTCCTCAGCGGGGTTCTGATAGACAAAATTATTTCCAAAGACTACGCCGACAGGCTAGTTCTTATCTACAAGGGCAAACACCTGGAATTGTGCGCCCTGGGCAAGGAAGAACTCATCCTGATGAAATGTTTTGCCGGGCGCGAAAAAGACATCCCCCATGTACGGGCCCTCATCAAAAAAAACCCCGATCTTAAAATTGTGGATAAACGCCTTGAGGAACTCATGAACAAAAGAATTCCGCAAGCCTCCAAGGCTGCCGACTTCTTTGATGACATTTGCAGTCAGTTGGGAGTGGCCCCATGAAAATTCTTCCCCGCCATTTTCCCCTTTCCACAAAAGCCGCATCCCGACTTTATTGGGAACTTAAAAAAAGGGGGGCTTTTTGCGAAGGGAACTATCACGCATGGCCTTTCAAAAATTTTTGTGATGAAGAACTTTTTTCCATGGCCCTCCTTCAGGCACGATACGACCCGCGCCTCATGGCTATTTTGGTCCATTATTTTCGTCATATCCCGGTAACTCTCCATCCCCTCATTTTCAAAGAAAGTCTCAGAAAGCACGAAGGCCTGTCCACCGCCGCCGTCCTTGGCGAATATGTTCTTGATTCAAAAGCCCCTGAAACCAACAAGGAACTCTTTGGTTATCTGGCCACTGGAATCAAGCCGGAACCTTTGCAGCTTTTTTACAAAGGGCTCTACCCTATTTCCGGGTCAAAAATGGAAGAAGCCATCACTCAACCCTTATGGGCTTTTAAAAAATGGGGGTTTTTAGCCGCTGACCCGCCCCTTCTTAAAGAAGAGGAGAAAACAAAACGGACTTACCTCTACGACAAAATTACACGGCTTGAGCTGCTTAAGAAGATGCTCCAAGAAAAAAAGGAAACCCGCCTTCAAAACTACCTTCACCTTGTAGGCCATGGCATCAGCCGTCAGCAAGCTTTAAAGGATCTTGAAAAAGTTCCGTGGATAAAAAAAACCGGGAAAAATAAAGGGACCATTTATAGATGGAAGGCCCCCTCTTAAAATGAAAAAGATACACTACCCGCGCGCCAACAATTCAAAATTCTCCACATGAAACCCCTCGTTTGATTCCACCACAATGCGCTTGCCAATTTGTTTTTCTAGCAAATCAAGACGAGAACGGGCCTCGTTAAACAGCACTTGGGCCACACGTGGATGCACTTTCACCACAATTAAACGCCCATTAAGTTTGGAATGCACACGCTTTAATTCCCGGAAAAATTCAAAGGCGACGGTGATCGGCGACTTGGTCCGTCCCTTGCCCTGGCAATAAAAACAGGTTTCCGAAACCATTTGGGTGAGCGAATCGCGCGTGCGCTTGCGCGTCATTTCAACCAAGCCCAGATCGGAAATTTTGGTGATGGTGGTGCGCACACGGTCCCGGCGCAGGGCATCTTTTAAGGCATAAAAAACCTTTGAACGGTTGGAGTACCGTTCCATGTCGATAAAGTCGTTAATGATGATGCCGCCAATATTACGCAGACGCAGTTGATAGGCAATCTCTTCGGCCGCTTCCAAATTGGTTTGCAAAATGGTGTCTTCAAAATCATCACGGCCCACAAAACGCCCCGTATTCACGTCAATGCTCGTTAGCGCCTCGCTTTGGTCGACAATGAGATACCCGCCCGACTTCAACCACACTTTTTTACCCAGACCGCGATTGATTTCAGTTTCAATGCCATAAACATCAAACAGGGGTGTTTCGCGGTTGTAGAGCTCGACACGGTTGGCCAGATCCGGCATGAATTTTTGCATGAAGGCCATCACTTCTTTGTAGTCTTCTTCCGAATCAATCACCAAACGATCAATTTCCGGCGACATAAGATCGCGCACCGAGCGAAGCACCAGCCCCAAGTCTTGATACAAACATTTGGGGGGCTTGGCTTTTTCCTGTTCGCGGGCAATTCCCACCCAAATATCCTCGACATTTTTAATATCGGCCTTTAAGGCCTCTTCAGTGGCCCCCACACTCACCGTGCGCACAATCACCCCACCCTTGCCCGGTTTGTTTTCGGAAATAATTCTTTTTAAGCGGGCCCGTTCTTCATACGAACCGATACGACGCGAAACCCCAATATGATCAACGGTGGGCATGTAAACAACATATCGGCCGGGAAATGAAATATTACAGGTCACCCGTGCTCCCTTGGTGCGAATGGGTTCCTTGGCTACTTGAACAACAAGGGATTGGCCTTCTTTGATGAGATCCTCAATTTTGGGAAGCGGTCCCCGGCTGCGACGCCCACGACCACGAGGCTTGCGTCCGCCTTCCGCTTGAGCCGGCTTTTGTTCCGCATTTCCCTCGGGGCTGGCTTCTTCTTCATCTTCGTCATCATCCATGCCTTCAAAAAGATCGGGGACAATATCGCTTACATATAAGAAAGCGGCTTTTTCCAAACCAATATCCAAAAACGCGGCCTGCATCCCGGGGAGGACGCGGCTGACTACCCCCTTATAAACATTGCCGACTACTTGCTGGTCGCCATCGCGTTCGATGTAGAGTTCGGCAACAGTGCCATTTTCAAGCCGTGCAATACGGGTTTCTCCCAAAGTGACGTTAACGATGAGTTCATCAGACATAAGATTTTTTTAGAAACAAGGAAGGAATTGAAGAAAAGAAAAATATCCCCACACTGCCACCAGCTTTAAGGACCCAAAATTACTTGTGGATCTTTAGATTCAAAGAGGAAAACCAAACTTTTCTCCGTTTTTAAGGGTAAATCCCGCTTTCCGTAAACGAAACAGGTTGCTTTTAGACAATCCTAGCAAAGCTTCAATCACTTCACTGGGTCTTAGACTTCCTGTTTCGGTAACCCTTGTTTCGAATAATAATTTTTGAGGATAGGCCGAAGGGTCAACATGGACCATTTCTTTTAGGTTAAACGATTTAACCCTTTCCTTATCCTTTCGCTCCCAAATAAAACTTTCAGAATTTAAAAAAACATCTAATTTTTTGGCCAAAGCCCCATCGTGGGGGGTAGAAAACCCGCTGGCCTCAAATAAAAATGAATTGACGCGAGAATACAGAGAGGGGCTCCCCCTGTCAATGACTTCAGTTGAGAGAATTCGAAGCCCTTCGGGGAGGGCTTGGTTGATTTTTTCCATCAGTTCTTGGGGATTTAGACTTTGAGTCAACTCCAAATCAAAGAATTCCCACTCACTTTCAATGCCGACTGAAAGGGCATGGCTCATGGCCAATTTCATTTGAGGATGAAACCCCTCGGAATAAAGAACAGGGATCTGCATGCGCTTGATCGCCCTCTTTAACACCCCCATGAGCTCCAAATGCCCCATAAAACGGGCCAGCCCGGTTTTGGAGAAACGAAAACGGATGTTTAAACCCTGTCCCAATCCTTCTTCAATCCCTTCTTTCACCCTCTTTCTCTCCTCTCCTGTCTCCTCTCTCCTATCTCCTTTCTGTCCCCACCCATACCACTCTCGATTCCCCTTTTTGGCCATGATCTCCTTGTCTCCCACCACATAAATCCTGTTTTTGATTTCCTTAAAATCGCAAACTCCGCAATAGGAACACCGGGCGACACTGCAGTCTTCGGTAAAACCGGCCAATTGTTCGGAAACAGGATTGAGCCGGCGGTGTTCATGATGCTCGGCACAATAGTCAAACTGGGCTTTTTGTTCCTCGGACAAACCTTCCAAGCCCACTTCACGGGCTTTTTGATATTCGTCCCACAACCAACCCTTGTCCATTTGGGCAAACAGATGATCCCAGGGAAGAATTTCATTAAACGATCGCCGACGATGCAAATAAAAAGAAGCGTCCAACCCCGACTGGACAATGGCTTCTTCCCACAACTCAAAACGAAAATGCTCTTCCCATTCATCAAACCGACACCCTTTTTGGAATGCTAGATACAAAATTTTGGCCACACGGCGGTCCCCGCGTGAAAGCAACCCCTCCAAAAAACTCATGCGCGGGTTGTGGTGTTTAAAACGGATACGGCGACTGTTTAAGCCACGTTTGACCAGGTCATGGCGCCGCCTTGTTTCATCGGTGGTCATCTGTGGCTCCCATTGAAAAGGGGTATGGGGTTTGGGGACAAAGCTTGAAACACTCAAGTTTAATTCAGACCGGCCGGAATATTGAAAACAGATTTCGATTGATTTGTTGGCTTCATCGGCAATACCCAAAACATCTTCGTCACGCTCAAAGGGAAGCCCCACCATGTAATAAAGTTTGAGCAAATTCCATCCGGCCGAAAACGCATTGGTCACCGCCCTGAATAAATCATCAACCGCATTCCCTTTGTTGATAACCCGCCTCATACGGGGCGAACCCGCTTCGGGCGCCACGGTAAACCCTGTTTTACGCACCCGTTTGATTTGTTCAATAAGCGCTGGGGTCAGTTTTTCGGTACGTGTGGCGGGAACTGAAATGGCAATTTTTTTGTCGGCATATCTACGATTAAGCTCGGCCATTAAAGGAACAATGGGGGCATAGTCGGCCGCTGAAAGGGACAAAAGTGAAATGTCCTCAATCCCCGTCTTTTTTAAACTTTCTTCGGCAATGTTTAAAACGGTTTCGGGAGAACGCTGGCGCACGGGGCGATCAATATAACCAGCCTGACAAAACCGGCAGGCTCGGTTGCAGCCACGCTGGATTTCAATACCAATGCGGTCGTGAATCAATTTTACTGAAGGGACAAGCAAATCGGTTGGATAAGGGGCCTTATCCAGATTTTTAACCACACGCTTGTTGATACGCGTGTACCCTTCCTTAAGCGGCTTCACTTCACGAAGTGTTCCATCGTTGTTATAAACCGGTTGGAACAAAGAGGGGATGTAGATACCTTCGATGGTGGAAAGACGAACAAGCAAATTTGCTCTTAAACCCCCTCCCCCTTGAGGGGGGAGGGTTGGGAAGAGGGTGACCTCGTGATCACCCGCCCCCTCGCCCCCTCCCTTGAGGGGAGGGGGGATTCCTAATTTCCAATTTCTCACTGCTTCCACAATCTCCAAAACAACTTCCTCCCCATCCCCTAAAACAGCCGCATCCAAAAAATCAGCCAGGGGTTCGGCATTCATCATGCTGCCACCCCCACCGAGAATAAGGGGATGGGAATTCGTCCGGTCTTTTTGCCAAAGGGGAATGCCGGACAAATCCAGAATATTCAAAAAATTGGTATAGGTAAGCTCATAGGTAAAAGAAAAACCAATCATGTCAAAATCGGCAAGGGAGTGCTTTGATTCCAAAGAAAAAAGGGGGAAATGCTGTGCGCGTAATTCGGCTTCCATGTCAGGTTCCGGCGCATAAGCGCGTTCGCACACAACCCCGGGTAGATCGTTTAAAATTTTGTATAAAATTTTCAGGCCGACATGGCTCATCCCCATTTCGTATTTGTCGGGAAAAACAAGACAGACACGCACACTGGCCTCATCCCAGCTTTTTTTGACCACGTTGACTTCATTCCCCAAATACTGGCCGGGCTTGGTCACGCGCGCTAATATGCTTTCTAAAATAGTAGGAGTCATAAGGGGGGAATCTTCATAGTGAATATGAAGGGTAATGACAATAGGGATTGTACGGGCGTATTGTGCCAAAGGCATCCCGTCGCGGGGCAATACGCCCCTACTTGGATAATTTCTGTTTTAACGAAAATCGGCGCAGCATTTTATGGCTGAGCGTGGCGGGGTTGGAAGGAACTTCCATTTTATGGCGATTCATCAACCAGACAATCAAGGCCCAAACGACCAGTTGAATGGGAATAAGGTAAGTAATGAGATGATGTAATTCCATTCCCAATCTTGGAAGCAAAAACAAAGCCAGGAAGACTTTTTTAACTATTTGATTTTATTTATATTTTATTAACACTATCTTTACAAATGACTTTCATTTTGAAAAAAATATCAAAAAGAGAATTTGTTATTTGATGAACCCCTCTTGTAAGATGGCGCCATGAATTTTCCCGTTTCACTTACCAAAGAAGAGACCCTTCAAAAACGGATGGACAAACTGGGGTTGACCGAATCCGACCTGGAAGAATCGTTTACCCACGGCTCGGGTGCGGGGGGACAAAAAATAAACAAAACGTCGGTTGTCGTATTGCTTAAACACATTCCCACGGGCCTTCAGGTTCGTTGCCAACAATCACGCAGCCAAGCCCTCAATCGTTTTTTGGCACGACGTTTGTTGGTTGAAAAATTGGAAGAAAAAATTAGGGGAGAAAAATCGCGCAAACAACAGGAAATAGAAAAAATCCGCCGACAAAAACGCAAACGTTCCAAAAGAGCAAAGGAAAAGATGTTGGCCGGAAAAAAACACCGGGCAGAAAAAAAAGGATGGAGAAAAAAACCGGGGATGGATGCGTAAACTCTGGTCACTGAGCGGAGTCGAAGGGATGTCACTTCGACTCCGCTCAGTGACCAGCCGAACCGCGCCCCTACAACACAAAATGCACCCGCGGATCCGGGGTAGGCGCCACCGTTTCAAACGCCACGGTTTTTTGCGCGGTTAATTTTTTGAAATAAACCCATTCTTTTTTATGACGTTTGTAAACATCTAATTCCATGTTTCCCATCATCGTGTTGTGACAAAAGCGGGCTTCCCCCAAGGGGCCCTCGTATTCAACCCCTACAATTTCCTCAATGGGTCTTGAGATACGTCCGGCAAATTTTGTGTCGTTGCATACCACCTCAAAATGCCACTCCAAAAAATCGTGATGATTTTTTGTCTTAAAAAGGCGGCACACACCCGGCCCCCTGTATCGTTTACCTTCAAAAATAAAACTAAAGAGGGGAATAAAAGGAGTCTCGTAGGGCCCAAGCTTGATTTCAGCGGATAACCCTTCAAAAACAACCGAGGCATCTTCAACAAACTGATTACAGTGAGCCCAGGCCCATGAGAGAGCATAGCCCGTTCCCCACAAGTGCGCCTGATGCGCCTTGCATTGGTCTGCCGGGTGGGACTGATGATTGATACTGACACTTCCGGAAACCGATGTTGAAAGACGGGCCGCCACATATTTGGTTTGTGGGAACCTGGACCGATACATGAACTGATAGGGAAAAAGGGGCTGGCACAGGGTGGGGTCTTCAAATTGCAAGTTCCATGTTATTTCCTGGTGAGAATTTTTAACCAAACCCACGGCATGCGAAAGTGAAAGATAGGAAGGGCCGATTTGGATGAACCGTTCGGCATGCACAAAATCAATCTGGTGCACGGAAAAATTTTCTTTTAAACTGGTGGCCCGCTCTCCCCATGGTTTAAAAATGGCCCAGACGGAAGCTGTCGGTATTTTTCCTTCGATAACAGAATGGAGTAGGGTATAACGACACCAGAAAGACCACGCCGCTTTTTCGTCAACTAATTTGGCGTAATAAACCTCGTAAAAAGGTTTTTTCTGTCCGTCCCATCGTAAACGGTTTGATTCGAAAACCGTATCAAGCGGCATGGGGCGATTGTATGCCAAGAAAAACTTTTATGCCAACAAAGAAAATGAGAATATGGTTCGACCGTCGCGTAGCGAGGTCCCGTTTGCGGGACAAGCTCACCATGTCCAAATTAGGACACCCTGAGCCTGTCCCGCATACGGGATCCCGCTACGCGGTGATCGAAGGGTCAATTTATAAATTTTTTCAGAGAACTTTATTTTTATTTGCTCTTTTTATTTTTTTGTCTTCCTCAAGCCCTGCTTTGGTCATCAACATCATTCACCTTAAGGCTCCCAAAGAAAGTCTTGTTTCAATCAAAAATGTTTCCATAGCCCCCTATCCTGAAAAAGGGCTGTACACCCTTTACATACCGGACAATTTGACATTCCCCACCACCATTTCCGTCCGCGGCCCTTTGGGAGGCTTGGTGGAAAAAACAATGTATTCCCTGGGGGATTTTTCAAAAATCAAAATAAAAAATGGAATCATCAAAAACAAAGATCCCAATCCTCCCTACCTTGATCGACTGCCCAGTTTATGCCCAAAAATAAAACTGGTTTCCAAGCCAACGTCCCAGGGGCAAAACTATGAAGCCATCTACAACGCCGTAAAGGACGGGTTAAACAATATCCCCAGCCTCCAGATTGCTGAAAAAGATGCCCTCTATAGAGAACAATGGAAAGCCTACCAAGAAATGGACGGGAAAAATGTCCTAAAACTTCTTAAAGTACGTTTGGATTATGATTACGAGGACGACGCCATCATCGATTATGTCGGGCCCAATCCCATTACAGGCCAACACCAGGTTATTCATGAGGGAAATGGGGGATTTTATTCCAATTTGCATTACGCGGTCATGCCCTATTCTGAAAAAATCATGACAGCGGACAAGCAGACTTTGCTCCACATGGCCCAAGGGACCCTTCAGGAAATTGACAAAGAAGATCTACGGCCCAGGCTTCGCACCCATGCTTTTATTCCCGGCCCTTTTTTAAGCGGGAAACGTTATGGGTACACGCAATGCGAATGGGGGGACACTCAGTATCAAACCAAACATCAGCAGGTTTCTTATAAAAACATGGCTTTGTGGGACTGGGATTATTCAATCCCCAACAATAATCGGGTGATCATTGTGGTGTGGGAAGGGGATGAAGAAGACTGGCTCATTGAAAAAAAGGCCATTGATCCTTTTTATCTGACCGATGATCTGGTGGGGGTGTTTGATGTAAAATTGCCGGACACATTAAAACCGCTGGTCCTTAAAAATAAATCGAAAGATTTTGAAATGACGGTACAAACAGGAAACATAAAGCTAGAGCTTGATCTTTCTAACAAAATTAAATACTTCTAAATTAGTTATGAGTTATGGGTTATGAGATTAAAGATTCTTCTCCTAACTTCTGACTCCTGACTCCTGACTTCTTATAATTAATTTATGATCATCGGACTTACAGGCCCCAACGGGGCAGGAAAAGGGGAAGCCGCCAATATCTTAAAAGAAGCCGGCTATATTTATCATTCGCTTTCGGATGCCATACGCGATGAAGTCATCAAACAGGGCGAACAGATAACCCGCGACAAGCTCATTGAAACAGGCAATCGTCTCCGCCAAGAGGGAGGGCCTTCCGTTCTGGCCGACCTCATCTTAACCAAACTTGACCCTGAAAAAAATTACGTCATCGACTCCATACGCAACCCGGCTGAAGTACAAGCCTTAAAACGCCGCATTGATTTTTATTTGATCAAGGTAGATGCCGCAGCCCCCATTCGTTTTGAACGCATCAAAAACCGCAATAGGGAAAACGATCCAAAAACCTTGGATGATTTTATCCGCATCGAGAAACTGGAATCGGAAAGCAACGATCCCCGCAATCAACAAGTCACCCAAACCATGAAACTAGCCGATAGGGAAGTTCCCAACGACACAACGCTGGGCGACTTAAAGGAAAAAGTTCTCAACATATTGCGCGAACTCTCAAAAAAAAACTCCAGACCCGGCTGGGATGAATATTTCATGGGCATTGCCAAAGTAGCCGCCCTTCGCAGCAATTGCATCAAACGCAAAGTGGCCGCTGTCATTGTGAAGGACAAACGTATCATCGCCACCGGCTATAATGGCACCCCACGAGGATTAAAAAATTGTAATGAAGGGGGATGCCCCCGTTGCCACTCCTTTGGAGCTTCCGGCCAAAATTTGGGAGAATGCCTTTGCTCGCATGCCGAAGAAAATGCCATTGTCCAATCGGCCTACCATGGTGTTGAAATTAAGGATGCCACTCTTTATACCACTTTTTCTCCCTGCCTTATGTGTACCAAAATGATCATCAATAGCGGGCTTCGTGAAGTGGTTTACAATGCAGCCTATCCCATGGCCGAGCTCCCCTTGGACCTTCTTAAAGAAGCCTATGTGCAGACAAGAAAAGTGTGAGGATGAAAATCTCTTCACTTCTTGATTAAAAATTTCCTCAAATACTCATGGGTCAATCCCATTCTTAGTTGAAATTGTTTGATAACCATCACGCTGCTATTTTTTGTTGTTTAATAAAAACCGTTTTCATCTGCTCCCGTAGTTCCCTTAAATACTTGTGGC
>Ga0209211_10013551_pt1 | contig 10094 bp, 13 predicted proteins | sample RifGroA2_FD_183992 | JGI IMG/M metagenome (GOLD analysis project Ga0209211, IMG submission 183992) | Groundwater microbial communities from Rifle, Colorado, USA - Groundwater A2 (SPAdes) (version 2) | ecosystem: Environmental > Aquatic > Deep subsurface > Groundwater | place: Rifle, Colorado...
CAGCGGGCCGTCCATCCGCCGAATCTCCTCGGTGAGATGTATGCCTAGCCATTCCTCTGGCGGGACTCGCGGGTCTTTACCACAGTGGGGACACTCCCACTTCCCACCGACCTTTGCCACGAAACACATCTGGTCGGTGTACCCACATTGCTGGCAGGTCACATACGTGGGTTGCCACGTATTGATTCCTGCCAGGACTTCGCTATGCCAACTTCCCATGATATTCTCCTCTACGCACCATGCGTAGTCCCTTCTTAGCAGGGCAATACCGCACAACCCCTAAATTGCAGAGCCTGCGGCCACATGTTTTGAGGAGGTACAACAAAGGGTCTTCATGCCCTTTCTACGGGTGAGACTAGCACATAACTCTCTCTCTCTGTCAAGCCGAACCAGTAGAATGCTCTGTCTTTAAGCCGTATTTTGACCCCTCGTGCGCACAAACAGCATCAATACAATCAAGAACGCGAAAATGGTAAACGACATGAGCGGGAACGTGATGTAGCCGAATTCAAAGAGGTAGCGCTGGGCGCAATCTACGCCCGTTGCAACCGCCGGACACGGCAGAATACTTGCTCCGCCCATTTGCAGGTAGTGTTGATAGAGTGCGATTGCCCCGCCAAATATTGAGAACGCGATGCTGTAATCGGCAACACTCCTATCGGCTTTCCAGAGCGCAACAGCAAAGAGCAGGGCTTGCGGATAGAGAAAGACTCTTTGGAGCCAGCACAATCCGCATGGCGCGACTCCCAAAACTTCGGAATAAAAAAGCGACAGGATGGTTCCGGAGAGCGTGAGCAGAAAGCCAATCCATAATCCCCTGCCCGAGAGAAAACCTGCGATTGGAGCAAGGTCGGGAAATCTCTTACGAAGGAAAAAAAGCGCGAGAAACGCGATACCGATAACTTGCAGCGCGAGCGTTGCGAGCGCAACTAGATAATTGATTGATTCAATGGGGTACATAGTCGGTAGTGCGTAGAACGTAGTACGTAGAGCATTAAATACGCATGACTTTGGGATTTCGCTACGTACTACGAACTACGTTCTACGTACTAGGTAGCTCGCATCCGCTCGCCTCTGAAAGCTCCTCAAGAGTTCGCTCGCCCGTCAAAATATTGCCGTCTGGAAACACCCATGTGGGGTAGCCGTTTATTCCCTTATCTTTGCAAATTTGCTGCTGGCTTCTTCCGTCAGGAGTGGAACATTCCACATACGGCAAGAGCGCCTTAGACTTGCCGAACAGCCTGTTCGTTGCTTGGCAGTGCGGGCACCAGAATGCGCCATAATACACAGTCCCGGAATCTTTCAAACATTGCGCGAATGAATCAAGCTGTCCGGGACCGCTTTTTATGAAAATACTTGAGCCGATACCTGCGGCAATAAGCGCAATCACGGCCAACCAGAAAACGAGCATGCCTTTCTTCATAGTAACGAGTGTATCACTTTATGTTTTGAGCGTAAATACTGTTTATCATTCTCGAAATCCGTTGCTACAATGCGCTAATGCGAATCAGCGCCATATACCGCAAAGAATTCCGGTTTCCGCTCGCCGTTCTTGGATTATTGGCGGCGGGGATATTATCTCCGTTTGACGAATTCTGGATATTGGCGATATTGCTCGGGCTCGGCAAAATAATTTACGATTCAGTCGGGAAAATCCGCGAGAAAAATTATTCTCTGGATTATCTGGCTCTGCTCGCCATGATAGTTTCCCTTTTTGCAGACCAGTATCTTGCCGGAGCGGTCGTCGCTCTCATGATTACCGGCGGCGAGGCACTGGACGAATACGCATCACTGCGCGCGGAAGGCGCCCTGCGCGGGCTTGCGGAGAGAATCCCGAAGTCCTGCGTTGTACGGCTCGCGGACGGCACTACGTCTGATAAACCAATACAGGAAGTGGGAAACGGCGAGATAATCATAGTCAGGCCGAATGAACTCGTTCCCCTGGACGGCAATCTGGTATCTGCGTCGGCGCTTTTAAATGAGGCGAATCTGACCGGCGAGGCGCTCCCTGTTTCCTTTTGGCGCGGAACTTATATCAAAAGCGGGAGCGTGAATGTCGGGGAAACAATAGAGATTTCCGTAGAGGGAAAATTCCAAGACTCCACGTACATGCGCATCGTGCATTTGGTTGACGAGGCAAAAAAACATCAAGCGCGCATTGTGAAGCTGGCGGAACGGGTTAATTTCCCGTTCACGGCCGCGGCGCTTCTCCTCGCGGGAGGCGCGTACGCTCTGTCGGGCGAGTTATCGCGCGCTCTTGCGGTCCTCGTCATTGCCACCCCCTGCCCTCTCATAATAGCGGCCCCCGTCGCTTTTATCGGAGGACTCTCCCGCGCCGCGAGACGCAATATCATAGTCAAACGCCCAACAACCCTTGAACTCTTGTCTCGCGCGCAGATTATCTTTTTTGATAAAACGGGCACGCTGACCTTGGGCGAGCCGCTGCTTGTCAGGGTTGAGGCAAGCGGCAAAGAAAAGAGCGAGCTAGACCTCTTGGGCATCGCGGCGGCGATTGAATTCCACTCAATACACCCCCTTGCCCGCGCAATTCTTTCCGCAAGAAGGGAGAGGAACGCTCCGATGTTCGTAAGCAGAAATGTAGTTGAAACTATAGGGCGCGGAATCGCCGGAATAGTGAATGGAAAGAAATACACGATTGCGAAAGCGGAGGGCGCGGCGGAAGGAGGAATCGTGCTGGCGATTTCGGAGAACGAAAACGAAATCGGGAGATTTTATTTTGATGACAGAGTGAAAGAGGATGTTCACGTGATGTTCCGCGCATTAGCCGAGCGCGGAATAGACGTTGAGATGCTGACGGGAGACCGCAAAGAGAACGCAGACAGGTTGTTCGGAGGTTTTGGAATAAATATCCGCGCTGAATGCACGCCGGAGGAGAAATACAAAGCTATAGATTCCGCAAAATCGGACGGGAAAATTGTCGTCATGGTCGGAGACGGCCTGAACGACGCGCCTGCGCTCGCGCACGCGGATGTCGGCATCGTATTTTCCGGCACGGAAAACAGCGCCTCTATAGAAGCGGCAGATGCCGTGATTCTTGGCCACGATACTGGGTTAATTCTTGAGCTTCTTGACACTTCGGTTCGCTCAATGAAAATCGCGCGGCAGAGCATCTGGGGGGGCGTTTTGCTGTCATCTCTCGGAATGATTTTAGCGGCGTTCGGATTCATTCCTCCGATTTGGGGCGCCATAACGCAGGAAGCGATTGACATCGCGGTAATACTGAATTCCCTGCGTGCCGCCGCGTATCGCGGCTAGGCAGTCTGACTGCCAAGAATTATGGCAGTCAGACTGCCTTTATTTCTGTTAGCTGTAAACTGCATTTCCAGCATTTGCATCCCGCCGGCCTGATAAATTCGTCAAAATATTCCTTGTCGTAGTCTATCGTGAGCTCCTCGCCCTTTTTTATCGCGCGCACCGCGAATATCATGATGCGACCCGCAAGAATTTCCGCAGATGTATTCGGGTCGCATGAGTGATTTATATAGCGCGCGGTGTTTGCGCGCGAAGAGCCGTCAACAGTCCACCTTTCATCTATCTCAAACAGGTATCGAGATTTCATCTTGTCAGCAGCCGGCGTTGGAATTCTCTTGCCGGTATATTCAAGAACGAAGTCGCCTTTCCTAATCTTTGCATTGGCGAACAAACCCTGCCCGAGGCCCGGGGCCGATTTTCGGATAGTAAACCTTGCGTCTATCGTTTTCACGCTTGCCGAGTATAATATAGGACATGGCGAAGCGCGAGAAATTGTCTACAGAGTCGTACAAGGGGGTGCGCGATTTCTATCCGGAGGACCAATTTATTCTGCGATATATCTTTGAGCATATGGAACGCGTGTGCGAACTATTCGGCTACGAGGAATACGGCGCCTCGGTTTTAGAGCCGTCTGAACTTTACCGCGGAAAGACCTCCGAAGAGATAGTGAACGAGCAGACATACACATTCATTGATAGGGGTGAACGCGAGGTAACATTGCGGCCGGAAATGACGCCGACTTTCGCGCGCATGATTGCAGGCAAATCGCGCGATATTCCCTTCCCCGCACGTTGGTACTCAATAGCAAATGCATTTCGATATGAGAGGCCGCAAAGAGGCAGGTTGCGCGAACACTGGCAATTAAACGCAGACATCGTGGGCGCAGAGGGCGTGGAAGCGGACGCCGAGATTATTGCGCTCGCACACGCAGTTATGCGCTCTTTGGGGGCAGATGAGCGAAACTTTGAGATACGCGTCTCTGACAGGCGGATCCTCAACTCCATATTTGATTCTGTGGGAATAGATGCGGAAATTCGCGCGCCTGTCACTAGGCTTTTAGACAGCCGAGAGAGGAACGCGGATTTCAAGAAACACCTTTCAACGCTCGTTAAAGACGAGAAAAAATCAGAGGAATTCTTGGATTCGCTGGGACGCACTACAAGCACTGCATATTTGGAAGAACTGCGCACACAACTAGAGCACATGGGTGTGCACAACATGATAGTGGACACAAAGATAACGCGCGGTTTTGATTACTATACCGGTATGGTCTTTGAGGTATTTGATACAGACGAGAATAATAAGCGCTCTATATTTGGCGGGGGGCGTTATGATAATCTTCTCTCTCTTTTTGGAGGAGAATCCATTCCCGCCGTCGGATTCGGGATGGGCGATGTGACAGCACGAGACTTCTTGGAGACTCATAATTTATTGCCTGCATATGCGCCTGCAACAGAGCTGATGCTTTGCGTCGTTGATAATTCTGCACTTCCGCACGCAATTCACCTTGCACAGGAGTTGCGAAGGGATGATGTGACGGTGGCCGTGAATCTCTCCGGAAAACGAATAGGCGACCAGATTCGCCAAGCGGATAAAATGAAGGTGCCGTTTGTAATTGCTGTCGGCCCCGCCGAGCGTGAGTCGGGCCGCTATACGATTAAAAATCTCTCAACCGGAAGCGAGCTCACTTTGCCATCAGACAGAATCGCAGAACATCTATTTAGCGCATTGGGGTAGTAAGTAGTTAGTAGTCTGTAGTTAGTAAATCAGTTTCCAGCTATGCGCATCGTAACCTTTGATATTGAGACGGCGAATTGGATGTCAGACATAGGCACATCCGACCCCGCAGACTTGACCTTTGCCCTCGTGTGCATTCACGATTCAGATACTGGTGAATACAAGAGCTTTCTTGAACCGGAACTCCCGCAACTTTGGAAAATACTCGAGAACATAGACCTTCTGGTTGGTTACAATTCCGACCACTTTGATATTCCCCTCTTGAATAAATACTATCCCGGCGATCTTACGCAGATAAGAAGTTTGGACATCATGAAAGAGGTGCAGAGAGTTGTGGGTCGGCGCTTACGGCTTGATGCAATTGCGGATGGGACATTGGGCAAGAAGAAATCCGGCGACGGCGCGCAATCTATAAAATGGTGGCGAGCCGGCGAGGTTGATAAGGTGCGCGCGTATTGCCTAAAGGACGTTGAAATCACCAGAGAAATATTTGATTACGCGCTAAAAAACGGAAATGTGAAATACCGCGAGCTCGGCCGTGTGCATGAGGTGAAACTGGACACTTCAAAGTGGTTGACCGGCAACAAGAAAGCCCTTACGCATACTCTTGGATTTTAAAAAAGAGTGGCGGGTCCAAGATCTGGACCCGCCGAAAAGAGAACGAAACGGAGTTTGCCAATACCTTTTTCAGGACATAATTAGAGGTATATCGCGATTCACGATGATATCGGTAACCCCGATTTGGAGTAGTGCGAAAATGGTTTGCTGTGCCTTTTCACTCGGCACTAAAGATTGCAGCGCGAACCATCCACTGCCTTTTCCAACAAGTGGTGAACAGGAGGGGCCTTTCAGTCCCCCCATAAGCCAAGATGCATCCTTCAGCTTTTCATTTGGGACGTTAGCTGTCAGCGATACGTACAGCGACGCCTGGTACGCCCCCAGAATGAGCCTGGCGAAGCAGTCTATGTAGGAGCGCTTGACCTTATCCGCATATGACCCTGGGTTCGCCACAATTACTGTGTTAGATGGCTTGATGATGTCGCAGATTATCTTGAGCTTGTTTGCCGTTAGCGAGCGTCCGCTTTCAGTCACATCAACTATTCCAATTGCGCCGAAAGCAATTTTCTGCTCGGTTTTGCCCCAAGACCGCGTAACTTTTATGTCTCCCCTTCCCTTGTGCTCAAAGAACGCTCTGGTCAACTCGACATATTCGGTCGCAACTTCGCATCCTCGCGGCAGACCCTCTGGACGAGTAACCTTGCTGGTTTCAGCCACGGCCAAAACGATCCTGACCGGATTATTGCCTCCCCGTCCTATGGGCAATTTACCTTTCAGAACAAACTTGCCCTGAAGACCCCAGTTAGCTATCCAGTCCTCGCCGACAATGCCAACGTCAAAATGATTGTTACTGATATATATGGGTATTTCCTGCGGTCGCTGGTAAACAATGCGTTCAATCCATTCAACTCCCGCCGTCCCTTCCATTTTGCGCTCGCTTTCGAGCCTTATCGGCAAACCGGCCTTCACGAACAGCTGCTCCACTTTCGCCTGCATCGAACCATCCGGAATAACGATTTGTAACTTACACATGGCAATCTCCGTTTTTTCAATGAACATTTTCTGTTTAGGCACAGAAAATTCAAGCCCCCCTCGCAAAAAGAAAGCCCCTCGCGAGAGGGGGTTATTTTGATTTGAGTAAGAAATTATCAACTCAATCCCCTCGCGCGCGGAATTGAAGCGTGATGCATTTTGTTGATAACAGGTTTGTATCCTCCCATGCCGTTATTCAGCCATTTTGAGACGCGCGCGATGGTGGTTGAGCTTAAGCCTGTCTTTTTCTCAATCACAGAATACGGAATATTCTCCGAAAGCATTTCGGCTGTTTGTAGCCGTTTACCAAATTCCTCAATCTCATTTTCAGTCATCAAATCACGCAAAAATCGCTTGGCCCCATCAGAGGTTTTAAGTGCCAAAATCGCCTTAATTAGCCGTTCATTTTCCTTACTATTCCAATTCATATTGCCACTTTAGCAAAGTGCAGTGCTTTAGTCAAGTGGAGTGCCGTTTATATCAGGGTATCTATCCAACCATAGCATATGACTCTAGCTTGTCCGGCCGGACAAGCTAGAGTCATATGCCGAATAGGTAATGCCAAGAAAATACATTGTGCCCAGAGTCAGACTTGCACTGACCACCCTTCCCTCTTCAGGGGAATGCTCTAACTACCTGAGCTATCTGGGCCCTACGACACTCCGGCTTCTGCCGGAGGTATCCTCCTTCGCCGGAGGCTTCGGAGGACAAGCGAAAGCAATGCTTGCTTGCCCGACGAAGCTTCATGCGAAGTCGCGGCCCGTCCGTAGCTCAAGCGCAAGCGAAGAGCGGAGGCGGGAGCTACCTCTGGCTTCGGGGCAACTTTATCACATCGGGCGGATCTTTTCACTGGTTTGCAGGAAGTGCAGATTTGAGTTTCGCTTCAAGCTGCTTAAATACGTCGCCCAAACCATTCAGTTGTCCTTGGGCTTGCGAACTCACGCCCTGCACCTGATTCATGGTTTGCTGGAGGTTTTGAACGATTGGGGCCAAGTATACCGAGTACAACCATATCGGTGCTGCGATAAGTCCCGCCCAAATAAGGAGCTTAAACAGACCGCCCCAGAACGCAGTGCGGCGCATGCCGTGAAGCATTTTGTTATTCTCCTTCACGAGACGATATATTTCCTCCTGCGTTTGCTCGTGATTGGGCTCCATGTTATTTGGGATAAAACCGCGACGAATTTTATCTGCTGAACCACTGCCTCCAGTTGTTTGGCCAGCCCATGAGTAAAAATAGGGCAAGTGGTGCTCCCCAATTTGCCCCGCGCTCTATAAAGTCCCATATCGGTTCGCCAACGATCGGGCGAACAAGCGCAGTCCAAAATCCCCAGATTGCCATCCACAAAATTGCAATGCGAATCGGCTTTACCAATACTAGGACAGCAAGAGTAATGTCCATAACCCCGACAAGGGATAGTAGCGTTGTCGCCGGCTCCGGCGCAGAAATGCCAAATACCGGAAACCATTCTATCCACGCTTTTTTACCCTGCAGAGCAAAAACTCCGTGACCTATAAATTCTCCTGCTACTGCGATTCGCAAAACCCATTCGATAATCTTGGGATTGCTCATATATCATTGATTGTACCACCCATATTACGAATGGTCACAGAGTTTAATGAAATAGGGGTATTGTTTACTTATTTGTGCCCTCGGGCTGAATCGAACAGCCAATGGACCCTTAGGACGGGCCAGTTATATCCATTTAACTACAAGGGCGCATATGCACTTTATCATATGCGCCCTTGTGGCGTGAGCATTAAATCTTCAGAAGTCCTCTCAACTGCTCTTCGTCAAAACCCACAACCATTTCATCGCCGATGTAGATAACAGGGACGCCCATTTGTCCGCTTTTCTCAATCATTTCTTTCCTTTTGGCTAAATCTGTAGCCACATTGTAATCCGTGAACTTGATGCTGTTTGCCGTGAAGAAATCCTTGGCCGCGTGGCAGAAGTGGCAGGTCGGAGTTGAGTAAATCGTAACTTGAGATTGTGCCTTCATAATTCAATATTCGTGTTTAATAATTCCGGATTATACCATAGTCGCACTAGCCCTGCGTCCCGCGCGCGGCCTTAAGCGCGTTTGCCCACCATACCAATTGGGTCAGTAACCCCTCGGCTGCCATTTGATAAGAATCAAGCGCGCCAGTTTTGAGAACGCCTTTTTCGTCCAGAAGCGCCCAATGTGCTGAAATATGAACCGCATTTCTGACGGGCGCCATTTGAAGCTCAACAGCCACCAATCGTAATTGCTCAACTGCGCGAGCTCCTCCCACGCTACCGTAAGCGACAAATCCCACGGGCTTGTTGTTCCATTCCTGATAAACCCAGTCAAACGCGTTTTTGAGCACCCCGGATGTCCCGCGATTATATTCCGGCGTAACAATGACAAAGGCGTCTCCTTCCGCAATTTTCGCGGTAAAGCGCGCAACTGCCTCGTTCTTATACGGCTCCTGCTTGTACGACGGGCTCACCGGCTCGTTGAAAAAAGGCATGGCGTAGTCTCGCAAATCCAGAACTTCCGCGCTGATACCGGCGATTTTTCCCGCCTCTTCTAATATCCACTTTCCCGCCTGCTCGCTAAAACGATTGGGCCGCGTGCTCCCGAGAATAATTTTAACTCGTAAAACTTCTTTGGCATTCATAATATGATGCGTTTAATTTTTAATATGCCCATTGTATGTCCTCCGCTTTACTTTGTAAAGTCCACAATAAGATGCTAAACTGTGGATATGTTTAGAACCCCGCAACAACGAAGAGATTTGTGCAGAAGGTGCCCCGTCGCCCGCGTGGCGGATATTTTGGGCGATTCGTGCTCGCTTCTTATCCTGCGCGACCTGCTTATAAAGCCGCGCCGGTTCTGCGATTTGCAAAATTCCCTTTCAGGCATCAGCACGCGCACGCTAACCAATAAGCTGAAACGGCTTGAAGGTGAAAAGCTGATACAACGGAGAGAATGCAAACAACCTCCGCGCGTAGAATACACGCTGACTAAAAAGGGCGCGGCCCTGCGCAGTGTCATCAACGCAATGCGCGCTTATGGAAAGAAATATCTCTAGTGGTTCATCCGGCTTTCATCGGGTACAATATTCTTGCTCTTGCTAAGCGGGCCTGCCCGCCGAAGCTTCAGCGAAGGCGGGTATAGTTTAGTGGCAGAACGAGTGCTTCCCAAGCATTAGATCGGAGTTCGATTCTCCGTACCCGCACCAGATTTGAAACCAACTAAAAGCGAAAAGGCATGGCAGTTTTTGACGGTTTGAGTGATTAGTCCCGTCTACAGGTGCCTATCAAAACCGATAGGCCGTCAAAAACTGCCATGCTTTTGAGTACCCCCTCACCACCAGGAAAGCGTCTTCTGGAACCATTCCATGACGGGAGATGTCTCGGGAACTGGTGCCGGCGCGGACGAATCAACGATAATTATCACGTGTTCCCCGCTTTTTGCCAAACCGTACTGCTCCCGCAAGGCCTCCTCCATTCCGCGCGGGGTGTT
>Ga0209211_10013553_pt1 | contig 10092 bp, 12 predicted proteins | sample RifGroA2_FD_183992 | JGI IMG/M metagenome (GOLD analysis project Ga0209211, IMG submission 183992) | Groundwater microbial communities from Rifle, Colorado, USA - Groundwater A2 (SPAdes) (version 2) | ecosystem: Environmental > Aquatic > Deep subsurface > Groundwater | place: Rifle, Colorado...
CAGCCATTCCTTGTGCGGGCGCCCCACGGGTTTGCTCATATCGTCCTCCGTTGCCAGTCCTGCCATAAAGCGATGGCCCGCTTGATGTCTGCCTTCTGGTGGCGCTTGTCGCCACCGCATAAAAGCAGGATTACCTGCCGGCCCGATTGCGCGTAATACACACGATAGCCCGGTCCCCAATCCACCCGCAGTTCCCACACGCCCTCGGCCAGCGGCTTGCAGTCACCGAACAAACCCGCACTTATCCGCTCCACCCGCGCCGCGATGCGCGCCGCAGCCTGCTGATCGCGCAAGGACGCAATCCAGGCCGCGAACACGTCTTCGCCCGTGTGAGTTTGATAATGGAGCACATCAATCATGCGCTGATTGTAGCGTATACGTTACTATCTGCAAGTGCGGCGCGCCTTCGTCAAAGCTTGGCGCAGCAGATTTCTTCTTCATGACAATGATCTTATTCGAGTGGCTTCCCAGGCAGCGCGCACGCGCTTCATAAAGCTTGGATGAAGCACGCCGAGCTTTGGTGTTTGGCCGTGTGGTGCACCGGGCGGCACCTTGAACCATTCACTGCTGCAAGGCAGTTCCACGGTGGCATGGAAACTGAACTTGGTCGGGTAGCTTAAGCCGGCGAGCTGATAGGCCGCTGGCTCACGGTCGGCGATGAGGAATTCTCTGCTGCGGAGCTGGTCGGTTTTCTGGCTGGTGCCGTAGGCCACCAACACAACGAAATGGGGCGTCTGGTCGTCAAACACCTTGACGACCAAAACGGGCCGAGGCTTCGGTCCCGGCTCGATACCCCTGTTTTCCGGAAAGTGGCACCATACTATTTCGCCTGCTTCCGGAGCTGGCCACCAATGCTTCTCCATGCCTTAGAACAAGCTTGATTTGACCGACTTTGCGCGCCCTTGGGGTATTGCTTTGCGAATTGCGGCCAACTGTGCCGGCGTCAGTTCGCCGTCGTCGGCTTCGTAGGCCGGCAGCACTTCTTTCGCCAGCTTGCGCAACGCATAATGAATTACTTGCGTTTCTCCAGTGAAGCCGAGATATTCGGCCAGTTTTTCCACGGTTGAACGGCTGATGCCGTTCTGCGTGTCCGTTGGCCGGAAACGCAGTAACAACTGATCGGGTTTCGCTGTAGTCGTCATGAGGCTCTCGAAAGCGATAAAAGATATATTAAATATATCTTTTATCGCTACCATTGTCAAAACTGCGTGACAGTCAGACGGTAACCCTTCAATGGCCGGACGGTGCGCGGCGTTTTGTTGCCGGGCCGCTGGGTTGCCTGGTGGCGCGCGGCTCGGCCAGCCGGCCCGTAACGTACTTGTGAAGAACGCTGGCGATGAGCGTTTGATACGGCACGCCCTCTTCAAGCGCCCTGACTTGAATGTCACTCAGGTCGCCAGAGGACAGGCGAATGTTGACCCGGCGATCCTTGATGGCCGTGGCGCGCGCGGCTGCCTTGAACTTCGCAAGCTCGGCCTTCGTGGCAACGGACCCTAACTGGCCTTTCTCAAAAGCGGTGACGACTTCCAGTTCGTAAGCATCAATTTTCGGCATCTGTTTCACCTTGCGAGTTCCTGGTTTTGCGCGTCAAAATCAAGCTGCTTTTTTACTCTGCATTTCCTCGCGGATGACTTGTCGCAGGGTTTCGGCAATGTCGGCTTGTTGCACCGATGATTTCAGCGTCTCGTTAATCAGTGTTTGATAGCCACGGTCGCCCGCCATGCGCTTGAACCGCTCGACAAGTACCGCATCGAGGTAGAGCGTCACACGCTTTTTGGGCTGAATCACCCGCCCGGCGACACGGTGGCGCAGCACCAGTTTTCCAGCGTCGATGTCGCCCTGGGTGATGGGCGTGTTTTCGTCAAAGCTTGGCATAGTAGATTTCTTCTTCATGACATTCGCCCTTTCGCATGGAAATAACGCGGATTTCCTCGTCTGTCTCGGCGGTGGTAATTACCACCAGCTCTCCGCGCAACAACCCCAACGTAATAAATCGCTGCTCGCCGTAATCAAAGCGCCGGTCCTCGAAAGTGACTGTAACGGAGCCTTCAATGACCAGCGGCGCGTCCTTGAAGTCGTAGCCGTGTTTTTTAAGATTGGCTGCCTGCTTCTTCGCGTCATGGGTGTAGCGCATCGCGTCAATGTATGTATAGTTATCCGCATAGTCAAGCACTTTATCGTGGCGTGCAAAAGTCGGCGCTGGCGGGACGGCGATGCGTGTTGTGCGGAAACCACAAACTAGGTCTTTAGCCCTGTGAAAAACGTCACGGCGATTGCTTGGCAACGTACGGCAAAGGCAGAATGCACGCAGCTTCCCGGATTCGGGGAGTGGCAGCCAGCAGTGACCGACCACGTGGTGTCATTGCCAACTGTTCAAATCAACTCTCTTTGGAGAAATACATGCAAAAGAAAATTATCGCTCTGGCCGTCGCCGGCTTGGTTTCGGGCGCCGCCTTCGCCCAGTCGAATGTGACGATTTACGGTCAGATGAACGCGTCCTATGACAACGTCAGCACCAATGCACCCGGTCAGGACACCCTGAACCGCGTTTCCAGCAACTCCTCCCGCCTTGGTTTCAAGGGTGAAGAAAAGCTGGGTAGCGGCATTTCCGCCGTGTTTCAGATCGAAAACGCGATCAATCTGGATGCAGGCGCCACCACCACTCTGGCCACGCGTAACACTTTCATCGGCCTGAAGGGTGGCTTCGGCACGGCCTTGGCCGGCAACCACGACACTCCGTACAAGCTGTCCACCGGCAGCCTGGACCCGTTCGCCGATACCATTGCTGACGCCAACAACATCATCAGCTCCTCGAATGGCACCAACGTGCGCGATCTGCGTCTGGGCAACGTCCTGGCCTACATCTCCCCGACCTGGAGCGGTTTCCACGCGGCTATCGCCACTTCGATGCTGAACGAGTCCGGCAACGCTGGCTTGAGCAATCCCAGCGCCTGGTCGATGACCGGCGTCTATAGCAACGGCCCGCTGTTCCTCTCCCTGGCTTGGGAAAAGCAGAAGACCGCTGAGGTGCTGGCTGTTGCGGCTACTCCTGCTGTTCTTGCTACTGCTTTTCCTGGCGTTCCTGCGGTTGCCGCCGCCGCCGCCTACGACACCAAGGGCACCAAGCTCGGCGCTGGCTACACGCTGGGCGCCACCAAATTTGGCTTGGTTTACGAGCGTCTGACCGACACCCGTACTTCCGTTGTAGGTACCCGCACCGCCTACGTGCTGAACGTGGCTCACACCATGGGCGCCAACACCCTCAAGGCAGCCTATGGCAAGGCCAACGACGGCGAATCCGCCGCCGACACCGCCGCGAAGAACTGGGCTCTCGGCATTGAGCACGCGATGTCCAAGCGCACGGCCGTTTATGCGATCTACACCAAGACGACCAATGCCGCAGGCGCTACCTACGGCCTTGGCATGGGTCAAGGCAATGCTTACACAGCTGCTGCTGTTGATCAAGATCCTAGCGCCGTTTCCCTCGGCATCAAGCACAACTTCTAATCGACTCCTGTCGATTAGCGGTTATAACGGCCACCTTCGGGTGGCCGTTTTTTCTGGTCGAGTCGGAAATCGAAGGAGAATCTGATGAGCACAATGATTACCGAGGTCTACGATGCCTTTATGGCTGCGGGAACACCCGAAGACAAGGCAAAAGCCGCGGCAAAGGCATTGGCCGACTATGTCGCGCTTTAACCGGATTGATCAGGATATGGCCCAGGCCAATGCGGAGATTCTTGTGCTCAAGTGGATGACCGGCTTTGTTCTCGCCGGTGTCGCGTCGCTGGTACTCAAAACCTTCTTTTAGCGGATAACAGGGGACCACGGTTTCCCCGTAATCCCTGGCAGCGGGTAATAGGAGCCACGGTTTCCTTGTAACCCCGAGCAGCATCTAAAACGGCCACCTTCGGGTGGCCGTATTTTCGTCCAAGTAAATCCCCTGCGGCATCCCCCGCTGCGCGTCGTTTTCAGGTCAGGGTGACGCGGGCAAATTTGCGCTTGCCCACCTGCAACACCACGCACGCTCCGGCGCTTAACGCCGTAGTGCGATCGCCGACTTTCTCGCCGTTGATCCGCACCCCGCCGCCGTCGATCATGCGCAGCGCTTCGGATGTGCTCGGCGTCAGCCCGGCGGCTTTCAGCACCTGGGCCAGCGAGCCGGCGGCGACGCTGATCCCGGGCATGTCCTCGGGCAGCACGCCGCGCTGGAAGCGCGCCTCGAATTCGGCCAGGGCGGCGTCCGCATCTTTCGCCGAGTGGAAGCGGGCGACGATCTCCTGCCCCAGCAGCACCTTGACGTCGCGCGGGTTGCGCCCCTCGGCCACTTCGCGCTTGAAGCCGGCGATCTCGTCACTGGCGCGAAACGACAGCAGTTCAAAGTAGCGCCACATAAGTTCATCCGACACCGACATCAGCTTGCCGAAGATTTCGGTGGGCGACTCGGCGATGCCGATGTAATTGCCCAGCGATTTCGACATCTTGTTGATGCCATCAAGCCCTTCCAGCAAAGGCATCATCAGCACGCACTGCGGCGCCTGGCCGTAGTGCTTCTGCAACTCGCGCCCCATCAGCAGGTTGAACTTCTGGTCGGTGCCGCCCAGCTCGACATCCGCCTTCATCGCCACCGAGTCGTAGCCCTGGCACAGCGGATAGAGAAATTCATGAATGGCGATGGGCAGTCCGCCGGCATAGCGCTTGGAAAAATCGTCGCGTTCGAGCATGCGCGCCACCGTGTGGCGGGCGGCGAGTTTGATCATGCCGGCGGCGCCGAGCGGCTCGAACCAGGTCGAGTTGAAACAGACTTCGGTCTTCTGCGGGTCGAGAATCTTGAACACCTGTGCCCGATAGGTGTCGGCGTTTTCCACAATCTGTTCGCGGGACAGCGGCGGGCGGGTCGCGTTCTTGCCGCTCGGATCGCCGATCATGCCGGTGAAGTCGCCGATCAGGAACATGATGTGGTGGCCGAGGTCCTGAAAGTGCCGCAGCTTGTTGAGCAGCACCGTATGTCCGAGATGCAGATCGGGCGCGGTCGGGTCGAAGCCGGCCTTGACCCGCAAGGGATGGCCGGATTTCAGTTTTTCGACGAGTTCGGATTCGATCAGCAGCTCGTCGGCGCCGCGCTTGATCTGCGCCAGTTGGGAGTCGATATCGACCATCGTGAGGTAACCCGGTTTGACGGAAGGGGGATTTTTGCTACACTCAGCCAACTTTTTTGGCGGTCCGCCCATCCAATTGCACAAAAACAAGAGCGGGATTTTAGCGCAACTCCTTCACTACCGAGCCGAACGTCCCGCGCCTTTCTGGGCCGGCGCTGGGGTGCTGGGCATTTCGCTGTTCGGCATGGTCGCCGCCCTTGGCACCGTGAACGACACCCGCCTGCCGGACGTTCCCCGGCAACAGGTGGTCGAGCAACTGGCACTGCCGACGCTGATCGTGGCGAGCGACGACGGCCAGAGCTTCCTGCGCGAAGAACGGGTGCGGCGCGGCGACACGGTGATGGAACTGCTGCAACGCCTCGGCGTCGATGATCCGGTCGCCATCGGCTTTCTGAAAGGCAACGCCACCGCTCAAAGTCTGTTCCGCCAACTCAGTCCGGGCAAGAACGTAACGACGCGGACCGGACCGCAGGGCGAATTGCAGACGCTGGTTTTCCCGCTCAATGGCGGCAAGGATCAGGCCCTGGTGATCGAGCGCCGGGGCGACAATGCGGGCGAGCAGTTTTCGGCTGCGGAGCAAGCCCTGCCGCTGGAAACCCAATTGGTGATGAAAACCGCCGAGATTCGTTACTCCCTGTTCGGCGCGTCGGACGCGGCTGGAATTCCGGACTCGGTGGCGACGGGGCTGGCGGATATTTTCGGCGGCGACATCGATTTCCATCGCGATTTGCGCCGTGGCGACCGCTTCGCCGTGATCTACGAATCGGTCAACTATCTGGGTCGCTTTGTTCGCAGCGGACGCATCCTCGCCGCCGAGTTTGTCAACAACGGCAAGACCTATCGCGCCGCCTGGTTCGCCGATCCCGCCGGCGGCGAAAACAGCAGCGGCTATTACACTGCGGACGGCAAGAACATCCGCAAGGCCTTTCTGCGCTCGCCGCTGGAATTTTCGCGCATCACTTCGGGTTTCAGCTCGGCGCGCTTCCATCCCGTCCTGCAAAAGTGGCGCGCGCACAAGGGTGTTGACTACGGCGCGCCGACCGGCACCCGCGTCAAGGCGACCGGCAACGGTACGGTCGAATTCGTGGGCGTGCAAGGGGGTTACGGCAAACTGGTCGTCCTGCGCCACCAAGGCCGCTTCGCCACGTTCTACGGCCATCTCTCGGGTTTCGCCGCCGGTTTGCGCAAGGGCAACCGCGTCAGTCAGGGCGACGTGATCGGTTTTGTCGGCGCCACCGGGCTGGCCAGCGGGCCGCATCTGCATTACGAATTCCGCGTCAACAACGTGCATCAGAATCCCCTGGCGATGGCCCTGCCCAGCGCGCCGCCCTTGCAGCCCCATCAGCTTGGCCTGTTCCGGGCAAAAACCGAAGCGCATCTCGCCCGTCTCGACCTGATTCGCGGATTCAACCTCGCCCAGGGGGATTGACCATGCCGCTGGTCGCGGGGCTGATGTCCGGAACCAGTCTGGATGGCGTCGATGCGGTGCTGGTCGACTTCTCCGCAGACCTGCCGCGCACGCTGGCAACTTTCTGGCAGCCGTATTCCGACGACATTCGCCGGCAGACATTGAAGCTGCAAACCGCACAACCCGACGAGATTCACGCCGCCGCGCTGCTGGCCAACGACCTGGCGCGCTGTTACGCCGATGCCGTGCGCCAGTTGCTGGCCGACGCCGGCATCGATGCGGCGCGGGTCGCCGCCATCGGCTGCCATGGCCAGACCATCCGCCATCAGCCGGCTGCCGGCTACAGCGTGCAGTTGAACAATCCGGCGCTGCTGGCCGAGCTTACCGGCATCAGTGTGGTCGCCGATTTCCGCAGCCGCGACATCGCCGCCGGCGGCCAGGGTGCGCCGCTGGTGCCGGCCTTTCATGCGAGCGTATTTGGCGATCCGCAGAAACATCGGGCCATCCTCAATGTCGGCGGCATTGCCAACCTCACCGACCTGAATCCGGGGCAGCCGGTGCGGGGCTTCGACTGCGGCCCCGGCAATCTGCTGCTGGATGCGTGGATCGAGCGTCATCAAGGGCAACGCTACGATGAGGCCGGACAGTGGGCGAGTCGGGGACAGGTGCTGCCCGAACTGCTGCGCCGCTTGCTGGCCGATGCCTTCTTCGCCGCCGACCCGCCCAAAAGCTGCGGTCGCGACGAGTTCAACCTGCCGTGGCTGGAGCGGCATCTCTCCGGCGGCGAACGAGCGGAGGATGTGCAGGCGACGCTGCTCGAACTCACGGCGGTAGCCGCGACGCAGGCCATCGACCGCTGGTGCGGCAATCCCGACGAACTTTTCGTCTGCGGCGGCGGCGCGCGCAATCAGGCGCTGATGGCCCGCCTGCAACATCATCTGCCGAATCGCCGTGTCGCCAGCACCGACTCTCTGGGTCAGCCGGCCGACTGGGTCGAGGCGGTGGCCTTTGCCTGGCTGGCATGGCGCACGCTACGCGGCGAGCCGGGAAACCTCGCGCAAGTCACAGGCGCCCGCGGCCCGCGAGTTCTCGGCGCCATCTATCCGGCCTGACGGTCGCGGAATTTGCGGTGGGTCAACTTGAAAAGCCTTACCACGGAGGACACAGAGAACACGGAGAAAGCATCTTTGGCAAACCCTCTGTGCCCTCCGTGTTCTCCGTGGTGATCATTTGGACTTTCCCATCACTGTTAGCGTGACTGACTGCTACTGCGAAATCGACTTCCCCGACGGGGCGGAACGCTTGCGTTCGGCATTTTCCGCGCCGGAAGTTCTGCTTGTCGCCAACGGCATTGACGAGGTGCCGGAGGTGCTGGCCAAGGCCGAATCCAAAGCCCGCGAAGGCTGCTGGGTGGCTGGCTTTGTCGCCTACGAAGCAGCCGGCGCTTTCGACCCGGCGCTGGCGACGCGCGATCCGGTGGCTGGCCTGCCGGCGGCGATGTTCGCCGTATATCGCGGCGCGACGACCGCCGCGAGACAACGCGCGGACTGGATGTGCGGCCCATGGCGCGACATTTCCGGGCGCGATGACTTCGCCGCCGCCGTGGCCTCCATCCGCCACGGCATCGCCGAGGGCGAGTTTTACCAGGTCGATTACACGACGCGCCTGCGGGCGCCGTTTCGCGGCGACAGCCTGGCGTTCCACGACGCCCTGCGGCAGAGCCAGCCGACGGCGTGGTGCGCCTATCTGGATTTCGGGCGCTGGCAAATATGCTCCGTTTCGCCGGAACTGTTTTTCCATTGGCATGGTGACGACGATGATGGTGACCAAGGCGGGCGGACGCTGATTTCCCGACCGATGAAGGGCACGGCGGCCCGCGACGAGGACACGCAGCGGGACAATGCCGCCGCGCTGCGCCTGCGCCAATCGGCCAAGGAACGCGCCGAAAATGTGATGATCGTCGATCTGGTTCGCAACGATCTTTCGCGCGTGGCGCGCCTCGGCACGGTGGCCGTGCCCGAGCTGTTTGCGGTGGAAAAATGGCCGACGGTTTGGCAAATGACCTCCACCGTCGCCTGCCGCAGCCGCGACACCACCACGCTGGGCGAGGTGTTCGCCGCGCTGTTTCCCTGCGGCTCGGTGGCCGGCGCGCCAAAGGCGGCGGCGATGGCGGCCATTGCGCGTCTCGAAACCGCGCCGCGCGGCGTTTATTGCGGCGCCATCGGCCTCATCAAACCCGGCGGCGAAGCTGTGTTCAGCGTCGGCATCCGCACGGCGGTGGTGGATGCCGAGCGCGGCGTTGCCGAGTGCGGCATCGGCAGCGGCATCGTCATGGATTCGGCGGCGGCGGCCGAATATGCCGAATGGCAATCCAAGCGGATTTTTCTCGACCGCGCCTGCCCGGACTATGAACTGCTCGAAACCCTGCGCCTGCGCCGTGGGCGTTATTGGCTGCGGCGCGGGCATCTGCAGCGGATCGAGCGCAGCGCCCGCGCCCTTGGCTTCCCGTTCGACGGTGATCGCATCGCCGAGGCTCTAAGCGCAACGGCGGCCAGCCATGGCGCCGGCGACTGGCGCGTGCGGCTGCGTTTGGCGACCGACGGCGCGATTCAGGTCGAAGCTTTTTCGCTCGACGCCGTGCCGGCCATCGCGACGGTGGCCGAAGTGGCATTAGCTACGAGCCCGGTTGCCAGCGCCAATCCCTGGCTGCGGCACAAGACCACGCGCCGCGGCGTGTATGAATCGCTGGCCGTGACGCAAGAGGGAATTTTCGACACGCTGCTCCACAACGAACGCAATGAGGTGACGGAATTCACCCGCGCCAACCTCGTCGTCGAACTCGACGGTCGGCTGGTCACCCCGCCGCTCGATTGCGGCCTGCTGCCGGGTGTGTATCGCCAGGTGCTGCTGGCACGCAAGCGGGTGAGCGAGCAAATCGTCAAACTCGACGATCTCGAACAGGCCACCGCCCTGTGGTGCGTCAACAGCGTGCGCGGCGCCATCGCCGTAGAGCTTTCGCCGCGCTGAACGCGCAACAAGGCAGAAAGTCGGCGCTGGCGGCACGGCGGTTCCGTGGCCGATCAGCGGCTGACCCCTGTTGTCTTCTGGGGCAATAACGGAAAAAACAACGAAAAAAGGCGCGGAACCGCTGGCTCCGCGCCTTTTGCCTTGCAGAAGCCCGGATCAGGCCGAGAAGGACGATCCGCAGCCGCAGGTGCTGGTCGCGTTCGGATTCTTGATGACGAATTGCGAGCCCTGAAGCCCTTCGGAGTAATCGATCTCGGCGCCCACCAGGTACTGGTAGCTCATCGGATCGATCAGCAACGACACGCCGTTCTTTTCCATCACGGTGTCGTCTTCGTTGGTCACTTCGTCGAAAGTGAAGCCGTACTGGAAACCGGAGCATCCGCCGCCGGTGACGAATACCCGCAGTTTGAGTTCGGGGTTGCCTTCTTCGGCGATGAGTTCCTTGACTTTGGTCGCGGCACTGTCCGTGAAGTTAAGCGGTGCCGGCATTTCGGTGGG
>Ga0209211_10013554_pt1 | contig 10092 bp, 6 predicted proteins | sample RifGroA2_FD_183992 | JGI IMG/M metagenome (GOLD analysis project Ga0209211, IMG submission 183992) | Groundwater microbial communities from Rifle, Colorado, USA - Groundwater A2 (SPAdes) (version 2) | ecosystem: Environmental > Aquatic > Deep subsurface > Groundwater | place: Rifle, Colorado...
TCGGGCCCGGCGAGCAGCGCACAATCCGCATCTTTGACCTTGAGGGGGGCGACGCGGGCACCATGTACGAATTCCCGCTGAACTTCACTTACGTAAGCGTGAACGGGGTTACCACGACGCAGTACGGGGTCAAGACGCTGGTAGGCAAGTATTCGTAAAAATAAGACGGGCACAAGGGGGACCAGCAGGTTATGGTCAGCCAAACGTCCATTCAAAATGGGAATGGACGCAGCCATCGTTCAGAAGCGCAAGCAGGACATCTCGGATTTGTGGAACGCCAGCCGAGGCTTCGAGAAAGCCTTTTAAACAGTTTTAATCACTTTCTACAACAATGGGTGTAGAGATGAAAATTGCCCAGAAAAGCAATGGCGACGGGATTGTGAAGGAAGTGAACAGTCTGCTTAGGGAAGCACGAAAAAACATCAGTACAAGGGAATTTTTCATAATCAAGGTCAGAAGCGAGATGGCTTTAATGCTCGCACACAAAGTCAATCACGGCTTTCCAAAAAAAATCCCTGAAAAAGTCAATGAAATTAAAGGACGGGTAATTATGGCTGAAGTAAAAAGCCTTCTTAGAGAAGCCCGAAAAAACGTCCAAAATGGGAATTCCACCAAGGCTTTGGACGACATAAGGTCTGCCAAAGAGCTTGCAGAGGGCGTCAATGGCCTGCCCAAGGAAATCGCTGAAAAAGTCAATGGGGTGTTTGAAAACGAAGTGGTTTTCCTTCTTGCCAAAGCCCGAAAAAGCGCCATTGGCAAGAAGCTGAAACTGGGGGCAGCCCTGTTGGAATTAAAGGCTGCAAAAATACTCGCAGCCAATATCAATCATGGCTTGCAGGAAAAAGCCTCTGAAGAATTTGATGAAATCATATCCGATATACAATACATTTCCAATGGCGTCCGCGCCTCTTCTCTTAGGCGCCAGCCTTCCAATTCCTTCACAAGGCAAAAGACCATGGCAGACAAGGAGCACCAGTAATGGCGGAATCAAAAGCCTTTTAAACAGTTTTAGTCACTTATTACAACAATAAGCAAGGGCGATAGCATGATATCTGCTCAAAGTAATAAATCCCGCGCGCGGGCTTTCATCCGAGAACAAGGAGCTTGCGCGCCGCATGGGAGTATCCGCGGGCAGCAAGCGCAAGGCGCTCAAGCTGATAAATCAGGTTCTCGTGATAAACTTGAATGGCTATAGTGAACTGACCAAGCTGGAAATATTAATCGGGCTGGCAAATGAGAAGGCGCACAAGCCAAACTTCGGGGAAAAAATGCTTGGGCTTAAGCACGATAAGCTTGTCGCGGACCTGACCGGCTACCTTATGCAGGTCAAGCCTTCGCCAGATCAATCTCCAAAAGGCTGATTTCACGCCGTTGCGAACGCCAAGGAAGCTTTATAAACTCACCCTATCTAATACAAACCCGCACGGGCCGGGAAACCGGGCAGAGACTGTGCAGGAATGAGGAAGCAGTAATTCGCTCGTCAGGGCGACATCAGCGCTGGGTTCTATGCTCGGCTGCGATGGATTCACAAAATCGGACAATCCCTAATACCTTCTACCGCAAAATGCGGGCGAACGAAGGGAGACTTTAAAAGTCGCTATTTCTCTGCGCGGGGTTTTCGCGTCCGTTTGCATCATTGTTTCATGCTCATAAGAGATTATGGGGCGTGTTCCCCCCTTGGGGGAAGCGCGGCTGCGGCCTTTATCGGCTGGAGCCAACTTGCGCATAGGTGTTGAAGAGGCCGGATTCACACATGAAGGCTTTGGAGCGTATGCGGATTTCACGAGTACGAAGAGAGCGACTGATACTCACAAATAAGAGTTCAAAAGTGTCTAAGAGATTAGACGCCAAGTATATGCAAGTTCTGCAACGCGCAAGCGTTGCAGAATTATGCAACGATTCGTCGTTGCATATGTTACGCCATTCAGTGGATGACTAGGCTCAAGTAACACAGGGCCCCGCGGCAAGCAGCGAAATTCTCCGGGTAGGTGCAGGCAACCTTTGATCCGGAGGCAGGGCGGCGCACAGAAATGTGCTATCACCCCGAGAATTAAAACATTCTAGTAACGGGTGGAAAAGAAACCAATTGGGATTCGGCCAGTAAAGGTGATTGAACGCCGAACAGAGCGCACCGAATCCTGCGCAGCAATGTGCAGGAGATGTGGGGCGGAATATCCGCTTCCGGATTCGAGGTCGGCTGGAAAGCCGCGCCATAGAGGGTGAAAGCCCCGTAGTTCAACGGAAGCGGAGTGAAGCCAAGCGAGTAGTGCTCATTGGATATTGGGCACGAATATGGGGGCACTAACCTCCAACTCTAAATATAACTTGAGACCGATAGCAAATTAGTAACGCGAGTGAAAGTTGAAAAGGAGCCCGAAAGGGCAGTGAATAAGAACCTCAAACTGAATGGCTACAATTTGATGCAGCATGAAAGGGCACGACTGCCGAAGCGAGTGCGCGAAAGCGCATTAGCGAGGCGGGCATACCAGTGTTGCATCGTTCTTCTCGAAGCAAGAGCCAGGGAGTTGATGTTGCGTGGCGAGGCGAAAGCCGAAGCGAAAGCGAGCGGGCGCATCGCAAGAAAGGCCCGTCGTGCGAAAGCGCGAGCAGTCACGCTCATCAGACTTGAAGCCGATGTGAACTAAGCGAGCGCAGGTCGAAGCCAGCCTGACGGCTGGTGGAGGACCGCAACCGATGCTAGTATATTCTGCTCGGGTGACGCGTGCTTAGGGGTGATAGTCCAATCGAACTCGGCAATTAACTTCTGTGACACATTTAGTTATTTTTCGTCATTGAAGTTTGCCAAAGCGAGTTCCTCCCGAAATGTCCCTCAGGACAGCGTCGGTCGAGATTGGCTGCGGGGTAGAGCACTGATCACGGGGATCGGTTTCGAAAGGAATCGCCTTGTTGTCAAACTCCGAATCTGCAGCCGTCGTAGAAGCCGGCAGTCGGGTTCTACTGGGTAAGCTAGTAGGCCATTACGGGAACGACCGGGACCGGGGTTAAGGTCCCTAAGGTATTAGAGATATTTTTCCCTCAAATACGGGGAAATTCAGGCTAAGTGCGAATCCACAAGGAGTGTCCGGTCTAAAACAGCTGGAAGGTAGGCTTAGAAGCAGCCATCCTTTAAACAACGCGTAATAGCGGACCAGTCTAGATCGCGCATTCCGAAGATGATCGGGGCTAAGCCTGGTACCGAAACCCCGGAGACGCCCCAAAAGGGCGTTCTGGTAGGGAGGCGAGCTGGTTGGGCAGAAGCAGGGCGGTGACGTCCTGTGGACCGGCCAGTTACGAAGATCCTGGTATTAGTAACAGCATATCCAGGCGAGAATCCTGGACGCCGCATAGCACACGGGTTTCTGGGCAATGTTCTTCAGCTCAGAGTAAGGCGATCCTAAGACGATAGCTAATCGCGACTCGTCAAAAGGGAAACCGGTCAAGATTCCGGTCCCATGCAGGTAGACGCGGCAACGCAAGGTTCATTCTTGACGCTTTGGGGTGGGGTGCGCGGAGGAGACTTCGCTTAAAGCTGATAATGCCTTCGAGTCTCGTTATGAGGAGAAGAGGCATAAACGGCCCAAAAGCATCTGATCCCTGGAGCCCATGAAAAGAGAATGGATCCGATCCTGCATGTTCGTACCTAGAACTATTACAGGTGCTGCTGGCAGAACAAGCCAAGGCGTGACAGGGAGATTCAGCTAAGGGAACTCGGCAAAATAGTGGCTTAACTTCGGGATAAGCCATGCCTGCTTTTCCGCAAGGACTGGCAGGTCGCAGTGACAAGGGGAGGTCGACTGTTTATCAAAAACACAACTCGCAGCAAATCGGAAACGATTAGTATTGCGGGTGACGCCTGCTCACTACTGGTACGTGAAAGCTCGTTTCAACGGGTCTAAGCGCCAGCAAAGAGCGGGGGTATTCAAGGACGGCGAATTTTTTGTGCCAGCCTTGACCTCAAACTCTGACCCTCTTAAGCTGCGTTTGCAACGAACGAAAAGCTAGCGAACGCAGAAGGGATAGGTAGCGTAATACCTCGCCGCTTAATTGGTGGCTTGCATGAAGGGCGTAACGAGCCTCCCACTGTCCCTAGCTGGAACCTGGTGAACTTACTACTCTGTGAGTATGCAGAGGACTTCTAGGGGGAATTCAGAAAGAAGAAGATTTTTTTTCACCGGCAAGGAGGTTGCGAAAACCTTAAATCTTAGAAAACCATTCTAGAAACATGGACGTGCTGTTCAGCAATTTTGACAGGGGGTGCGGCGTAACGCTGCCCAAGCTGAATGATGAATTGCTAGCGTATGAAACAGGCGTCCATATCGGCGATGGCTCTTTGCAAATAGTTGCCGGAGCAACTCATTCGGTAAGATACTTCGGGCATTCTGATGATGACTGGATATTTTACTCAGAGATTGTTCCAAAAATGCTGAAGCAATTATTCAACAAAGAGGTCTATCCAACAAAGAGAAACGATGCAAAAACTTGCACGCTGTCACTTTGTTCCAAGGCTGTGGCAACTTTCAAGCGCGATGTTCTTTGTCTTCCTAATGGCAACAAAAATCAGCTTTCAGGTCTTCCAGAATTTGTGAAGACTGACGAAAAGCTGCTGGCAAGTTGCATTAGGGGGATAGCCGATACAGATTTTTCGGTTTTCTTTTTCAGAAAAGGCGGCGTTTGCGCCCATCCCGCAATAAGCTGCACGATGTCGAACAAACCATTAATACTGGATATCGAGGCAGCTTTGAAGCAGCTGGGATTCAGCACAAGCGTAAGATACGACGTCTTGAGAAAAAGAAACGGCAGAGAACACACAGAGCATATAGTGACGGTCTGCGGAAAAGACCAATTTCGCGCTTGGATGGAAACGATTGGTTTTTCCAATCCAAAACAGAAAACTAAATTCGATATCTGGGATGAATTAGGTTTTTGCCTTCCAAAGCAATCTACAGACGATAGAATTGCATTTATTTCTTCTTTCTGACCCAATACGAAGACCCCGTGGAGTCGCAAACTACTTTCCACCGGCACGGTACCCAAGGCAGGATTATAAACGGGCTTCGGCAGTCTCGACTTATGTTCGAGATTTCGCCGCTGCTCGCCTATGAAACCGGAGCGCATCTGGGAGATGGCAATCTTACCTTCAAAGAAGAATGGAACCTCTTCAGGGTCACCTACGCGGGCAACCGCTTAGTTGATTCGAAGTACTTTGAATCCATACTTCCTGGTATCATCAGAGCCGTTTATGGGAAGGAGCCGAGAATCTATTATCCTAAGGGAGAAAACACAATCCTTGTAGTATTGAACTCCAAGGAAGTGACTCGCTTCAAGATGAAAGAACTCGGCCTTCCTTCAGGAAACAAGCTGCAATTGAAAGAATTTCCGCGAGTACTTGTTCGGAAATACCCTGCCGACCTCTTGCGAGGCTTGGCGGACACAGATTTCTGTGTTTATATGAACAGGAATGAGCTGCGGATAGAGGGCAGCTTTTGCAACAGGCATTTTGTTTCCGAAATTTCGCGCATTCTTGAGGGGCTGGGCATAAAGCACCAAATGCGGCATGTCAGGTCTCACTCAAAATACGACGAGTTTCGGATTACGGTCTGCGGCAAGAAACAGCTTCGTCTATGGATGCAAAAGGTTGGTTTCTACAACCCAAAGCACCTTGACAAGGTTTATCATATTTTTTCGGCATCTGATTAGTGGAATTTTATTTTTTTTCTCGAGTTTGCGACGCGGATAGCTTTACTATAGCCTGATCTTGCGATACGAGGACTGCTGCGGAGCGTAAATGGGAGCCGTCATGCTGCGCCTTCTGGGGCGCAGATAGGCGACATTGTAACACCATTCAGCAGTTCTTGTATTGCTCAACCGCAAGGGACAGGGTCAGGTGGATAGTTTGGCTGGGAGTCTGAAGGACCAATTTTTATACGTGTTCTTCGGGCCAGCAAGCGGTACGCCCTCGATAAGGAAACAAGGGCGCCCAATGTTCAGCTTAGGCGGGTCAGAAATCCGCCGGTAAGGGTTAAAGACAAATGCTGGACTGACTGTATCCTTAAAAGCGTGGGATGCAGAGACGAAAGTCGGGCTTAACGAACCTTGGTACCTTCTTAGTGAGGGTCCAAGCTGTCAGACAAGCTACCCCGGGGGTAATTCTACCAGTGGCATTTATTTTCACGCCGTAACACCGGCATGCCACTGTGGAAACATTTTAATTCGGACAACTGGAAGCACTCGTTCATGGACAAGGATCTTGCGTATCTGCTCGGAGCTGCAGGCGACGCCGCGATAACCCATCGCAAAAGCAAAGGCGAATACTGCATCGAATTCGAGCAGAAAAATTATCACTGGCTGCAAGATAGCATTGTGCCTCGAATCAGGCGCACATTTGGAAAAACCATTACTGTGAAGAGGAGAAAGTCGGGTCTGTTTCGGGCCAGGCTTTACTCTAAGGCTGCATTCCTGCAGTTTCACAGGTACAAAAAGAACCCATCGTTGGTTCTCGAAGCTGGAAACGAAGCAAAAGTTTGCTTTGTCAGGGGATTTTTCGATGCAGAAGGGAGCGCGCCCAAAAGAAAGGAAGGCACGCAATACAGGATCCAAATCTATCAGAAAGACAGGCGGGTGCTTAAGGTAATTTCAAGAATAATAAAAGGGTTCGGAATCCGGGCAGGAAATATTACAAATAGCCGTGATGTGGGCCAGCTGCCCATAAGGCGGAAAGAAAACGTCCGGAAATTCGCAAGGATAATAGGCTGTGAGCATCCAGACAAATCAAAAGCGCTGGAAAAATTATGTTCATAAGCTACTGGTAGAACCTCATACAGGCTCGTCGCGGGCGAGAGTTCGAATCATATCGGATTTTTGCATGCGCAGCCTTTTCGGTCTAGTTTCCCTATGATTTGCAACGGACAACCGTTGCAAATATTTGGAAAAGCTGAAGCTTTTCCAAATGATTTATCTCTGCCTAAATTTTTGACGATGGAAGCTCCCTTAAGCAAGGATTCTATCTGAGATTTGGCAAAAATCGCAATACTTCAGCAGTCGATGTTTGAAGTATTGTACGAATAGGGATACTAGCGAAAATGTTGCGAGATTATGATGTGGTTTGACTCAAATACACATCGACCCCGCGGTTTGGTACATCGCTGTCGGCTTAGGTCATCCTGGGGGTGCAGGAGCCCCCAAAGGTTGGGTTGTTCATCCATTAAAGACCTACATGAGCTGGGTTCAGAACGTTAAACATATGGCGTTGCGCAGCCGCAAGGCTGCGAAAAATAAAATTGGCTCATATCGGTGAACCCGTCGCCCACAAGGCACGGCAATACCGAGGGAAGGTGACTTTCGTTGATTCGAAAACGCTTGCTACGAATGTTTTCGAGTCACATAAACGAAATTCTACCCCCGTAGAGACTGTAAGGCTAAAAGCCTTCGAGTGCTGCCGTCAAGGCAGTGCTAAGACGCCAATCTCCTTTGCAGCAAGCGAAGGATGAAGGTATAGTCCATGCCGTTCCGAAAGGAATGGAAAAACATGCGCGAGACAGTTCGGTAGTATCTCCTAGGAGTGTCACCGTTTGAGAGGAAGTACCCATGAGTACGAGAGGAACTTGGGTTCGGCGCCTCTGGTCTACCGGTTGTGTAAAGCATTGCCGGGCAGCTACGCGCTATTGGATAAGACCTGAAAGCATCTAAGGTCGAAGCCAATCTCAAAACTAGACGGTGTAGGCGGTCATAGCAGATGACTTTGATAGGGCGGGGGTGTAAGTGCTTAGCTAACGCGAGGCATTCAGCCTGCCGCTACTAAAGCCGCATTGTAATATACTTGAAACTCCAAAATGTGATTATCAGTCGCTCTCTTCTTACGCTCGTAAAATTTATGGCGCCAGCGCAAGCCAGAGGCGTCATTTATCCTTCTCCTTCCAAGCAGTCGGCAAGCCGTAGGATTTCTGCTCGCCATACAGGAATTCTCGGTATGACTGCCAGGGCATCCTCATCTCCTCCCACGGCCACTTCAGTCCCCTCCCACCCACATTCCCTTCAAGGAATTCTGTTTCCGGGTTCGTCATGTAATAAGGCGAGAACCTGACAGCATTCAGGTTCGCGGACACCTGCGCCTCCAGGTATTCATTCGAGGTGCTGTAGGCGTACTGCTCCTGTACTGCGAATTGGCTGACCCAGGAGGAGTAGCCGTCTATCAAAGACTTTTTCTTTGCGATGTCCTTTTCCTCAGCCACCATGTCATTTACCTTGTCAAGGGAAGTCTGGAGCATCTGGACAGACTGCTGCCTTTCCCAGGCGCTGCCGCCGTAATCCCTGCTCAGGGTCACGTTAGTGATAACATCGCTGAGTGACTTGGCGTAGGAAAGCTCTTCCTGCTGCAATTTCAGGTCAGCAGCCAGGAATTTGGCGTCGCCCCACCGCATCGGAGTAGTCTGGAGGTTGTCATAGGAATTCTGTTCCTTGAGCAAGTCCCCGGTAGCGTTGAGCCAGGCTTCAATGGATTTTTTCATAGTTTCTGAATTATACATCTTCCCCCCGGCATTCTCCTCAAATTCAGGTATCGGCTCGTCCTGGTGCTCGGCTGCTGAAAGGATGTTCGTCATCTGCTGGTTTGTCCGCGAGAGTATCTCCTGGTGCTGCCCGAACGGATTCAGAATTTTCTGGTATTCCTCATTCAGCTTTTCCAGCGTCTTCACATCTGGATCTGGCTTGTTTTTCTCAGCGTCTATGTCCTGGTTGAGCTTTTCCAGTCTTCCCGCCACCTTGCCAATCCCCTCCTCCGTCCCAATGCCATTGTCGCCGATTTTCTGGTTCATCTGCCGTATCACCTCGAGCGTACTGCTTTGCGACAAGTCAAGTTTGGATGCATTATAGATAAGGGCAGAGCCTTCATTGAGCAGTTCCGCCTCTCCTGTCGCGTGGTGCCTGATTATGTTTCCGGCGGTTTCCATTGCCGAGGCATTTTTCAGCACGTCTTGCAGCTTAGAAGGCAGTTCGCTTTCAGGTGTGCCTTCAATCATGCCGTTAACGACTTTCAGTTCAGTGAGCTTGACGGCGCAAAGCTTGTATTCGGCGGAACCATCATCGATTTCCCCCATTCTCATCTGCAGCTTTTCCTGCTCTTCTTTAAATTCCAACTTTATGTCTTCGCGCTCCTCACTGGTTCCGGTGACGTACTTGGATATCCTGTCCGTTATCCCTCCCTCCCCGCCGGCAAACAGCATGTTGTAAGTCTGCCTGGCTTCAAGCTCAGCCTGCTGGTAGGTGAAATATTTGCCGTATTCCTTCCATGCAACCTCCGAGCCGGGGTTGTCCGCAACATAGTTCAGGGTGTCAGCCATGCGCTGCAGATTCTGTATCTCTATGGCTACCATGCGGTGCTTCTGAATGTCAAAATTCCTCTCCCTCAGGTCAACCATCTCCCCAACCTGCCCGAGCATGCCCGTGATATCTTCGCGGATGAACGCTTCCTTTTTATTAAGTGTCTCAGAGTCGACGTTGATTATGCCCTGGTTCTGCAGTGCGATAAGCTGCTCTCTGAGTGCCTCTCTGCCATCATTTCCTAGCGTTTCATATCCCTCGAGCATGGACTTTACCTGTCCTATGGGCATGCCCTCCTCTATCACCCTTTTTTCATCCATTGCGATGCGGGTTTCCTCATCATAAGTCAGCCAGCCCATTCCATTTGGATTTTCATATTGTTCAATGGTGAAAAGCAGGTTCATCCTTGCCCTGTAATAGTCCACCTGCCGATCCAAAGAATCGCAATACTCCTTCTCGCTTATGAAACTGGATTTGCCTTCCATATCCGTTTTCACATATCCTTCCCCAAATCCAAGGTTCCCGTCTCTCAGCATTTCCAGGGTTTTCGAGTCCAGTCCGTGATCTAAGATGGCGCTCATCCTCCTTCTCACAGTCTCATCATCTATTTTTTCCAGCACCTGCTTCTTTGTTGTCAGCAAGTTCCCCTCACTGTCAAGCACCCCGTATCCTTTGTCTGTGCTGACTATGATGAACTGGCTCTGCGCCTGCCCGGTCGCGTCCTTGGTGGAATAGACCAGCCCGCCCCTGTAAATCGCGTCCGGTTCTGAGGCAAGC
>Ga0209211_10013556_pt1 | contig 10092 bp, 6 predicted proteins | sample RifGroA2_FD_183992 | JGI IMG/M metagenome (GOLD analysis project Ga0209211, IMG submission 183992) | Groundwater microbial communities from Rifle, Colorado, USA - Groundwater A2 (SPAdes) (version 2) | ecosystem: Environmental > Aquatic > Deep subsurface > Groundwater | place: Rifle, Colorado...
CGACTCCCGATGCCAATGCGGACGCCGCGCACGCAACGACAAGGCGCGCCAAAATCGCATCCGCCACGTCGACGTCGACCGCAAGAACCGAGAAAAAGTAGCCGACTATACTGGCGACTACTGCTATTATCGCAAGCCGTGTATTCCATTTCAAAAGTATGTTCATTTCCCACTCCATAAGTTCGACCGGCGCGACGCGCCAGTTCTGAAGACAGAATGCCTAAAATAGGCTGATTTGTCAAATGCGCGGAAACAGGTTCTCGGGCTTTTTGTTGATAGCAATAGCGTCAATAATTTTTTGAGAGGTTTCAGGCATAAGCGGTGTAAGCATAGTGGCTATCCAGAAAAGTTCTCGCACACATTCGTTAATCATCCGCTTCCCCTCTTCTTCATTTTCTCTAATGACAGAAAACGGTTTTTCTTCAGCGATCTTGTTGTCCAGTTTTTGAATGTGTTCCCATATCAGGTCCGCGGCTCGATTGAATTGAAAATTCGAAATGGTGTCCGTGTATTCCTTCGAATACCCGACCGTTCCCGTTGAAATCGGTCCCTGTAGATATTGCTCGGCGAGTTTCATAACGCGCGCAACCAAGTTGCCGAGACCATTTGTGAGGTGTGCGGTGTAGTGGTCGTGAATCGCCTCAAGAGTGAGGCCCGAATCTTCTGTGGGGCTCACATGGCGCAAGAGGATGTATCGTACGGAATCAGTACCGTACTTCTCGACAAGCTCGAGCGGATTAATGACATTCCCCAATGATTTGCTCATTTTCTGTCCGCCCGAGGTGATGAAGCCGTGGTAGAAAATCTGATCGGTATTTTTGATACCCGCTGACAGCAACATCGCCTGCCACACAAGAGACTGGAAGCGTAGCTGATCTTTCCCCGCCATCTGAAGCGTCTTACCCTTTCCCCAAAACTTTGTGAAATTCCCTTTTTCATCGGCAGGCCACCCGAGCGTCGAGATGTAATTCGTGAGCGCGTCAAACCACACATACATCACTTGCGAGTCATCATCGGGAACGGGGATGCCCCAGGAAAGACGTAACCTTTCGCGCGAGATGCTGAAATCTTCAAGACCACCTTTCGCAAAATTAATCGCTTCGATACGGCGCCATTCGGGTACGATAACTCCGGGCTCCTCAAGATACTCGAGGAGTTTTTTCTCATACTTCGAAAACTTGAAAAAATAATTTTCTTCTGATACCTCTTTCAGTGCTGCATTCGGATGGAGTGGACACTTCCCGTCGGCAGTCTCTTTCTCCGTCTTGAACGCTTCGCACCCGACACAGTAGAGACCGGTGTAGGCTTTTTTATAAATATCGCCCTTTGCATCGCAGAGACGCCACATTTCTTGTGCCGCTGCTATATGCATCAAATCGGTAGTGCGAATGAAAGTATCATTGCTCAAATCGAGTGCTTTCTTCAGTTTCTGAAACTCCGCTGCGTAGTGGTCGACGTATGCTTTCGGCTCCTGCCCTGCCCTTTGTGCAGACTCAAGAATCTTTTGACCGTGTTCATCCGTACCCATTGAGAAAAACACTTCATCGCCCGCCAGCCGCCACGAACGTGCAAGTACATCGGCCTGTACAACTTCGAGCGCAAACCCGATGTGGGGGTCAGCGTTCACATATGGGAGCGTGGTGGTGAGGTAGCGCGCACTCATAGAAATTATGTCTGCGCGCGGTGTGTACGCCGCTTCCGTTTATCAAAGTCGGTAAGAAGTTCAAGCACGACCGCCGCAACCGGCACTGAGAGCAAGACGCCGAGAAACCCTGCGAGCGTATATCCCGCGATGAGCGCCACAATGACCAAAAGTGGCGGTATACCGACGATCTTCTTCACAATGAGCGGATAAATAAGGTTCGATTCGAACTGGTTCACGACGATAAAAAGACCCGCGACAATAAGCGCAAGCGGGATGCCTCCATCAGAATATCCAACGACGGCTGCAGCAGTTCCTGCGATAAGAGAACCAAAAATAGGAATAATTTCTGCAATGGAAGTAAATACCGAGAGGAGGAGCGCGTACGGGATGTCGATGATAAGTAGGCCGAGGTAGACAAGTATTGCGACGATAACCGAAAGGAGTATCTGTCCTTGCATCCAGAGCCCTATTTTCTTCTGTGCACGTTTCCAGAGGTCAACGGAATAGTCTTCATAGGCGACCGGCATGACCATGCGAAGGAAATCGTCAACGCCGGTATCTTGAAGCGCGAAGTAGAAGGAGAGCACGATGACGAGCATGAGCGAGAAGATGCCGCCGAAGAACGTGATGAAAAGTTGTATCACACCGCCGGAACTCGCGGCAAAAACAGACTGGAGCGAGAGAAGCGTCTGTACGAATGATTGCGACCCTCCCCCGCCGCCGATAAGGTCATTTGCGCCCGAGAATGGAGATGTGGCGTTCAGCGTATCGAGATATTTCGGCATCGCTGAGAGAAAGCCGGCTGCATCCGCCACGATCGGTGGAAAAAGGAAATAAAGCAATCCTGAGAGCGAGCCGAATACGAGCACATAGACGAGGAGCGCCGCGATAAATCGCGGAATGTGATGACGAATGAAAAATGCGACCCCCGGTTCTATAGCCGAGGCGATAACGATGGCAGTCAAGACCAAGAGGGCAAGGTCGCGCAAGAGCCAGAAGACATATGCTCCTACAACGATGAGGAGCGCGGTAAAAATGGTCCCCGCTGTGATGGAAATCTTGATTTCCTTGCTCATTATGAGCATCCTAGCACATTTCCTTTATTCGATTGCCGAGCAGATGCGGGCGGCGGCTTCAGGAATGGAGAGGCGCTCCTGTTCGCCCGTATCGCGGTGACGGAGTGTGACGGTATCTTTGAGCTCTGGATGCTCGCCAAGGGTATCGAAGTCTATGGTGACACAGAAAGGGGTGCCTATCTCGTCCTGCCGGCGATAGCGTTTGCCGATGTTGCCATTGTCGTCAAACTGGATGCTAGAGACTAGAGTCTTGAGGCTGGAATATATTTCTCTCGCTTTCGCTACCAATTCCGGTTTGTTTTTAAGAAGTGGAAATACGGCAGCTTTTACCGGCGCTATCTTGGGCGCAAGCGCGAGATAGGTGCGCACTTCCCCGCCGAGCTCGTCTTCGCGATATGCTTCGAGCAATACGAATAGTACAGCGCGGTCAACACCTCCGGAACATTCAATGTCCCACGGGATACTCTTTTCTCCCGTGTCAGGATCGACGTACTCCATCGACACGCCTGAATATTCTTGATGCCGACGCAAATCCCAATCACCGCGATGGTGAACTCCCCATGCCTCTTTCCATCCCATCGGTGAACTGAATTCAATGTCCCACGCATCTTTTGCATAGTGCGCTCGTTCGTCATCGGCGTGCTGGCGCAGACGTAAATGCTCTTTTTTAAATCCGAGGCTCACATACCAATCAAACGCAAACTGTTTCCAATATTCAAACTGTTTCTTACCTTCCTCTTCATCAGGACGAATGTAGTATTGCAGTTCCATTTGCTCAAACTCGCGTTGGCGAAAAAGAAAGTCTCGCGGTGCGATTTCATTTCGAAATGCTTTACCTATCTGACCGATACCAAATGGAAGTTTTGGATGCATGGAGTCGAGTATGTTTTTGAAATTCACTTGCACACCCTGAGTCACTTCACCTCGCAAGTATGCCGTTGTCGCGCTTTTTTCCGAAGCACCGAGCCGGGTCGGGACCAGAAGATTGAAAGGCGTTTGATTTGACCATTCTACTTTTTCACCTTTGTGGAATGCTTCGTGGTCAACAAGAATTTCCGGTTGATCAGCGCGTAGTTGTTCATGACAGATATTGCATTCGACCATCGGGTCGGCGAACGATGTCGAGTGCCCTGATGCTTCCCAGACGCGCTCGGGCATGAGAATAGCTGCGCTCATGCCATACACATCATCGCGCTCGGCGATAAATCTATTCCAGAAATGCTGTTTGATGTTGTGGCGAAGTTCAACACCAAGCGGTCCGTAATCATAGATGCCAGCGAGGCCGCCATAGATCTCGGAACCGGGGAATATAAACCCCCGTCGCTTGCAGAGCGAAACGATATTTTCCATCACATTCTGGTCACTCATGAGAATTGGATTATTGCACAGCTCCATTAACCATGCTATAGCCGGGGTCTCCCTTCGTTTCGATTGTCACGGAATCCGCGCTTGCAGAAACCTGTATGCCCGCAAAGCGATCGTACCCCGAGAAAGAGACCCCTCTTGTGAGAGATGTTGCGCTTCCTCTCTGCGAAATCGAAGGAGTAAGAGAGACTTGAAAGGCGCCCTGCACACCTGCGCCTTGTGCAAGGTCACCCGTATTCCAGGAAACTGTGTGCGACGCTTCATTGTAAGAGAAGGTGCCTGCTCCAGCGGTCACATCGGTGTATGAGACATAATTTGGCAATACTGCCGAGACGATACCGCCAGCGACACCACTTCCCTTATTCTGCACATTCCAAATAATCGTGTAGGTCGTCGTTTGGTCAACACGCGGAGGAATGGGACCGGTATTTTTCAAAGGCCCGGAAGAATGGAGCGAGGATACGGTGAGGACGACACTCGTCGCAACCTTTGTCGTCTTTGTCGCAGAAGCACTTACTTGCCCAGGCACGTTTGCCTGTCCGATACGAGTACCCGATACGGAGGTGGTGAACACAACCGTCGGTGTAGAAATAAGCGCGTCCGCAGGAAGCGTCCGGAAGGTAAACGTCCCAATGCCAGAAGCATCCGGCGCAAGAAGTGCGAGTGAAGGATCGGTGTCTTTGCTAAAAACAATCGAATGGTTGGTAGAATTGTAAAAGCCGTTAGTGGTTTGAATGCTGTCATAATCGATCGCGGTACCCGAAACCCTCACCGCAACAATCGCGTCCGTAACACTCGTTGAGAGCATGTTGGTATATGAGAGAGAAACATTTTGGGGAGCATTCGGTGCCAAAACTACCGACGGCGAAGTGTCTCCATTCAGTGTAAGTACGGTGTTGATGAATGGTGCGGCAATGGTGACCGCCATGTCTTGTGTCATGTACGTAACTGCGAGCTCCTGATCCTGCGCCGACTTAGCAGTCCCCACAGTGAAATGAAAAACCCTCTGTTCATTGTCTTGTCCGGTAAGTGTTCCGGTAAGCATTATCTTTGTGCGGGCTCCAGGCGCGAGTGTTCCGAGAAGAAAACTCGAATTGCCGAGCGGACGAGAAGAGGAGGTAACCTGAAAACCAAAAGGAAAGGTTCCAGTAAGAACAACATTCTCAAGCGGTATAGTCGCATTTGAACTCACGACAAGAGTGAAAGTAATCGGCTGTCCCGAAACGGTCTCAGTAAGCGAATCAACAGAAACCGAAAGCGGCGTTGTAGAAATCGTAAACGTATAGGAAGAATTTTTTATAAAAGTCGAATTCGATCCGGAAGTGTCGTAGTAGAGAGAGATGGGGAGGTCGAGCGCCTGTCCTGCCCCACCGAATACAACGGCCTTTATCGACCGCGTTACGCTCGCACCCGGCGCGAGCTGACCCAAGTTCTCGATATACCGCGGATATGCTTTCATCACGTCAGATGCATCTCTCGTACCGTTCGGGAAATCTATTTCAACAACCACATTTTCAATCGCAACCGAATTTCTATTCGTAATAGTGAGGGAGAGCGGGACAACATCCCCGCCGGCAACTGTTTTCGGACCGAGAATATCGACGGTGATCTTCTCTATGGAGACTGAATTCCCGCCCACGAAAAAGACATACCCGGCGATGCCAGCTGAAACGACGAAGAAAAGAAAGGCGGCAATGAAAAATATCCCCGCGAGACGCACGTGACGTTCTTGGTGTACGGGAATTTTTGTTGAAACCTGCCCTTCCCAGGTATGAGGCAACTCCTTTTTATCTGGGATGGTGAGCAACGGATGCTCGTGAGAATCTTTCTCAGGCTTATATAAGTGCTCGCGCGCGTGTTCGAGCGAGCCCGTGTCGTCTCCAGAGGGCGGTGGCATTGGATACTAGTATACAAGAAATTACAGACCTGAAGCGACAATGCCGTGATTAATACGCGCAACATAGCTCGCGCGGTTCTTGAGCACAGCCGCAAGCAGAGGCTCGGTAAATACTGACGCTTCACCCGGGATTTCACCTCCATCAAATCCGAGTGCTTTAATCACACGAAGAGCAGCGAGGATTTCAACGGCTTCGTGCACGTCCTCTGGCAATTTTGAAAGCGTCTCGAACAAACCCTTTACGATGAGAAAAAGCGAGGGGTCGTGGGCTTCTCCGGCAACAAGCCTAAGCAGAAGACCAGAGACACGCGCCGCCCTGCGGCGCGCGTCGACATTCCCTAGCCGCTTAAACCAATTCTCTTCGAGAATGGCTCCGGCGAGACGCCACCCCTCCCTTCCGCGGACGAGTACTACCGAGCTCTCGGCGAATGTCGCAAGTGCTGCGGCAAGCTTCGCCCCAGGACGACGCAATCCTTGTGCGCGAACGCGCACGAGACCAAGCTCGGGGGTAAGCAAAGTTACGAATGCATTCGCTTCTCCCAGAGACGACCGAGAGAGTACGATACCGCATGTGTCGTATTTATGTCGCATCGCGAACGAGGTCGAAATGTACGATACTGGTTGAAAGGATTGCCGAATATTTTCCCTCTGCACGTTTCTCTACTCGCACTACATCTTTCGGCGACAATCCTTCGGCTTTGCGCGCTTGTGCTACTGCGCTCGACATTTCACGTTCGTCGCCTTCTTTGATAAGTTCAGGCGTAAGGTTCGTATCGAGCGTGAGCTCTTTACCAATACTAATTTTCTTCACATTTACCTCTTCAGCAAGAATCGCCGCAAGCTCATTGGTAAGTGTCTCCGGAACGGTGAGGGAGGCAAGTGGCTGGCGTACTTTTATGCCAGCTTTCTGTCGTAGCTGCAATGCTTCAGAAACGAGTGCACGCACATGAGCCATTTCCTTGATAAGCGCATCATCTTTGTTCCCGGCAAACAAACTCCACCAATGCTTCTTCGTTTCAGGCCAGTCGGTGAGATGTACACTCAAAGGTTCCTTCTCGTCGCGCACAGCCTCGAAAATCTCATCGGCAATAAAAGGCATCACTGGTGCGATGATTTTCGAAAATTCTTTAAGCGCGTACCGTAGAGTAGCGAGAGCAGCTTTTTTGTCTTCTGCGTTACCTCCCTTCATGCGGTCACGCGAACGACGAATATACCATGTTGAAAAATCATCAATGAATTCACGCATTGGGCGCGTGGCATGCGGGACATCGTAGCGGTCAAATGCTTCAGTTGCCGTGAGAATCACTCTGTTAAGTCGGGCGAGAATCCACTGATCGAGTACATTACTGCTTCCACTAGTTGCCGGACCAGCATCATCCTTATACAGCGTATAGAACGCAAGAATGTTACGTAGCATATTGACCACGCGCGCATGTGCTTCTTTTACTTCCTCATCGCGAAACGTGAGATCCTCTGCCTGCATCACGACCGAGGACATAAGATAATAGCGGAATGCATCAGCGCCGTAGCGGTCGAAGAGCTCGTAGGGGTCCGTGTAATTCCCTTTGCTCTTGCTGAACTTCGCGCCGTCTGCCGCGAGCACGTTACCGGTCGTGATGACGTGACGGAACGTGAGCTGGTCGAAGAGCTCGACGCCCATCGCGTGGAGGTAATAGAACCATGCGCGCGTCTGGCCGATATATTCCGAGACGAAATCGCCGGGAGAACGCTTCTTAAATTCTTGCTGATTCTCGAACGGGTAGTGGTATTCGGCAAACGGCATCGAGCCCGACTCCACCCAGCAGTCAACCACTTCGGGGATGCGCGTGAGCGGCTCGCCCTTCTCGTTTTGTAGTTGCACCTGGTCGATGTAGGGCAAGTGATAATCGAGCTCATAGTCGCGGTTATGCGGCAGTGGAGAAAAATCGAGATTAACCATCTCTGCATTATCGATACACTGCAACAGTGGTGCGGTCGCGAGCCCCTCAAACGTCATCCCATTCGCAACAAAGTTGAGTGCTCGATTCGTTCCGTCATGACAAATAATCAGAATTCTCTTCCCTACATATGCAGATTCTATCGCATAGAGAAAATCGCCTGTCCTTCGCACCAGAGCCGAAAAACTCTCACCATTTGAGAATTCTTTTTTGGGGCTGTGCACGAATTCGGTATCGTAATAGACATCAACAACGTCAAGGGGCTTACCCTCGTTTGATTCGTCTACCTCCCACTCTCGAAGACGCTCGTCATAGATAACCTTTTCTGAATCAAAGCCAGTATTTTTGCAGAAAAGCTCTGCACTCTGTCGCGCCCTCTTAATCGTCGAGCACACAACGATGTCTGGCATATTGGTAGCCGAGATTTTCTGAGATGCTTCTGTCATTTGCACTCTTCCGTTTTCAGTTAGCCCCCCATTGACATCAATTTCCTTGGTCCATACCGTTGCCACATTATTCTCTGCTTCGCCGTGGCGCATCACGAGATATGTGTTACCTGACTTTGTGGTGCGCGCTTTGAGCTCTTCGAGTGAGCCGATGACCGTCACATTTCCCTCTTTGTCCTTCCAGATAGGGAGCGGGCTCGCCCAGAAACGATTACGGGAGATGGTCCAGTCCGGTGCACTCTCGAGATTATGCTTGAAGCGCCCGTCCTTCAGGTGCGTGGGCACCCAGCCAATCTTTTCATTCTCCGCGAGCATCTTCCGTTTCACTGACTGTATATCAATGAACCAACTCGAAACAGCGTTATAGATAAGCGACGTGCCGCAACGATAACAATGTGGGTAGGAGTGCGTATTCGGTGCTTTTGCGAATAAGAGACCGCGCTTCTCGAGGTCTTCTTTGATAAGCGGTTCAGCTTTCTTAATGTACTGCCCACGTAGGAACTCCGGGACGTCATTGGTATAGGTCGCGTTCGGGTTCAGGAGCTGGACCATTGGCAAGCCCTCAGCCTTGCCGAGATTGTAGTCGTCTTCGCCGTAAATCACCGCCGTGTGCACGATGCCAGTCCCCTCTTCGGTCGTGACGAAGTCAGCCGCGAGCACCTGCCATTTCTTACCCGCATGACTTTTTACTTTCTCTATTTCATAGAGCGGCTCGTATTCGAGGCCGACAAGCTCGCTACCGGAAAGGCTTGTGTAATATGTATATTCACTTAACTGATTCCCCAAGACTTGTCCTGCAAGTTTCTTCGCAACAATGATCCTCTCTTTCGTTTTCTTTGACTCATAAATCGAATATTCTTCTTTTTTTGAAACAGCGAGAGCAACGTTTCCAGGAAGTGTCCATGGGGTTGTGGTCCAAGCCAGCAAGTTATCTCCTTCGACAAAGTACGATTTTCTCATCTTTACCTTGAACTTCACCGTCACTGCTTCTTCAGCAATGTCCTTATAGGTGTTGTCCATCGCAATCTCGGCTTTCGCCAAGGGCGTCTCGCAGTGCGGGCAGTACATCAAAACCTTACGACCTTCGTAAAGTCGTCCCTTCTTGTGAATTTCTTTCAGCGCCCACCACACACTCTCGATGAATGGATTGTCCATCGTCTTATATGAATTATCGAAATCGACCCAGCGCCCGACGCGCTCGATATAGCGCTTCCAATCCTGCACGTACTCGAGCACCATCGCACACGCCATTTCATTGAACTTCTCGATACCGAGTGCGAGAATTTCTTTCTTATTCTTCAGCCCAAGCTTTTTCTCAACAAGTGACTCAATCGGGAGCCCGTGTGTGTCCCAGCCCCAGCGACGACGCACCCGGTACCCGCGCATGGTCTTGTAGCGCGGAATGAGGTCCTTTGAAACCGAGGAGAGGAGTGAGCCGGAGTGGGGCAATCCGGTAGCAAAGGGTGGACCGTCATAGAACACATATTCGCCCTTCGGGGACTTCTTGGTGAGCGATTTCTCAAAAATATGCTCGCGCTCCCAGAACGCGAGTACCGCCTCTTCCTTGCCCGCCGTAGCAGACTTTAGCGAAGGCTCGGGGCGCTTCGCCGCTTCAGATTTCTCGGGCATGTCAACCATAATCTGTTCATTCTAGCGTTTACCAAGCAGAAATGGAAACAGCCGCAGAGAACTCTGCAGCTGTTGGGGGGGTTAACGGACGATTGCG
>Ga0209211_10013557_pt1 | contig 10091 bp, 11 predicted proteins | sample RifGroA2_FD_183992 | JGI IMG/M metagenome (GOLD analysis project Ga0209211, IMG submission 183992) | Groundwater microbial communities from Rifle, Colorado, USA - Groundwater A2 (SPAdes) (version 2) | ecosystem: Environmental > Aquatic > Deep subsurface > Groundwater | place: Rifle, Colorado...
GATACCGAGACCGGCATCCAAAAAGCCCTGGAAATTCTGCCGGCGGACAAGATCATTTTGGGCGTGCCGCTTTACGGCTACGAGTGGGAAACTTTGACTCCCAACCGCCGCAGTGCCGCCCTGCCAGGATCAGGCATTGTCGCCTCTAACCGCCGGGTGGAGGAGTTTTTGGCTGGCTGCGTTTCCTGTTCTGCCCAACTAGAAACCGCCGCCCAGGAGTCTTACCTGGTTTATTTGGACCAGGAGACCAATACTTACCACCAGATTTTTTACCCGGACGAAAAATTCATGAAAGCCAAAATTAATTTAGCCAATAAATATAACTTGGGCGGTTTGGTGTTTTGGGTATTGGGTTACGAAGGCGATTCGATCCTCAATCCGGTGGCTGGCTATATGGGGGCGTTAAAATAACCCCGGCGCTCATTGCTGTCATATTCAAAAACATCGCCCGGCCCCAACTGCCAGACTTTGCTGTCAAATTCCGGGCTGTTGTAGCCGACTTTAGCCGCTCCGGTTTTTAAGGATAGAGTAATCACTCCGGTTTCCTCGTCAGTGTCGATATTTAATAAACCCTCATCGATATTAACGATCAAATTAAAACCTCTGATTGTTACCGGGCTGGCGCCGGAAACTTGGTATTGGCCGATGCCTTTAGTTTGGTTAAAGACTAAATTAAGGGGTAGAGTTTGGATAATTTCCACTTGGGTTTCGGGGAATAGGGTAATGGTGGCCGCCGGGTTAAAGCTGACGGTTAACTTCCCCTCATCGCTGGCAATCAGGGTTTCGCCTTGCTGGATGGGAATCGTTTCGGTCAATTGGGCCGGCTCGGTAGCCGTGCGTGACTGCCACCAAATGTCTCCGCCCATGCTGGTAATTTGACCCTTGATAGAATCGCTCGGCGCCTGTTCCAGCGAAAACTTGGTCGGCTCAAAGCTGCTGGCTTTCTTGCCGATAGTAATGATCGGCTCCGGCACGGAATGGTTTTTGGCAAAATTAACCCCCAGCGCTGCGGTCGCCCCGAGCAAGAAAAATATAATGCCTAAGAATATTTTCTTCACGATATTTCTCTTAAATCTACATTCTTTTTGTGATATTCAAACTTAACCGTCCATTTATCAAAAAAACCGTCTTGTCCCAAAAGTCCATAGGCCAATTTTTCCATATCGTAGGAAAATCCAACCTCGCAAGTATGGGGATGCCCGCCGATTTTAAAAGTAATTTTATGGAAATAAGCCTTTTGCGGTTCTCCGGAAGTGCCGAAAAAAGTCAGAGGCGTACCGGTTTTAATATCCAAGCCTAATTGTTCACCGACAGTAGCGTGGAAAATACAATAATCCGCGCCCGAATCAATTAAAACGAGGTATCCAAAATTACCAGTCTTTGTTTCAAAATCTATTTGAATAACCGGTCTTAAGGCTGATCTTTTATTTTGAAAGGGACAATTTTTAGAATCGAAGGGGAATTTCCGATACTTAAAGTTCATTTACAAAATATAAGTACCATAGTCTCTGGGAACTCTTGTAAGCACCGGACTATCAATTCCATTTCTCCTGGCTTTGGCAATTACCGTCTTTGGGGTGTTTCCCACCGCGACCACTTTGTCCGTTAGTGGTTTCAAGGCGATCCATTTACTGGAATATCCTCTTAATGTTTTGGATAAATCGTGTGATTTTACATTCATAGTTATATATTAGCATACTTTCCACCTTAGAGGTGGAAAGTTATCAACTTTTACCAATCCGCCCACTTTTGCCGTATTTTTATCAAGTGGGGCGGCAAAAATTACCGAACCTTTGCCATGAATTATTTTAATGCTTTTATTTAATTTGGACGCCAGCACCATTGCCCCCGACCCGTTGGCTTCGTCTTCAGGGATGCCCCAATCCGGTGCAAAAGTTCTGGCCCGGACCAGATTTTGGCTTTGCTTAATCCAAGTCCAAACGATAATATGTTTTTGATTGGAAAATACATAGAAAATTCAGCTATCCTAATTCAAGTCTTTTAATAAATTCTTGATGTTTTTCTGAATCCATAAATATTTTATAAATTTTATCTTTTTCAAGCAATTTTCCAATTATTTTCGAAAATAACTCAAAAATTTCATCGTATTCTTGAGGTTCTATTTCTCTGTATATTCCATGTACAATTTGTGACCTGATATTATAAAGTTTTTTTACTTTTTCAAAAGCATCTCTCCTATTTTTATAATTATTTAAATTCGGGTATAGAAATTTTGTAATATTACTTGATAATCTAAACGTTAATTCAGTAGACGACTTAATAAAAAGCGATTCTAATGCAGTTACAAGAAGAATAAATTGAGTTTCGTCTCGAGCTTCATTACAAAAGGCTGCAGAGAATATATCCATCGCTACGCCTAATGGCGATTTCCAGTGAGGTGATAATTGCGCTAAATATAATGAAGAATAATTTTTAAAAAAAGCCTTGCTTTTTGACAATCTATTATATAAATTCTCGGTGAGAATATTATCTCGTTTTGTACCAAAGAAAAAACTATAATATGGAAGAAAAACTAAACCAAATTCTTTGAAAAAATCAATCGATTTTTTAGAATCTAATATTAGTTTATTACCCCCATTTACGTAAACTAAATACCCTTTTTCTATAACATATGTAAGACTTGTTTTTATAAAGCAATACAATAAGAAAATATCTAAATTTTTTTCGATCTTTGTTGCTCCACCGTAAATTTTTTTTAACTGGTCGGGTATGACAAGAATGCCTACGTTTCTATTAGTTTTTAATTTATTCCCTTTCCAATTTGTTTTATTGGAAATATCTATCAAATAGAGGCCTTTGCCTATGCGGAGTTTTTTAAAATTGAAATCTGAATTTACTACTGGAAAGAGAAATCCAAAGTGAATTGTATGTTTTACAGACACAGACATAATATAATAACTAAGCGTATAATACTCTTTTGGGGTAAAAACCTCTATGGATCAAGATAAAATCAGAAATATCGCCATTATTGCCCACGTCGATCACGGCAAAACCACGCTCGTGGATCATTTGCTGAAGCAATCGCACGCCTTTGCCGCCCACGAGGCGGAAATGAGCCAGGACACGATCATGGATACCAATGAGCTGGAGCGGGAACGGGGCGTGACGATTCTGGCCAAAAACACGGCTATTTCCTGGCAGGGCTACAAAATCAACATCATCGACACTCCCGGCCACGCCGATTTTTCCGGCGAGGTCGAGCGGGTGCTCAACATGGCCGAAGGCTGTATCTTATTGGTCGACGCCGCCGAAGGGGTGCTGTCCCAAACCCGCTACGTTTTATCCCTGGCTTTAAAGCTTAAGTTGAAGCCGATCGTGATCATCAACAAGGTCGACCGCAAAGACCAACGGGCAGCCGAGGTCTTAAACGAGATCAATGATTTGTTTTTGGATTTGGTCGAGCACGAGAACCAACTGGATTTTCCGGTCCTTTATGCCGTCGGCCGACGGGGCATAGTCGGCAAGAGCGCGGCTTTAACCGACGCTCAAGATTTATCCTTGCTGTTCGAGACGATTATTAAAACTATTCCCGCGCCTCCGGGCGACCGTCAGGGCCCGGCGCAGATGCAGATCACCACTTTGGATTTTGACGCCCACAAGGGCCGCTACGCCATCGGCCGGATCAACCGGGGGACGATCAAAGTCGGCCAGAGTTTAGCGATTCTAAGAAACGACCAGAAGTTAACCACTAACCAAGTGGAATATTTATTTACTTTCCAGGGATTAAAAAAAACGCCGGTGACGGAAGTCACTGCCGGAGAAATCGTGGCCATCGCCGGTTTTACCGATATTAAAATCGGGGATACCTTGACCGACCCGGAGCATTTGGACGCGATGGCTCCTTTGGAAATTACCCAGCCGATTTTGAAAATCGAGCTGTCCGTATCGACTTCGCCTCTGGTTGGCCGGGACGGCAAGCTGACCACCTCGCGCCAAATCCAGGCCCGGCTTAGAAAAGAAATCGAGACGAACATCAGTTTAAAGATCGAGCCGGGCGTCTCGGGCAACAGTTTTGTCGTCGCCGGCCGGGGCGAACTCCATTTGTCGATCCTGGTGGAAACGATGCGTCGCGAAGGTTACGAGTTTTCCGTGTCCCAGCCGCAGGTGATCTACAAAAAAGTCGACGGCAAAACCCTGGAGCCGTTTGAAAAACTGTATCTGGAAGTGCCGGAAAAGTTTTCCGGGGTGGTGATTAATGCTTTGGGTCAAAGAAAAGCCCAGATGGTCAACATGCAAACTGCCAAAAGCGGAGTGAGGTTTGAATACAAAATCTCCACCAAGAACCTGATCGGTTTGCGGGGCGAACTGCTTACCAAAACCTCAGGCATGAGCGTGGTCAACTCGGTCTTTTGGGATTTCGAGCCGGAAAAAGAAGCGGTGGTCTGGCAAAGAAACGGCGCGATTGTCAGTAACGAACCCGGAAAAGCCTTAGCCTATGCGATTGCTCATCTCCAGGTGCGGGCAACCTCGTTTGTAGGTCCCGGCGAAGAGGTTTATAAAGGCATGATTATCGGTTTAAACAACCGCCAGGGGGACATGAATTTTAACATTTGTAAAGGCAAACAGCTGACCAACATGCGTGCCTCAACCTCCGATGCCACGATTCAGGTTTCTCCGGCGCTCAAAATGTCCCTGGAACAATATTTGACTTTTATCGGCCCGGACGAGTTATTGGAAGTGACGCCGCACCATTTGCGCTTGCGCAAAAAAGACTTAAACTTCAAGCGCTGACTTTCAGAATTTTGTAGTTGGTTTCGCCCTTGGGAGTAGTCACTATCACTTGATCGCCTGGCTTTTTTCCCATCAGGGTTTGGCCCAAAGGGGATTTAATAGAAATGGTTTGTTGATTGGGATCGGATTCAAAACTGCCGACAACTTTATACTTAAATTCTTTTTGCCCGTCGCTAATTACCACCTGACTGCCGAAATTTATGGTCTCGCCGGCTTGAGGGGCAACCACCTCGGCGAATTTAATAATCCGGTCAAAATGCCGCAGCCGGCCGTCAATAAAAGATAGGCGCGCGCGCGACTCTTTATAGTAGCCGTTTTCGGACAAATCGCCCATTTCCCGGGCTTTAGTCAGGTGGGAAACGGCGTCCGGCCGCTCGGCCAGGAGTTTGTCTCGTTCGGCGATGACTTTATCCAAGCCGGTCTGGGTAAAGGGAATTTTATACATATGGGTTAGAATACATTATGACAGATATCTTAGTCCGCTACGCGGAAATCGGCTTAAAGGGCAAAAATCGGGCGGTATTTGAGGACCAGCTGGTAAAAAATATCCGGCTGGCGCTTGGGGCTAACCTAATTCAAATAATTAAACAGCATAAACAGATTTTAGTTTCGGCCGGAAAAGAGGCTTTGGAATCACTCAAAAACGTTTTCGGCATTGCCTGGTTTGCCCCGGTGGCGATTGTTAAAAACGATCAATCAGAAATTGCCGCGGCGGCGTTAAAACTGGTCGAGCCGAAGAAAACTTTCGCGGTTCGGGCGCACCACGACCTGGAAATCAGTTTAGGTGACGTGATCAGGACCAAGAAAAAAATCAAAGTGGATCTGGATAATCCCGGTCAGACCATTTACGTGATCGAAGCGGGAGAGAAAGCGTACGTGCACAATCAAAAAATTCCCGGCCCGGGCGGATTGCCGGTGGGCACGAGCGGCCGGGTTTTGTGTTTATTATCCGGCGGTTTTGACTCGGTCGCTGCCGCTTATCTTTTGGCCAAACGGGGAGCCCAAGTGGACTTTTTACACTTCCACGTTTTTACCGATGCCCAGCCGGTGTTAAAGTCCAAAGTTAAAACCATTGTTGATGGTTTGCGGCCGTGGACTTTGTCTAAAAAACTTTATTTAACTTCTTATCTGCCTTTTCAAATGGCGGTATTATCTTTGTCCGACCGGGATACCAAACACGAATTAGTCGTCTATCGCCGGTTAATGGTCAGGGCTGGGGAGGTCTTAGCGGAAAAATACCATTATCAGGCTTTGGTTTTGGGCGATTCTTTGGGGCAGGTAGCGTCGCAGACCATGGAAAACATTGCCGCCGTCGATAATGCCGTCGACCTGCCGATTTTCCGGCCGCTTCTTGGCAATGACAAAAACGAGACGATTAATCTGGTGAGAAAAATCGGTCTGGAAGCAGTCGTCAACCAACCATACAAAGATTGCTGTTCGTTGATTTCCATTCATCCGGCCACCCAGGCAGATTTAGCTAAAATTGCCAAAATCGAAGCCGGGATTAAAATAGACGAAGTAATTAAAGAAATGACCGATCATGTTCAAATCATTAATCTCTAATTCCCGCCGCCAGCTTTTTTTAAACCTGGTTATTTTTAACGTCGTGGTTTCGTTGTCCGATAGCTTTAGTTATTCGGTTTTAAAGCCCCACTTTGCCAGCGAAGGGCTATCAACAGAACAGATGATTTTGGGCACGCTTTATACTTTTGTCGGCGCGTGCTTGCTGATGCTTTTCGTCAATAAAATATCGGCACGGCTTTCCTGGCGCCTGTCTTTTATTGCTTCATTTTTGACCATTCTGTTAATTATGCGGATAGTCAGTCCGGCCCAATTTTATTTAGCCTCGGTGGTTTCCGGCCTTTACATTCCGTTATTTCATATCGCTTATAACATTGCCCATTATCGCTTAACCCCGGCGCATCGGACCGGGTACAGTTCGGCCATCATGTTTAGCATCTTTCCAGTCGTGGGCTTAGTGGCTCCCTTGGCCGCCGGTTGGCTGGCGGAAATTAACTATTTATATGTTTGGATTTTTTCCGGAATTTTCTTTTTGATTACATTTTTATTAACTAAATTTCAGACGGATTTTCCGATCAAGTATGATTTATCGGCCAGCTTCCAGGCTATCAAATCTACCCGACTGATCGTATTTCTACAGGGAATATGGGAATCATTGCCTTTCGGCATCATTCCCGTTTTTAGCCTTCATTTTATTAAGTCGCCGCTTTATTACGGCACTTTCATAGCTTATTTGTCTTTAATGTCGGTTATTGCCAATCTAGTTTTAGGACATCTATCAGATAAGCTCCAACGGCGGCTGGCGTTTTTATACCCGATCACTCTATTGATGGCGGTAACAACGTTTCTTTTCCCCTTAGTGACTGCCAATTTGGTTTTTTGGTTAATTTTGACCGGGGTAGTTCAATTTCTTTGCCCGCTGTTTTGGAATTTTTCGGCCGCATGGTTTGTTGATCAACATCCAGACCACAACCGTTCGATGCCGATTCGGGAATTGGTATTAGCTATTGGCAGGATTGTTGGATTATTTTTTGCTTGGATTAGTTTTAGACTTGAGATTATCCCCACGAATATCTTCTACCTTTTAGGCGCGGTCATGCTTCTTTATCCGGCAGTTCTATTTTATAATACCAAGCATGCGACCCGATCTTAAACAAATCCACCAACAGGTAAGCAGCCTGATGCCCCAGGTTAATGATTTACTGCTGGAAAAATTCACGAGGCCGAAAAAAGTTTCCTACAAAGCCGGCGGCATTGACCACCTGGGTACCTCGGTGGTCACCGAAGTCGACAAACAAACAGAAGAAATCTTAAAACAAAAATTGCCGTCAATTTTACCCGGCTCCGGTTTTATCGGCGAAGAAACGACCCCCCAGGTGAAAGATTATAACTGGATTATCGACCCGATTGACGGTACTTTAAACTATGCCAACCAAGTGCCGGTGTTTGCCTGCTCGATCGGCCTATGGCACCAAAATGAGCCGGTCTACGCTTTGGTGTCCCTGCCTTTAACCGGAGAAACGCTGCACGCCATCGCCGGGCAAGGGTTATGGCTCAACGGTAAACCGGTGAAGCCGGCCAAAAAAACCACCAAAAAAATCTTTTTAACTTATTCCTGCGTCGGTGATAGCCGGCTGCAAAGCCGGGTGTTTGAAGCGGTGTTGCAATTTACCTCTTCGCCCCGCTTTTACGGCAGCTGCGTCTTTCACGGTGCCCAGATTGCCCTGGGCCGGATCGACGGCGGGGTGTTTATGAATCAGGCGCTCTGGGACATTGCCGCGATTGTCTTGCTGGCCCGGGAAGCGGGTTTGGCAGTCAAGTATGTCTCGAAACCGCCTGATATATCCGGCGATGATTTGAAGAATTACCAGTATTCTTTGGTCATTGGCCAGGAAAAATTAGCTAATGATTTGGCGGGAAAACTTAAATAATTTATGTCATATTTAGTTGCTATTTCCCTAGCCGCATTACTTGGCGGCAGTGTGCCAGCCTTAGCTAAATTTGCCTTAGCTGTTATTCCGACATTTTCCTTGTTGTTCATCAGGTTTTTTGTTGCTTGTATTACTTTATTGCCATTGATAATTAGGTCCAAAGAACTCAATGGGAAAATGCTGAAAGCCTTAACTTTAGTAGGAATCGTTGGCGCGTTGAACCCGATTATTTTATACATCGCCTTAAAATATACTCAGGCTTCAGTTTCGCCTCTATTGTATGCGGCCACGCCGCTTTTAACGGTTATTTATCTTTCCAGAAAAAAACTGGAAACGATTTCCAAAAAAACTTTACTGGGGATAATTATTGGATTTGCCGGGGTAGCAATTATTATTGTTTTACCATTGTTAATGAATAACGGTAGTCAGCAGTTGTCTTTCAAAGGTAATGTGCTGATTTTTGCCGCCGTAGTTGCCTTTACTATTTATGGAATAATGTCTAAGAACCAATCGGTGAAAATCAACGCTTCACCGGTGGCGCTGACATTTTATTTTTCTCTTTTTGGCTTATTGCTCAGTTTGCCCTTGGCGATTAATGAGCTGAATTCTGGAATGATTATTTGGAGCAGGGTTTTGTTTTCTCATTGGTTTTCCGCCATTGCCGCGGGTGTGACCGGTACGACTCTTTTTTATTTGGTTTACCAACAGGCTATCAAATCGGGGGGGGGGCAACGGCGGCTTCGCTATTTACTTATCTGCAACCGATAGTCGGTATTTTACTGCCGATGATTATGCTTGGAGAAACAATTACATTGCCCTTTGTGGCAGGAGCGATTTTGGCAATTTTTGGAGTGCAATTAGCAAACAAAAACTATAAATGATCAGCTGCATTTTTGAGGGTCAAACCAATATTGTTCACTTGCGCCACGTGGTGGTCGACATGCTGGTCATTGAGGGCCGGAAAATTCTGCTGGTCAAGCGCGGCGGAAAATGGCTGGAAAAAGGCAAATGGGCTCTGCCGGGCGGCTTTTTGGACATGGATGAAACCGGCGAGCAAGCCGCTTTGCGGGAACTAAAAGAAGAAACCGGTTATACCGGTAAGATCATTAAATTGTTTCAAATCGTCGATAATCCCCGGCGTCGCCACGAAGACAGGCAAAACGTGTCTCTGGTTTATTTAGTCAAGCCGTTGAAAAAGATCGGTGAGTCCGACGACGAAATTAGCGAAGTTAAATGGTTTGCTTTGGATAATTTGCCGCTGGCCCAAGATTTTGCCTTTGACCATTGGGAGGTGATTGAGAGGTATAAGAGTATAATTTGAACATGGCTCAAGAATTAGATGAAGCGCTTAACCCGCAGATGCCTTTAATTATTGTTAAAAATTGGGACAGAACTGTCGAATCCTTACAACGTCAGGTAGGTTTGGAATCTATGGCTTTGAGTATGGGATTTGAGCTAACCACTTTAGTCGGCGTTGCGACTAAGCCACTTCCTGAGAATATTGCATCTGGTGAAGAGCATAATGCTAAAGGAGAAAAGATAGAAGATGTTACTGTCGAGGAAATGACTGTCAACGATCGTCCTCTGGACCGTTTATTGGTTAAGGCTTATCCGGAGGCGGCAAATCCTGAGCCTACAGCCATGATACAATTTAAGTCAGGAGGAGAAGTTATATTGGTAACTAATGGCGAGGCTGAGATAGCCTATGCCGATAAAATTATCGATGGAGCAATCGCTAAATCAGATCTGAAAACAGCTAAGGTAGAAAGAGGAGATTTAGTTATTTCAACGAATACTCCCAATAATTGGACAAGAATTGAAGATGATTTTTCTTTTATTTATTTCGTTGGGAATCCTGATGGGGAACAAAAATATTCAGCAATACCT
>Ga0209211_10013558_pt1 | contig 10090 bp, 10 predicted proteins | sample RifGroA2_FD_183992 | JGI IMG/M metagenome (GOLD analysis project Ga0209211, IMG submission 183992) | Groundwater microbial communities from Rifle, Colorado, USA - Groundwater A2 (SPAdes) (version 2) | ecosystem: Environmental > Aquatic > Deep subsurface > Groundwater | place: Rifle, Colorado...
GCTGGCCTTCAAGCTGCTGGAGGGGGACCGCCGCGTCATCGACGAGGCGGGCCTTCAGGGGATCGAGCCGCTGGTGGCCCGGGCGGCGGAGCACCTGATCTCCGCCCATGGCGAGGACGTAGAGTCGCTCATGGCGGACGCCCGGTACGCCCGCGCCACCGGCCTGACCCGGGAGGTCCTGACGAAGCCCGACGTCCGGAAGATCGAGCTGACCGAGAAGATCGACCGGATCGCGCTGAACCGGTTCCTGGGGATCCCCCTCTTCCTTGCCGCCATGTGGCTGGTCTTCAAGCTCACCTTCGACGTGTCGGCTCCTTTCGCCGACTGGCTCAGCACCGTGACCGCCGGACCGTTCACCCGGTGGACCCGGGTCCTGGTGGGTCTCGTCCGCGGTCCCGACTGGCTGATCTCCCTCGTGACGGACGGGGTCATCGCGGGAGTGGGGTCGGTCCTCGTGTTCGTGCCGGTCATCTTCGCCATGATGTTCTTCATCACCTTCCTGGAGGGGAGCGGCTACATGGCGAGGGCCGCCTTCGTGATGGACCGGGCCATGCACAGCATGGGGCTGCACGGCAAGTCCTTCATCCCGATGATCCTTGGGTTCGGATGCAACGTGCCCGCCATCTACGCGACCCGGACGCTGGAAAACCCCCGCGACAAGGCGCTGACCGCTCTTCTCATTCCGCTCATGTCGTGCGGCGCAAGGCTGCCGGTGTACATCCTCTTCGTCGCGGCCTTCTTCCCCTCCCGTTCCGGGACGGTGCTCTGGTCCCTCTACGTCCTGGGGATCGTCCTGGCCGTCCTGATGGGGATCCTCTTCAAGAGGACCCTGTTCCGGGGGGAATCCCCCATGTTCATCATGGAACTGCCCCCGTACCGGATGCCTTCGGGAAAAAGCCTTGCGATCCACACGTGGGAGAAGGGCAAGCACTTCCTGATCAAGGCCGGGACCTACATCCTCGCCGTCTCCGTCCTCGTCTGGTTCCTCCTGAATCTGCCCTGGGGCGTCGAGCAGAAGAAGGACTCTTACATGGGAACGGTCGGGCAGGCCATCGCGCCCGTCTTCAAGCCCCTGGGGTTCGGTACCTGGGAGGCCGCGTCGTCGCTGGTCGCCGGCGTCATCGCCAAGGAGATCGTCGTCGGGACGATGGGGGAAATATACGTTCCCGGGAAGGTGGAAGCGCCGGCGGGGCCGACCCCTTCGCTGTCGGAAGACCTCCGGGAGATCGGGACCTCCTTTGCGGGGGCGGGCAAGAATGCCTTCACCAATGTCTTTTCGACCGCAGGGATCAAGAGTCTCCAGGCGGAGGAGGACGAGGGGACGACGGGTCTTCGGTCCGTCGTCTCGAAGACGTTCACCCCGTTGAGCGCTTATGCGTTCATGGCGTTCGTCCTCCTGTACATGCCTTGCATCGTGGCTGCCGCGGCCTTCAAGCACGAGTTCGGCACATGGAAATGGTTCGGGGTCGCCTTCATTTACCAGACGATCCTGGCTTGGAGTGTGGCGCTCCTCATCTACCAGGGCGGAACGATCCTGGGAATCGGAGGGTAGCATGGGAATCGTCGATTACGTGCTGATCGGGTTGATCGTGGGAGGAGCGTTCTATCTCCTTTACCGGTCCCTCTGGAAGAAGAAGGGCTATTGCCACGGGTGCGATTCTTCCGGGAAATGCAAATAACCCTGTCGGAGAAATAGGATGGTGGCGAGTTTCATCGACGGAAGGATAAGGGTAAGGGACGAGGCGTTCATAAGCCGTTCCCGGGTTTTTGACGTCGAAGACGCCTTGTTGAAAAACAATGGGATCACGCGGACGAGTATTACACCATTACGAAACGCAACCTGTGGCTCGTGGCGGGCGGCGCCCTGAGCGCTCTCGCCGCCATCGGCATCGGAAAGGCGTCGAAGAAAATCAGACCCGGTGTCGTCGGCGCCGTAAAGGAGGGCTACGCGTTCAAGGAATGGGTCGCCGGAAAATACGAAAGGGCGAAAGAGGACGTGGAAGATATCGTGGAGGAGGCGAAACACGCCTATCACAAGGACCTCGAAGCGACGGTAGAGGCCGTGAAGAAGGAGAAGGAGATCCTGAAAAAGGTCGAAGAGGCGGTGGAAAAGAAGACCACGAAACGGAAGGCCAAAAAGGAGGATTAGCCATGGGGGACGGCAAGAACGGAGAACACGCCATGCGGCCGAGGGACTACGTCAGGACCGCTTTGAGCCTCGGTCTCGGCGCGGGGGCGATCGTCGGCGGAGCCTATATCTTCTCCCGGATCACGGAGAAGCAGGAGACGGAGACCCGGCTGGAGCGGCTGGAACAGATCGTCGAAAAGCTCTCCGGCGAAAAATAGGGAGGAGCGCGGACCCGCGGCCGCGGAGACATGCGTTCCTCCCTTGTCCACGAGCTGCCCGGCAGGCTGAGGATCGAACTTTCCGTTCCACGAAGCCCGGCGCCCGATCCTTCGTACGTCGAATCGTCCCTGTCCATCCTTGGGAAGGGCGCATCGGCCGCCGTCAACCGGCGGCTCAACGCGGAGGTCCTCGATGCGACCGCCGTCGGCGTGGCGATGGGCGTCGGCGATCACGGAACGGCCGGCACGATCTCTTTCCTCCTGAAGTTGGGCGGGTACCTCGAGGAATGGACGAAACAGAGGTCGAGCCGGAACCTCGCTGAAATGTTCTGCCGCGGAGAAGGCTGGGCCTGGATCAGGAGGGACGGCAGGGAGGCGCGGGTCGAAGTCAAGGATATCGCCGCGGGGGACCTCGTGGTCGTAAGGACCGGCGGCCGGATCCCGGTGGACGGGGTTGTCGTGGAAGGCGAGGTCTTCATAAGCTCATCTCACAGGATCCGCAGACGACGCGATCCACTTTGAGCGTCTCGCCACCAGCAAAGTCCGCCTCTTCCCGGGAAATAAAACCCGATTGCCCGCATGGTCTTGAAGAAATGCCTCTTCGCATCGAATACTATTCTCCATCCTCCGTAGGATTCGATCGCCCGGCGCATCCACGTCCGCTCCGCCCGGGCCGAGGGGCCGTTTGCAGCGGTCAACGATCTGAAGCACGGATTGCGGCGCGATGCCTGAACCCGGCGGCACCAGCACGTCGGAGTTGGAAACCGGCTCTTTGGAAAGACATCGAACAAGATCGAAACAGTCGCGGCGGAGGAGCGTGTGCGTTACCTGGAGCAGGTGAAGCTCGCGCGATTTCGCCTGCTGGTGCCCGGCCATTTCGAGGCGGGTATGGTCGGCAAAGTTCAGGTCGGCCGCTGACGCACCGGTGGCGCCGGTGTGACGATACCGGAGGATAGGGCCATGCGATCACGCCTGCTCGCCTTGACCTCGATCGCCTGTTTGCTGGTTGCGTCCGGCAGCTACGCCGCCGGCGATCCTTCCGCGGACAACGCGGCAGGTGCGACTTCCACCGAAAGCGGGCAGGACATGACCGCGGGGCTGGTGACGAAAGTCGACAAGGGAGCCGGCAAGGTGACCATCCGCCACGGGCCGATCGTGAATCTGGGGATGCCGAAGATGACCATGATCTTCCGAGTCAAGGATCCGGCCATGCTCGACCGGTTGAAGGAAGGCGACGAGATCCGTTTCGTCGCCGACAAGTTGGACGGCGCATATACCGTCATTCGATTCGAGCCGGTGAAGTAGCAAGCGGAAGCGGCAATGGAAATGCCCACAAGCGCGGGTCGGTCGCACGGCCACGACGGCCGGCCCGGGGAGGGTCACGCCAAGGAAGACTCCGGCGATACGGGCGCAGGCTGGTTCACCTGCCCGATGCACCCGGAGGTACGGCAGCCGGAGCCAGGGAACTGTCCCAAGTGCGGCATGGCGCTCGAAGCCGTTGCCCCCGCTGCGGTCACCACGCGGACGGAGTGGGTCTGCCCGATGCACCCCGAAATCGTCCGGGATGTGGCCGGCAACTGCCCCATCTGCGGGATGGCACTGGAGCCCCGGACGGCCGCGGCAGGCGAGGAGGAGAATGCCGAACTCGTCGACATGAGACGGCGTTTTTGGATCAGCGTCGCTCTCACGATTCCCCTTGTGGCGGTCGCCATGGGAGAACATCTGCCGGGGCATCCGCTTGCGCGGATCGCAACCATGTCGACGCTGGGCTGGCTGCAACTTGTCCTCGCCACTCCCGTCGTCCTGTGGGGAGGCTGGCCCTTTTTCGTTCGCGGCTGGCAGTCGGTGGTCCACCGCAGCCTGAACATGTTCACCCTGATCGGACTCGGCGTCGGCGTGGCGTATCTGTACAGCCTGGTCGCAAAGCTGTTTCCCGGGATCTTCCCGTCTTCCTTCCGCTTGGAAGGCGGAGAAGTCGCCGTATACTTCGAGGCCGCGGCCGCCATCGTGACCCTCGTTCTTCTCGGGCAGGTCCTCGAACTAAAGGCGCGAAGCCGCACCGGAGCGGCCGTCAAAGCGCTTCTGGGCCTTGCGCCGAAGACCGCCCGCCGTCTCCGGGACGACGGCTCCGATGAGGATGTCTCCCTCGATCAGGTTCACCTTGGAGACCGGCTGCGCGTTCGTCCAGGGGAGACGGTTCCGGTGGACGGCATCGTCCTCGAAGGGACCAGCGCGGTGGACGAGTCGATGGTCTCCGGGGAGGCCATTCCCGTGGAGAAGAATCCGGGCGACCGCGTGGTCGGGGCGACGGTGAACGGCACAGGCTCCTTCATCCTGAAGGCGGAGCGGGTGGGCGCCGAGACGCTGCTGGCACGGATCGTCCAGATGGTGGCGGAGGCGCAGCGCAGCCGCGCGCCGATCCAGAAGCTGGCGGACCAGGTGGCCGGCTATTTCGTTCCGGCGGTGGTCATCATCGCCGTCGCCACGGCCATCGTCTGGGGCCTCGCCGGCCCGGAACCGCGGATGGCGCATGCGCTGGTCAACGCGGTCGCGGTGCTCATCATCGCATGTCCCTGCGCCCTCGGGCTTGCGACCCCGATGTCGATCATGGTCGCGACGGGAAAGGGTGCGACCGCGGGTGTCCTGTTCCGGAACGCCGAGGCCATCGAGATCCTGCGCAAGGTCGACACCCTCGTGATCGACAAGACCGGGACGCTCACTGAAGGGAAGCCGAAGCTGGTCACGGTGGACCCGGCCGAGGGATGGGACGAGAAGGGTCTGTTGCGCTTGGCCGTCAGCCTGGAACGGGGGAGCGAACATCCCCTGGCGGCTGCCATCGTGTCCGGGGCGCAGGAACGGGGGGTCGAACCGGCCGCCACGGAATCGTTCGAATCGGTGACCGGCAAAGGGGTGAATGGACGCGTGGACGGACGCTTCGTCAGCTTGGGGAACCGCAATCTCTTCGAGAGCATGGGGATCGACCCGGGAGAGCTCGCCGGGAAGGCCGAAGCGCTGCGCAAGGAAGGGCAGACGGTGATGTTCGTCGCGGTGGACGGCAAGGCGGCCGGACTCCTCGGTGTTGCCGACCCGGTCAAGGGAACCACCCCCGAAGCGATCCGGCAGCTCCACGAAGAGGGGATCCGGATCGTGATGCTGACCGGCGACAGCAAGACGACGGCCGAGGCCGTCGCCGGAAAGCTCGACATCGACGAGGTGATGGCCGAGGTCCTTCCCGACCAGAAGGCCGCCGCCGTGAAGCGCCTGCAGGGCGAAGGGCGGATCGTGGCCATGGCGGGCGACGGGATCAACGACGCGCCGGCGCTGGCGCAGGCACAGGTGGGGATCGCGATGGGAACGGGAACCGACGTGGCCATGGAAAGCGCCGGGGTCACGCTGGTAAAGGGGGATTTGCGCGGGATCGTCCGGGCGCGCCGCTTGAGCCGGGCAACCATGCGGAACATCCAGCAGAACCTGTTCTTCGCCTTCGCGTACAACGCGTTGGGAGTACCCGTTGCGGCGGGCGTCCTCTATCCGTTTTCCGGCATTCTGCTCAGCCCCGTCATCGCGGCGGCGGCGATGAGTTTCAGTTCCGTCTCCGTGGTTGGCAACGCGTTGAGGCTTCGGCGAGCCGCGATGTAGAGGAATACTCTTCAGGAGATTGAAGAATATTCTTCGGATGCGGGCCTTCAAGCTCGCCTGCCACATCCGATTGTTACGTATCTAGCTGATATTAAAGTCATGTCCTCAACCGGCCCACAAGGTGGCACAACCCATGCTTGGAGGAAGGGAACTGCATCTTCCCAGAGGGTTCGAGACATGGCAGCGCGTCGCGGCAAGAAGACGATCATCGGCGGGACGGTCACCGGAATTCTCGTTTTCGGCGTCGCATTGGTTTCCGCCGGAGCTCTGGCCGGTTGCGCCACATTGCCCAAGGGGAGCGGCTTCGGCGCCGTCGAGCAGGTCGCCAGGGAGCGCCTGAACAAGGATGTGACGTGGCAGCGCGACGACGGCGAGCGCGATAGCGTCCGGTCCGCCGTGAAGCGATTCCTGGCTTCGCCGCTTTCCGCCGACAACGCCGTGCAGGTCGCCCTTCTGAACAACCCGGGATTGCAGGCGACCTATGCCGAGTTGGGGATCGCCGAAGCCGACCTCGTTCAGGCCGGCCGGATGACGAACCCGCACTTCGCGTATCTCCGGACGAGTGAAGGCGGCGAGCGCAAGCTCGAATGGGCGCTGACCTTCCCGATCATCGATCTCCTGACCATCCCGTTGCGGACCCGGATCGAAAGCGACCGCTTCGAGCAGGTGAAGCTTGCGGTGGCGGGGAAAATGCTCTCCGTCGCGACCGGGACGCGCAAGGCCTGGATCGACGCGGTCGCCGCGGAGGAGCGCGTGCGCTACCTGGAGCAGGTGCAGGTCGCGGCGGAGGCCTCCGCCGAGCTGGCGATCCGCATGGAACGGGCGGGGAACTTCAACCGGCTGGATCGGATGCGGGAGGAGGTATTCCACGCCGAGACGTCCGCGCAACGGGTGCGGGCGAGGCAACGGGTGGTGGCAGAGCGGGAGCGGCTTTCACGGCTGATGGGGCTTTCGGGCGACGACCTCGCATTTCAGCTCCCCGGGCGCCTGCCGGATCTGCCCGCTTCGATGCCCGAATTCAGGGACATAGAGGCGCGGGTCCTGACCGGGCGACTGGACGTCCAGGCGGCGAAGCGCGACACCGAACGCCTCGCCGGGTCTCTCGGTCTCACCCGGGCCACGCGCTTCATCAACGTGCTCGAACTCGGGCCCGCGGCCACGAAAGAGGACCCCGAGCCGTGGAAGCGCGGCTTCGAAGTCAGCCTGCAGCTCCCGATCTTCGACTGGGGGGGTGCCCGCATCGCCAGGGCCGAGGCGATCTACATGCAGGCGCTTCACCGCGTGGCCGAGACGGCGGTGAACGCCCGCTCGGAAGTGCGGGAGGCATACTCCGCCTACCACACCACGTATGACGCCGCGAAGCGCTACCGCGACGAGATCGTGCCTCTGCGGAAGAAGATCGCGGAGGAGACCATGCTCCGCTACAACGGGATGCTGATCGGTGTTTTCGAACTGCTCGCCGATGCGCGCGAGCAGGTCGGAGCCGTCGGCGCCTACATCGAGGCGCTGCGTGACTTCTGGCTTTCGGAGAGCGATCTTCAGGCAGCGTTCAACGGCCCACCCACGGACAGGAGACATCCATAATGATGACACGTCGACAATTCCTCGTCGGCTCGGGCGCCGCGGTGGTGGGCGCGGCGCTGGTGAGCAGGACGCAGGCGGCGTCGCTGCCGGAGGCGCCGGTCCAGGCCGGGGCCATGACGCAGCAGCCGCTGGTCCCACCGAACGGTCGGCCCTACCAGCCGGTCGTCACGCTGAACGGCTGGACTCTGCCCTGGCGGATGAGGGACGGCTGGAAGGAATTCCACCTCATCGCCGAGCCGGTCAAGCGTGAAATCGCCCCCGGCATGGTGGCCAATCTCTGGGGCTACAACGGCCAGAGCCCGGGCCCGACCATCGAATGCGTCGAGGGCGACAAGGTGCGCATTTTCGTCACCAACAAGCTTCCCGAGCACACCACGATCCACTGGCACGGGATTCTGCTGCCCAACGGCATGGACGGCGTGGGCGGCCTCAACCAGCCGCATATCCCCGCGGGAAAGACCTATGTATATGAGTTCGTCATGAAGCATTCCGGCACCTTCATGTACCACCCCCATGCCGACGAGATGGTGCAGATGGCGATGGGCATGATGGGCTTCATCGTCGTGCACCCGAAGGATCCGGGCCTGCACCGGGTCGATCGCGATTTCGTCTTCCTGATCAACGCCTTCGACATCGATCCCGGCAGCTACACGCCGAAGGTCAACACGATGCTCGAATTCAACCTGTGGTGCTGGAACAGCCGGGTGTTCCCGGGCATCGACCCGATCGTCGTACGAAAGGGCGACCGCGTCCGTATCCGGATGGGCAATCTCACGATGACGAACCATCCGATCCACATCCACGGGCACAACTTCTCCGTGACGTGCACCGACGGCGGCTGGGTGAGGAAAAGCGCCCGATGGCCGGAGACGACCGTCGACATGCCGATCGGCGCCTTGCGCGCGATCGAGTTCGTGGCGGATGCGCCGGGCGATTGGGCGTTTCACTGCCATAAATCCCACCACGTGATGAACGCGATGGGCCATGGCGTTCCGACGATGATCGGCGTCGACCAGCGGGGCATTGCGGAAAAGATCAACAAGCTGCCGATGATGACAGGTCAGGGGCCGTTCGGTCCCCTCGAGATGGGCGGGATGTTCACCGTCGTCAAGATCCGGGAAGGGCTGGCCCGCGGCGACTACAAGGACCCGGGCTGGTACAGGCACCCGAAGGGCAGCATCGCCTACGAATGGAAAGGGGACCTTCCGACTTCATGAAGATGGAAAGGAGCCACAAATGAAGCGACTCATCATTGCGTCCGCGATCGCCGCAAGCCTCGTTTTCGCCGGCGGGGCGATGGCCCACGGCGACGAGGATCACGGGAAGAAGGAAGAACAGCCTGCCGAGGACCACGCGGCGGCTCTCGGGAAGCCGGGAGATCCCCGCAAGGTCACCCGCAACGTCAACGTGGAGATGAACGACGCGATGCGCTTCCGGCCGGACAGCATCCGGGTGAAACGGGGCGAGACCATCCGGTTCATCGTCAGGAACACCGGCAAGGTGAAGCACGAGATGGTGCTCGGAACGATCAAGGAACTGAAGGAACACGCCGAGATGATGCGGAAATTCCCGGAGATGGAACACGCCGATCCGAACCAGGTCAGCGTCGAGCCCGGCATGACCGGCGAACTGATTTGGCAATTCACAAGGGCCGGCACGTTCGATTTCGCCTGCCTGGTGCCCGGCCATTTCGAGGCGGGTATGGTCGGCAAGGTTCGGGTCGGCCGCTGACGCACCGGTGGCGCCGGTGTGACGATACCTGAGGATAGAGCCATGCGACCACGCCTGCTCGCCTTGACCTCGATCGCCTGTCTGCTGTTTGCGTCCGGCGGCTACGCCGCCGGCGATCCTTCCGCGGACAACGCGGCAGGTGCGATATCCACCGAAAGCGGGCAGGACATGACCGCGGGACTGGTGACGAAAGTCGACAAGGGGGCCGGCAAGGTGACCATCCGCCACGGGCCGATCGAGAACCTGGGAATGCCGAAGATGACCATGGTCTTCCGCGTCAAGGAGCCGGCCATGCTCGACCGGTTGAAGGAAGGCGACAAGATCCTTTTCGTCGCGGAAAAGGTGGATGGCGCGTTTACCGTGATGCGTTTCGAGGCGGCGAAGTAGGATGGATCGGGCTACTCCGTGCCGGGAGCAGCGCCGGCGCCAGAAGGAGGGCAATGAAGAATGCCGGAGAGTGCGGAATACTCTTCAGGCGATTGGAGAATATTCTTCGGCAACCCTACCGTTCCGTCAGTCTCCTTCCATTCGAACGCATAACTAATCGATAACAGTAAGAATTAAATGATTGCTCCGATAGGCACGGGTCGTGCTTATGGTTACCCGTCAAATACATTCGGAGGGATGGACGGCATGACGAAGATCGGCGGCAAGGGGATGGCGATCGTGGTGGCGGTGGTTCTGCTCGCGCGGGTCGGCTCGGTTGCATATTCCGGCGTGTTGACCGGTCTGTTCAAGAAATCGCCCGCGGAAATCGCGAAGGCGGCGGGAGTGGTGGAGACCCCGGATG
>Ga0209211_10013559_pt1 | contig 10090 bp, 11 predicted proteins | sample RifGroA2_FD_183992 | JGI IMG/M metagenome (GOLD analysis project Ga0209211, IMG submission 183992) | Groundwater microbial communities from Rifle, Colorado, USA - Groundwater A2 (SPAdes) (version 2) | ecosystem: Environmental > Aquatic > Deep subsurface > Groundwater | place: Rifle, Colorado...
TATTGACAAAAAGAAAAATAGCATTTAAAAATTAAACGGGGTGAATAAAAAAATATATTATTTAAGATTTAGTTCACCCCACCCGAAAGGGCTTTTTTTATGTAGGTTTAGATTTCTTTAAGGGCAGTTTCATCTTTAATAAATGTGGCATAGTATCGCCCAATAAAAACCCCCACGGCTTTAATGATTCGATATGGTCGAATATGAGTTTTACAATTGCTAAAAGTGGAATTGACAGGAACATTCCAGGGATTCCCCATATTGCATTTCCAATAATAACAACAATAATTGAAACGAGTGCATTAATTTTAACTTTAGATGCTACAATTTTAGGCACAATAAAATTATTATCAACCAGTTGAATAAATGAATATAGAGCTAATACATAAAGTACATAAACAGGTGATTTGGTAATAAATGCAATAATCATAAATATTCCAACGCCAATAATACCTCCAATGTAGGGAATTACATTCAGAAATGCACCTAAAGAACCTAGTAAAATTGCATAATCAATTCCGAGAATCAGAAGACCTGTTGAGTTTAGTATTGCAACTATAATTACTTCTATTACAAGACCTATCAAATAACGTTGGATAACTATTTTGGATTGAGAAAAAATTTCATTTATCCTAGTTTGATTGCTTTTGCTAAAAAGTTTGCGAATAAAATCGACTAATAACGGTTCATAAAATAATATCATAAAAACATATACAGGAACCAAAAAAAGCAAAACTAAACTGTTTCCAACACTCAAAAGTGTTTTGCCAATAGAGTTTCCACTAGAACTTATAAAATCTGTTTTTGATGTTGCTAACCAATCATTAATTTTCTGCTGATTTATATCGAAATAACCCGATGCCCATTTGATAGTTTGATTAAGAGTTTCTGAAAATCTTTCGACTAATATGGGCCACGAATCACTAAGTCTGTTTATTTGAGATAATAAAAGAGCAAAAATTGTTGCTATAATTAAAAAAGTAAGTGTTAAAATTATTATTATTGAAACTACTCTGTTGATTTTTTTTCGTACAAAAAAGTTTACAATTGGATGAAGTACAATTGCGATTATAACTGAAAAAACAATAGGAACAATAATAGCTTTAGCAATATATAAAATTGTGAAAAATGCAAATAACCCAATTAATAAAAAGGTTGTTTTTGCATAAAATGGGAGGTTTATTTCTTTATTAAACACAGTATTTAGAGTTAGTTAATCGTTAGAGTTTAAATACCAAATAAATTTTATATCAGGGCTAAAGCCCTTTCTGTCTGACTTATTATAACCCCGACATTAATGTCGGGGTTAATAAACTAGAATTTATTTGGGCTTTAGCCCTGAATTTCTTCTGAAAGTTTTACTATTTTTTTATTCGGTATAGACGATGTTATTTTACTGATTTGCACTTTCTTTCTTGCGAAAAAAATGTTTTACAATTGACTGGCTAATAATTTTAATTGTATCGTTATGATTTGAAACAACATTTGTAACGCCAAATTGTATAACCGACCCTAATAATTTTTTGAAAATATTTCCTGACGAACCTACTACTATTTTTTTGGAAATAAAACCAGTTGCTAAACCTATCATTGAACCTAATAAGTTTTCGGATAATATTGGAGATGATGTAATATCTTTTATCGTATTTTTAATTATATTAATAGGTCTAACACTTTCATAAATAACATGAAATTGGTCTTTCAAAAGTTGTTCTTTTATGCTTCTGTCAATTTCTAATAATAGAATTGCATTTTTTAGCTCAACCGACGATTTAATATTTTGCATTTTTAATCTATTTTAATACACGTTTAATAATATAATTACAAGCACTTTTTTTTATCCAATTGTGTAGTAGAAAATGAATTATAAAGGTTATAACAACATAAAAACCACCAACAACCAAAAAACCATAATATGTATTTTTAAGTAGTTTGCCAATCCAGAAAGCTAGACCTAAATTGAAAAAAAGCATAAATATGATAATCAATACAAATACAATTGAATGTACAAATAATGTAGAAATTACATCAGATGATTTATCCAATGCTTTAAGTTTTATTAACTCGTAACTTGATTTGCCATAATCGGCAGATTTATCAAGTAATGTTTCAAATATTGACGATTTTTCTTCCATAACTTTAATTTTTAAATTTTGTTACTTCTATTGCTAAGATTCCTATTTTTTTATTTAACCCCATTATTGGAGTGTAAATCAAATAATTAAACTCGTACTCGTAAACGTTTTGGCTATTTGTTTTTAATATTTTGCTATCAGATGTAATAGTAAATTCATCTTTTTTATCTGTAGAAATCATAATCATAGAGTCATGTGGATTTATCAATTGTATTTTTTTAATATTAGGTTCTTTTATAAATTCAAGAAAAAATTGATTTACTTGTTCAATATTTTCACGTGTCATTTCGCTTCTAATTGCCCATGAAAAAACTTTTGTTGTAGTTTCCATTCCGGTTATATTTATGCTGTCTATTATAGACTTATAAATTGTTGTTAATTCACTTTTTTCTTTAATAAAGTGCTCGTCCATAGCATACATCTTTATTTTTGCCCACGAAAAAACAACTAGAATAATTATTATAAGACTAATTGTAAGCTTGTGACTTAAAATATATCCCCAGAATTTATTTTTTTTAATTCCTTTTGGATAATTGTTTGAGTAATCTAATTGATTGTCTCTCATGCTATTTTATTGCATTAATGTTTTTTAGTAATAATAAAATGGAGAACTGCTTTGTAACTCTGTAATAATTTAATACCCCAAATGTTTTTTAAACAGTATCTCCATTTTAAGTTTTATTATGCTTTGTCTGAATTTGATTTAGCTTTTTCAGAATTTTTTGTAACGTCTTCTTTAACTTTTTCAAATTTTTCTGAAACATCTTTAATAAAGTCGTCGAACTTTTCTTTCATGCCGTCTGTAAGGTCATTACCTTTAGCTAGAATTTTTTTTCTAGTTTCACTTCCTTTGTCTGGTGCAAAAAGAATTCCTAATGCTCCACCAATAGCACCACCAATTAGTAATGCTCCGATCATTTTTAATGAATTGTTTGAATTTTCCATGTTTTGTTTTAATTTATAAATGAAATAACTTAGATGCTTTTTCTACCTTGAATTACTCTCAGAAGTACAGCTACAAGAGCTATCACAAGTAATATGTGAATTATACTTCCAAGGTTATAACCTATAAAGCCTATTGCCCACAAGATTACCAAAATTACTGCTACTGTATAAAGGATATTGCTCATGATATATTTTGCTTTTTATAATTGTTATTGTAAATGTGTGAACTAATTACGATTTAATATATTCTAAATCCTACAGTAGCCTGATAAACAACGTTTTTGTATCGTGGTGTTGTTGATGTTCCATCGCCTACATTATTCTGCAAATCCCATCCAGCTCTGGCACCAAAAACTAAATGATTTATGTTAATATCTGCACCAATTACAAAGCCTAGTGTATTTTTACGTATGTTGTCATTTTCAAACTCTGTTTGTTGTTCAATATTTACAAGATTACTTACATAAGCATCTGTTCTTTTTAAAAGATAAGAGAATTGAGGTCCAGCAACTATACTAATAAACGTAGTTGGTTTTAAAGAGAATAATAACGGAATATCAATATAGTTTGTACTACGTGTAAACTCATAAGGCATACTAAATAGTGTTCCTTTTGCCCCAAAGCCTTTTTGAGAAAAAAGAATTTCAGGCTGAATACCCATAAATTTTCCAATTGGAATTGATACAAATGCACCTGCTACTATACCTAGTTTTGGATTTGCAACAAATTGTTCTCCTTTTGCATCATAAACATTTGAATAGTTAAGCCCTGCTTTCATTCCAAACATTAGATTTTCTCTAATATCACTTTTGCTTTCTTGTGCAATGCCATTATATGTAAATGTTGCAATTGCTGCGATTGTTAATAGTATTTTTTTCATTTTCTTAATTTTTAGATGTTATTGTTTTAATTTGAGTTAGGTGTTGAAAAGTTTACAATTGCTTGCCCAAGGTCATTCATGTCTTGAGAAAATTCTGCTTTGAATTTTTCCCAGCTTTCTTTTCCTTCGGCTTTGTAATCGTCCATTTTCTTTTTTATGTCGGTATTTTTTTGTTCAAGTGCTTCAATCTTATTAAGATAATCAGCTTTTGCTTCTTTTTTTTCTTCGTTAATTCTTGCTTTAAACTCTGCAATACTTTGACTATTAGTAGCGATTTTGCTTTCAGTATCTTTTCTATAATTGTCAATATCAGTTAAATATTCTTGAGTTGCATCATTTAATTTTTCTTGTGCATCGGCAACTTTGTCGGCTGCATTTTCAATTTTTTCAGATGGAGTACTGCAACTAATTAGTGTTGTAGCAGTAATAAACAAGGTATATGTGGCGATTGTTAAAATTGTTTTTTTCATTTTCATTTTTTTTAATTGATTTATAAATCGGCTAAAATTTTGGTTAATTCTGGCTTGGTTTTTCCAAGCTTTGTTTGAAGCACTTTAAACATTTCTTCTATTTTTCCGTCTTCGAACTTTAGGTCTCCATCGGTTAAAAACTTAAATTTTTCTTTTAGTCGGGCTTTCTGTTCGTTCCAGGTTGACCGCACATCGTTTACATCTTTAGTATTCATTTTTTTATTTTTTTATTTCCGCAACTGGCGGGGCAGGATGTGAATATATTTTCACGATGTAAAGATTGTTCAATTATCACTCAAAGAGTTACACAATTTGGAATTTGAGTTGTAAGATTCACACATTAAGGAAACCGTTTGTGGTTTGTAGTTTTTGGTTATAGTTGTTAATGTTAAATGGTTATATTGTTAAATTGTTGGTATTTTAATGATTGTTTGTAGAATATTGTCAACCTAATTGCTTAGAAGTAAATAGGTTTAAAATAAAAAAGTCTGCCTAATTTTAATTTCGACAGACTTTTTATAGTTTTTATGATTATTATAAGTAAAGATACTTCTAATTATTTATTTGGGAGTTACATAATTTTGGAAGTAAGTTGTAAAATTCACACATTTGGAAGAGGTTTGTAGTTTGTAGTTTTTGGTTATAGTTGTTATTGTTAAATGGTTATATTGTTAAATTGTTGGTATTTTATTGATTATTTGTAGAATATTGTCAGCCTAATTGCTTAGCAGTAAATAGGTTTTAAATAAAAAAGTCTGACTACTTTTAATTTCGACAGACTTTTTATAGTTATTATGATTATTATATGTAAAGTTGCTTATAATTTGTTATTTAGGAGTTACATAATTTGGGATTTGAGTTGTAAGATTCACACTTTGAAGATGACGTTTGACCTACCCCCAACCCCTTCCATTGGAAGGGGAGTAAGGGTTAGAGGTTTGATGTTTGAGGTTAGTTTATGGGTTGATGAGTTTATAAGTTTATTTATTGATGAGTTTGTAAAATATTGTCTGCTATGATTATGACATTTTCGACTTTTTCTGGCATTGAACCAGATTTGGCGGTGGACAACCGCCGAATTGTATCTAATGGCAAACTTTTTTGATAATCAATTCAGTGTGGGAATAATGCCTTTATTGAACAAAAAAACGCCATTCCAATAAAGGAATGACGTTTTAAAATTATGTCGAATAACTACATATTTTATTTACTTTTTAGTCAATTCATTTTTCATAATAATAAATTCGCTACGACGGTTTAGTTGATGTTCTTCTTCGGTACAATTTGTAACAATATCGCCTTCGCCAGCACAATCGTTTACTAAGTTTGTTTCACCATATCCTTTGCCTGAAATACGCTCTGGATTTGTGATTTTTTTCTTAATATAATTTGCTGTTGCAATTGCTCTATTGTTTGATAATACTTGATTGTATTCTTTAGATGCTCTGGAATCGGTATATGAGCTTAGTTTAACTTCCATATTTGGATATTCATTCATTATTTTAATGATTTTATCTAATTCAGGTTCAGCATCATCTCGAATATTATACTTACCATAGTCGAAATAAATATTGTCGTTTGTAAAACTTCCAGAGTAATTAGTTTTTAATTTTAATACTTTACTCAAATCGGCACCTACAATTAATTTTTCTTCAATACTTTCTTTAACGAGTATAACATCGGCAATTACAATTTCTTCACTGCCTAAAGTATTGACAACTGTTTCACCATCAGTATAATTTTCTTTTTTACCAGTTAATTTAAAATTTTTATTTGAACTAACTTTAAAACCAAATGCTCCATCAACTTTTGTAGTAACAGTATCAATTACAACGTTATTTTCGTCATATAAAGTGATAAAGGTGTTAGGAATATAGTTTCCGTCGGGAGTTTTTGCAATTCCGGCAATTTGCTTGTTAACATATAGGATATCATAAGAATAGATATCATCATTTCTGCTATCGGAGTTTCTGTCAGAAGAAAAATATCCTGATGGAGTGCTATCGTTTAATATTGCTGCAAAATCGTCGTACTGAGTATTTAAAGGATTACCAGCATTACGTACACTTTCTACTCCAAAGCTATCAATCTCGCTAATAAAAATATCTAACCCTCCAAGACCAAATCGTCCGTTTGAAGCAAAATATAATGCTTTAGTTTTTTCATGAAAAAATGGAAACATTTCGTCGCTTTCAGTATTTATTTTATCACCCATATTTACTGCGGTTGCCCAGATTTCTTGCTCATTTTTTGTAATTTTATAAATATCCGAACCACCATATCCGCCAGGCATATCGCTTGTAAAATACATAGTTTTGCCGTCGGCGGTCAAACAAGGATGCCCAACTGAGTATTCCGAATTATTTAGAATAAAAGGCTCTGGTTTTGACCATTTTTCGTCAACATAAGTACTGAAATAAATTTGAAGCTCTACAATTCTATCATCGCTTTTATCGCGGTTATGATTTCTTGTAAATGCCATAAAAGTACCATTATTGCTAAAACTTGCAGGACCATCATGCTTTTTGCTATTTAAACTTTTATCGAAAATCACAGGGTCTTTTAATTTCCCATTTTCTTCTTCTGACATGTAAATATCTAAAAATGGTTTTCCGCTAACATTGTCTTTTCGTTTCATCATTTTAGCTGTTCGGCTCGATGCAAAAACAATATTATTTTTGTAATAACTTGCTCCAAAATCTTGTGCATCGGTATTAATGCTCAATTTTTCGGTTTTATATTTGCCATTATCTGATTGCATATTCACAAATTCAGACTTGTTTGACACATAGTCTTTTGCACGCAAATCTGATGGTTTTATTTCATTTAACTTATCCATCCATTTATTTGACTCGTCGTATTTTCCATTGATTTTTAAAACCATTGCATAGTTGAAATAATCTTCGGGTAATACCTCTCCAGTACTTGCTAATAAAATAGAATATGACAATTCTGATTGAATATTTGAATCGACTTTATGATAACATTCAGCCAAGTGTCGTTGACCATCAAAAGTTAATTGTTTTGCCTGCGAATAAAACTTGATTGCTTTACTATAAGAGTAGCTAAAAGCGAACTTGTCGCCAAGTTTTTCTTTATTTGATTTTTTTTGTGCCGATACATTAAAGCAAATAACTATAAATGCTAAAATGGGTAAAATTATTTTTTTCATTTTATTAAATTTTTAAAGTTAAAATTTAGAAATTTCGTGGTGAGTGAATTTGTTTTTGACTAAAAGATAGAAAGTCATATCTTAACACTAATTCGTGGCTTCCTTTGTTATATTTTTGTGTTTTTAATCCGTAAGACCAATCAAAAGAGTAGCCTAAATGTAATTGTTGAGTAATATCAAAGCCAAGTAATGCTCCAAATGAATCGCCAGTACGAAACATTCCACCGATAAGTAATTTTTTCATAATAATAAATGATGCTGTAATGTCGGCTTGAATTGGTGCTGATGTTGTAACCTTTACCAATGTAGTTGGTTTAAATTCAAGATTTTCAGAAATTTTAAACATAGTTCCAGCAATAAAAAAGTAATGTCGTTGTTCTTTTGCAACCAATGTATTTCCATTAAGCTGACTTACTTCTGAATAACTATTTTGTAATAATGATGGAACAGAAATTCCTGTGTAAAATCGCTCTCTCGAATAATAAGCACCAAAACCAAAGTTAGGAGCAATATGATTACTGATATTATTTGCAAATACAGGGTCGCTTTGTTGGTCTAGTGCGAGCGAACTTAAATTTGCCTGATAAATATTAGCTCCGGCACTTAAACCAAATGCTAATTTCGATTTTTCGGTAACATTCAAGATATATGCGAAATCGGCAGCAGCAGTAGTATTATTGCTAGGACCAATTTTGTCGTTTAAAATTGATAATCCAATTCCAATATGTGGATTTCGTAGTGGTGTATGCAATGTTAAGGTTTGAGTTAATGGAGCTCCACTAAAATCGACCCATTGCGAACGATGTAGCCCTGTAATTGTTAGTGCATCTCTACTTCCTGCATAGCCTGGATTTACCGACAGTGTATTATACATGTAATGTGTAAACATTGGTGCTTGCTGTGCGTAAATGGTTATGCTCCCTAAGGCTAAAACCATTCCCAGTATTATTTTTTTAAGTGTTTTCATTTTGATTAATTTTATTTATTTGTGTTATAATTTCTTAATATCTTTTTGATTTAAAATTAGAGTGCCTATTGTTACCTTGAATTACTTGTAAGTACTCCAAACTCTAGGCACTCTAAGATTTTTTTCTTTATCTGTTAAGGTAAATTGTACCTTTAAATACATTTGAAGTACTTCCCAAAACAGGTTCAGAAATTGACCCTAAATCGAGTATGTAGAAGTATGTACCTATTGGCAATTCGTCTTCTCCTAATATAAGCCCGATAGTAGCTTTTCCATCCCAATCGTTTGTGTAAGGACTTGCTTCAAAAACCTTGTCGCCCCAACGATTAAAGATTACAATTTTACTATTTGGAAAACGGTCAATTCCTCTTACAACAAAAAGGTCGTTTATTAAATCGCCATTTGGAGAAAATCCTTCAGGAATATTAAAATCGGTTTCTAAACATTTGTTTACAATAACTGTAATTACCGAAGGAGCCGAAATACATGCACCTAATTTAACTCTAAGTGAATATTCACCCATATCTGAGGTTGATGCAGAATTAATTACAGGATTTTGTTCTATTGAAGTATATCCGTTTACGCCAGTCCACGTGTAAGTTCCACCTAAAACTGTTTCAGAAAACAGATTAATTGTACTATTTACACAAACAGGAGAGTTACTACTTGCAACAGCAACAGGATTAGCATTAACTGTAATCGAAACGTTAATAGATGTGTCGTTTGCAGCACATGTTCCATAAACTACAACATTATAGTTTAATGAGGCATCTAAAAGACCTACTGGGTCGATTGTAAGCATATCAGAATTAACTCCCGAAATATTTAGACCGTTTATTAAATCAGTTGTGCCATTTCTCCACTTGTATGTAAGCGATGTGCCATCTGCAATTACTAAAAGGCTTACAGCATCTCCTTCACAAGAAACTTGGTTAGCCGGTTCAAGTGTAATAATTGTATTTTCATTAATACTTAAAGAAACATTTGCTGAAATAACATCTGGCGAACAAGTTCCCGAAATAACAACATTATAATTCAATGACTCATCTGAAACACTTACAGGATTAATTGTAAGAACTGCAGAATTTGCACCTGAAATAGTTGCGTTGTTAATTAAGTCAACAAGTCCGTTTCTCCACTGATATGTTAAAGCAGTTCCAGTAGCAACAACTGAAAAACTAACAGAACTTCCGGCACAAACTGATTGATTAGCTGGTGCAGTAGTAATAATTAGATTAGAATCAACTGTTAAGCTAACGTTTGCTGAAATAACATCTGGCGAACAAGTTCCCGAAATTACAACATTATAATTCGATGAAGTATCTGAAACGCTTACAGGATTAATTGTAAGAACAGCAGAATTTGCACCTGAAATTGTTGCATTGTTAATTAAATCAACAAGTCCGTTTCTCCACTGATATGTTAAAGCAGTTCCAGTAGCAACAACTGAAAAACTAACAGAACTTCCGGCACAAACTGATTGATTAGCTGGTGCAGTAGTAATAATTAGATTAGAATCAA
>Ga0209211_10013564_pt1 | contig 10086 bp, 9 predicted proteins | sample RifGroA2_FD_183992 | JGI IMG/M metagenome (GOLD analysis project Ga0209211, IMG submission 183992) | Groundwater microbial communities from Rifle, Colorado, USA - Groundwater A2 (SPAdes) (version 2) | ecosystem: Environmental > Aquatic > Deep subsurface > Groundwater | place: Rifle, Colorado...
GCTCGGAGACGGTCGATTGGTACAATGGATGGTCTTTAGCCGTTACAGTGTACAGTGCGAACACTTCCCCGCTTTTCGTTCCCTGCCACCCCAGAAATTTAGCATCTGAATCCGCGGCCCTTGCAGAATCAGCCTGCAATCGCCTGCTGTCCCGCTGCGGATGCTTGTATTCGCGTCCGATGGGCAGTAATTTCCTCACCCACTCGTTGAACACTTGCCCTAACTCACGTAGAGAGATCAACCGCTTCGGCGTTCGTCTCGCTTGGTAAGCATCATCTTGCATACAGAGTCATCTCCCCGGCTCACTCATGATCACAACACGCTTTCCTCGCTACTTGCAGAGGGACAGTCGCCCTTTTCAATCTGTCCGCGAGTTTTCTTCATTTGCCTTTGGAGGGCGTCGTTCCCGATCGTGTTTGCGACTTCATCTGCTGTTGAGACCGCTTTTTCTTGATCAATACCTTTTGAAATTCCAGGAGCTTGCCATTGAACTTCTTCAATCGCTCGACGGTCTTCCTGGAATCATCGACCTGCTCACCGGGAACCGCATGAGTCTCCCGGAGTCTTCCCACGAGCTGCTCGTACCTGTCCAGGATCATCGAAAGTTCATCGTTCATACATTTCCTCCAATTGTGAAACGCCAGAGGCGCTTCAGACGATTGTCCGCAAAAGGGTGCTGCATACACCCGCGAGCTCGAAATACTCCTCTCTGTGCTACAGAAAACAATAGCGATGATTTTGCGAATCAGGAATAGCTCAAAAGGATGAAAAAAGGATTAATACCATTCGGGGTGACAATTGCCGGTTTTGAGGGGATTTAGCAGTCCCGACACAGCTATCGTCGGGACCGACCGGGGATATACCCGTTATCCTTGGCGTATTTAAATAGCTTCTTCTGAAGGGTTTTCCTGCTCCGGTGCAAGCGGGAACGAACGGTGCCAACCGGACAATCAACGGCGAGTGCGATTTCCTTATAACTGAGCCCCTCGACGTCACCGAGAAGGATGACGTTCGTGAATGTAGCGTTCATCGATTCGATGCAACGAACAATTTCATCCCCGAACACCTCATTGTATCTCTGTGTGAGATCGTATTGGGGGCTCAACGATGCCTCGTGCGTGTAGTCGACAGGGAGGTGATATTCTTCGTAGCCTATATGGTTCGGTACCTTCTGTTCCTTCCTGTAACGATTGATGAATGAGTTTCGCATAATCCGAAATAACCATGCCTTGATGTTCGTTCCTTTTTCGAATTGGGCCCAGAACTTGTACGCGTTGAGATAGGTATCCTGAAGAAGGTCTTTTGCATTCTCGGAATCCATCGTCAGGTGCAAGGCGTAGTTGTTCAAAGCTGCCAGGTGTGGGAGGGCTGTCTCTTCAAAACAGTCAAGATCCGACGTGGCGGGTATCCTCCCTTTGTATCTTGCCTGGTCCGGCGCTTGTTGAAGGATTGGGTTGCTGCGAATCTGGAAATTCATGCCTGACGGCGATCGGCGGTCACCGTCCTCGAACAAGAGGAATATGCGGATCAATCGACCGGACCGGAATAGCCCAAAAGGATGAAAAAGGAGTTAATACCCTATTGCTGGCAAATCCGCGCGATGAAGGGTAAGCGTGTTTTTGAGGGGAAAGAGTGCCGTGAAGCCCGCAAGTCCAGTCCTACTCGCTGGCGCGAAAGTTGACAACCATGCGGGAATTGCGGGATTGATTTGAAGGTGGAGCTGCTCTAGGAATTGTCGTCGTGGATGAACTTTGCTATTTGCAGCCGGCTGTGCAGGGCCAGTTTCTCCATGATGTTGTGCACATGGCTTTTCACGGTGTGGGTAGCGATGTTGAGGCGTTGGGCGATTTCCTTGTTGCTCAGACCGTCGGCGATCAGCGCAATGATCTCACGTTCCCGCTTCGTCATGCGGACTGCGCTGATCCGATTTCCTTTCTTCTTCGTGACGGCAAGGTCAACAATATGGGAAAAGAGCGAATCGGTAAGCGTTGGCGGTAGAACTTTTGCCCCCTGTGAAACCGATCGGATGCTCCCCAGGAACTGCTTGACTGTCGCATCCTTCAGGATGAAACCCGACGCGCCGGCAGCCACGAATTCAACGATGTCTGATTGAGATGGAACAAAACCCATCCCGATCACCTTTGCCTCTGGCATGTTTTTCTTTACCAATTCAACAACAGACACCTCGTTGTAATTCTTGAGACCTACGTCCAGGAGAATAATATTGGGCTTTGTCTGGCGGGCATTTTGCAGAACATTGTTGCCGCTTCCGATGGTGGCGACAACATGCATGTCTGCCTGCTCATTGAGCATGATGGTGAGTCCGTCGCGTAGAACGCGATTATCTTCAATGATAAGTATTCGGATTCGTTTCATCGGCTGTGGAGCTTCGGTAACCTATCATCTGAGAGTATTCGGACAACCAAAAATAGGCGTTTAATTGGTCCGAGTCAAGAGGGGAAGGGGTGCCTTGTGATAACGGGCAAGCTGTGCGGGTGAGAATGCGTCAAATCCTTTGGGAAGTCTGCAGTAATCTCCTATTTTCATGAATGTTATCCAGTCATGGTGGAAAGGTGCTTGTCCTTTCAGAGCTGTTCAGTGCGGTTGACCAAACCGTGAAGCCTGGAGGAGAGACTAAGGGCGGAAACCAGCTGTCGCTTGAACCATCGACGGAAGCGTGCGCCCCCCGGCGACCCTGGTCAAACGCCATACCGAATCGCCCGCGATCTGGCGGTGCAGGAGAAGCGCCCGGAGTCCGTTGACGTGTTCATCCAATTGGCCCGCCGTCGCTTCCAGTTTGCTCAACCGGGGTGAAATCAAACTCGCATGACGGCGCAGAATGTCGTTTTCTGCAACAAGTGCACGTGCGGTAACGGACTCAAGGGAATAATCCACGGATCTATTCGGCCCGATAACGCCGAAGAACAGAATGGTCCCCAGGAGAATTCCGCCGGCCGCGATGGTTGTTTTAGCCCACTTCGCTTCCACATATGTGAGCAATTCGCTCGAGTAAAAATAGAGTCTCACCGAGGGCCTCCTCGGATTGGCGCGGGGAAGACCCCATTGTGACCAACTTCTATCAGCACGTTCATGCCTCCTTGATCTTGCCCGATGTTCAAATGCACCAGCCGGCTGCATCCGTCCTGCATTATGTGCTGCTCAAGCGTGCGCTCGGTACACAAAGACGTTTCCATCATTGTGCTTTGATACTAGAGCGGGGTGGTTACCCGCCGTGCGTTGAAGCACGGTACAGCTCAAGAAGGATCGCCACCCCGACTCCGATAAAGAGGACGCTGAACTTCCCGGTCAGCATGTTCCTCCTGAAACGTGATTCTTTCATTGCGCACAACCCTCATGCGATAGCTGATCTTCTTATCCAGGCAACCGCAGGTATCCGAAGAATGACTGCTTACTTCGTCGGCACGATATCGATGATGACGGTTCTATTGTAACACCGTTCTCCCGGAAGGTTGTTGTCAAACGGAGCCAGGCGGAGATCTTCGCCGAACCCGTAGGATTCGATTGTGACTCCGGTTTTCCCGGATTTCGAGATCGCCTGGTGAAGGATATCCCGGGCTTCCGCTGCCCGCTCATTGGACAGCGTCATGTTATACTCATCGTCTCCAATAATGTCCGTGTGACCATGAATGATCACTTTCCCGCCATCAGGAATCAGCGGTGCGACCATCTCGGTGAGGAACGTTGAATAGGTTGCGACGGTCTTGGATGTGTTGAATTCAAAGAGAATGCTGAATCGCAATGCCTCTACCGTTTTCGGCTCTTCCTGGCGGACAAGGTGCACAGAACCTTCTTTCCTGACGGAACGTCCGGTCTTCGATTGTCCCAGCATTACAACCTTGTAATCCCCTTGGGTGCGATCACCCAGGATGGATCTTCCTGGAATGCTCTCCAAGTCACGTGTGAACGGGCCGAACCGCTGAACGCTCCCTCGTTCGCTGCTCACTTCCAATGACCATGAGGAGAGCGCCTCTCTTGCCCCGGCAACATGAAACATGACATGGCTGTCGAGCGGGTCTTCCTGTACAACAATGATTTGCGCCGGCTTCAGCGCGTCGTATGGACCGCCGACCTGCATCAGCAGTTCCGGCGACTGGCTTTCGATGTCAACACGACGATCTTCAGCGCGTAGGAGCGTGAGCTCTCGTGTGCCGCCCGGTTGTTCCGATGGGACGCGGGGTTTGTCGCGGCCTTCGGTGGCGATTCTGGAACCGTCAACTCCAAAGACTGTCGTGAGATACCGCTTGATCGATTCTGCAAACGCCTGACCTTCTGTCGCGCCCTTTTCTGACGCTCCAGTTAACGTAACGCTCGCCCCTGGATTGCTTCTCAGACGATCACCGAGAATATTCAGGATGTTATGGTACAGGGCCAATTGTCGTTGTGAGCGCCCTGTCATGTTCATTGGCTCTATTTCCTGCAATTGTGCTTCTTTAAACTTCGCCGCCTGGTCTTTCGTCAACGCTACATATCGAGTTGGTACCTCGCTCGATCCATCATCAAAAAACACGTAATTGCGCAGCGGGAATGTCTCCCGCACTTTGCGCTGAACCGGTACGGCTTTCGGCGCCCGGATCGAAAACTCGACATCACGCTCTACGACCACCGGACGTGGAGCATCCGCACGCGCAATAACATCTCCGCTTCCGAACTTCAAAGCGGCGCCTATGCGTACGGTGTAAATATCCCAGCTTTCCACGGTGCGCGGTCCTTCAACGTCCGGTAAGAACGCGATGAACGGCGAGAGATTGACCTGGGTGGCAGCGTTTGGCGACGAGAGAGGAATATCGTAACCCATGCCTACCTGTCCTGAGATCAGGAATTTGCGCAAGTCACTCCATTCGCTCTCAACCCAGAGCTCCGGGTTGCCCTTTTGTGTATAGGTAAACTCGTTCCAGAGATTGAAGTTCAGTATCGGACCACCAAAGATGTAAAACCCGGATGAAAAGGGGGCGATCCGCAAGCTCGGCTCGATGGAAATATATTTGAGCTCCGCGTGCAGCGATCCCGGGTAATTAGTGATTGGGCTGTTCACGCTATTGAACGTTCCATTCCGGGTATCGTATCCCCCTGCCAGTATGCCACCCCACACAGGGCCCGGGCGATACTCCAGAAGGAATGACGTGTTGAGCCCTGTTCCATCACCATTATGAAAAACGCCGTGAGTTGTGGTCGTTGCATTCAGCACCTGAGTCGCTCCATAAAACAAATTGATGTTCACGGCGCCGGATCCGCCAAACCACCATGTTGGTTGTGTTCTTTGAACCTCTTGCGCGAGAATTGTTGCGCTGGCACAAATCAGTATCAAGGAACTGAAGATGATTCTCTTGAGCCAGAGGCCCCTTGGCCACTCGGTCCTCAAGTACGAAGGATATCGAAACATACGCGTACTCCTTTCGGATTGTGGATGATTGCGTTCCTTTTTCCTTTTCTCCAGCACCTTGAGGAAGCCTCCCACAACGACATAGACCATTCAAACAGTTGAGCATTCGCAAAGATCATTTCGCCGGCACGATATCGATGATGACGCTTCTATTGTAACACCGTTCTTCCGGGAGGTTGTTGTCAAACGGGGCGAAACGGAAATCTTCGCCAAATCCGAAGGATTCAATTGTGACACCGCTTTTCCCGGCTTTCGAGATCGCCCGTTCAAGGATGTCCCGTGCCTCCGCCGCCCGTTCGTTGGACAATGTCTGATTATACTCGTCGTCTCCGATGATGTCCGTGTGACCGTGGATGATCACCTTTCCGCCATCGGGAATCAGCGGAACGACCATCTCGGTGAGGAACGTTGAATAGGTTGCGACAGTCTTTGCAGTATTGAATTCGAACAGAATGCTGAACCGCAGCGCTTCTTCTGTCTTGGGCTCTTCCCGGCGGATAAGGCGCAACGCCCCTTGTTTTTTTACCGTACGCCCGGTCTTTGATTGCCCAACCATCACGACCTTGTAGTCCCCTTGAGTACGCTTCCCGAGGATGTAATTTCCGGGAATGCTCTCATTTTCCCGGGTAAACGGGCCAAAACGCTGGAGCGTCCCGCCTTCATCACTCACTTCCAATGACCAAGAAGAGAGCGCCTCCCGTGCCCCGGCAACACGAAACATGACATGGCTGTCGAGCGGGTCTTCTTGTACGACAACGATTTGTGCCGGTTTCAGCGCGTCGTACGGACCGCCAACCTGCATCAGGAGCTCCGGTGATTGGCTTTCAATGTCAACGCGGCGATCTTCCTCGCGGAGAAGCGTGAGCTCGCGTATGCCGCCCGGTTGCTCTGACGGGATGCGGGGTTTGTCCCTGCCTTCGGTAGCGATTCTTGAGCCGTCCACTCCAAAGACCGACACGAGATACCGCTTGATCGATTCCGCATAAGCCTGGCTTTCGGCCGGACCTTTTTCTGAAGCTCCCGTCAATGAGACGCTCGCCCCCGGATGATTCCGGAGACGATCGCCGAGAATATTCAGGATGTTGTAATAGAGCGTCAATTGCCGTTGTGAACGGCCGGTCATGTTTATTGGCTCTATCACCTGCAATTGTTCTTCTTTGAATTTCGCCGCTTGTTCACCGGTCAGCGCTACATATCGGGTTGGTACCTCAGTCGATCCCTCATCGAAGAACACGTAATTGCGCATCGGGAATGTCTCCCGTACTTTGCGCTGAACCGGTACGGCTACGGGCGCCCGGATCGAGAACTGGACATCACCATCCGCGGCCACCACACGTGGTGTCCCGTCGCTCGGAATGACTTCTCCGCTTCCAAACTTGAGTGCCACACCAACACGCAGTGTTGTCACATTCCATGATTCATTGGAGCGGGGATCCTGGCCGTAGTACGGCTGGAACGAGACAAATGGCGAAAGATTCATCTGTGTCGCGTGGTTCGGCGGCCTGAGCGGTATTTCAATACCAGCGCCGACCTGTCCGGAGTACACGACCGAACGCATGTCACTCCAATCCAGCCTGGCCTTGTAACTCGGATCGCCGTTGGGCGTGGTGATCGTGTAGGTAAATGCTTTTTTGACGTTGTAACCAACTCTTGGACCGATGAACAGGTAGAAACTGGATGAGAAGGGGGCAATCCGCAAGCTCGGCTCGATGGTCAGATAGCCGAGCCTTGTCGACAAGGATGCCGGATAATTGTTCGGGTTCCGAACGTCCTCAAACACACCGCTCCGGGTCTCGTATCCCGCGTACAGCATCGCACCCCAGACGGGATCGGGGCGATATTCCCAGAGAGCTGCAACATAGAATCCCGCCCCCTTACCCTCGTGAAAGGGCGTTGGAGCCGTTATCAAGGCATTCAAGACCTGAGTCGTTCCGCGATGCGCATTGTAATTCCCCCCGACTGCAAGACCGAACCACCAATCTGGCTGTGTTCGTTGAGTCTCCTGCGCAATACCGGTTCCAGGGACACACATCAGAACCATAGAACCGAAGATGATTCTCTTGAGCCAAAGGGGCGTGAGCCTATGGCCTCTGTTCGCCGTTCGATATCGATTCATGCGTGTCTCCTTCTTGATTTGAGAATAATGTTGTTTCCCGTGCCTGGGTCAAATACCCTGTGCTGATGACGGACTTCAAGGCATTTCGCCAACGTCTATCTTTGGCGCACTGCTATGGTCAACGATGTTGTGCTGCCGGCGTTTACGCTGACGTTGGCAATTGTCGTATCGCGATACGCCGACAGGTCTTTCGGCGTCACAAACAAAGAATAGGTGCCTGCTAAAAGGCCGATAAACTTAAAAGCACCCGCAACATCTGTGCCCGTCGAGAGGGTGTCCGATGTCCTGTATGCCCACAGGGACGATTGTGACGCAGCGGGCGAAACGGTCCCGGCGATCGTGCCGGTCGTCGCCGTGGTAACAACCCGGATCACCGGCTTCAGGCTATAGTTCGGATTTGCCGGCGGACCGCTCACAACGATGGAACGGCCCGTGTCAAAATCCAATGTCAATGCGTAGACCGCATCCGAGTGAATTGTTGCATCGACACTGAGCTTGAGTCCGCTCTGACTCCCGCTGGGCACACTGAGCGACTTCGACTGACCATTGACGATCACGTTGCTTCCGCTGCCGATATAGAGCCGAAGCTGCGTATAATGTCCCACGGGAAGCTTCGCGGAGCCTATCATGGCGTTCACGCCATTGACCAGGTTCAACACATTGTATGTCGTTGGGGTATTGTTGAGGGTGTACCATCCGCTGGACGTATCGGCGTTGTTCACATGAACGCGCACGCTATCAACCACAATGTTCACCTGGTCGTAGGCCGCCGGATAGTCTGTCATCAAGACTTGCATAATCCCCGTCGGGTTGGACTGGGGGTCTGTCGAATTCGACGATGTGCATCCGTACCAAGCGAGGAGGACCACCAGTGAGAGCACGAACAGACTTTTCTTCACGAAGAATCCTTCACTTTTCAATTGAGCTTTCACAATTACCATTGGAAGGTGTTTTGACATCACGCCGAAGACCCTCCCCGCCAGACCGATCTCCGGCGGGGAGGCCTCATGCGCGACTCTTTTCCCTGGATCCCGTTGTATCTCCCTTGTGAAAAGGGTCTCCCGTCGGGACCGCAGTATTCAACATCTGAGTCGCCCGATAATGGAAACCGAAGTTCCCATCGATCCAGTCACCACCCTTTACATATCATCCGCCATCTCAATATTCCCGGCGTCTGCTTTGCTGTTCAGCAATTACTTGTGGAACTGAATGTTCCCTTTGCTGATGACGCGCATGCTCGTCACCTCGGACTGAGAGCCGCTTAACGTGACACCGAATTGATCGTTCACGCCGGGTTCGCCGTTATCTTGCACGGTGACGATGAAGGTGCCACCGCGATAGCTGCCGGAGAACAGAACGGTTTTGGGCGAATTGTCTGCGTTGATCTCAATGACTACGATGTTATCAACCTTGCCGTTAACGTGCAGACCTGTTGCATGGTTGACATAGTTGAATTCGCCTTTCGCTCCGCCCGATTTATTTGGCTGTGCGTTGAATCCAAACGTAGCACTGCCCGGGCCGACCGAAATTTGTCCACCGCCCGTCACTTTGACGGAGCCGTAGAATGGAGGCTGCACGGGTGGGACCGGGAGAGAGCCGGAGCCGCAGCCGACAACGACAGCGCCGGTCAACGTTACGTCCGCTTTCGCCATAATATCCCCGTTAAACGTTCCACCGGTAACCGTGACGGCCGCACCAGCGAGAATGGTCCCTTGGAAGTTCGAAGTCGTCATGGTCGCAGCTTGGGCAACCCACCAATACACGTTACACGGAGATCCGCCGTTCGCCATAACTACCGAGAAGCCGGTGCCTGTAAGCGCGCCGGTTCCGCTGGTCCCGATTTTGAATATCCAGAATGCATTCGGATCGCCGTGCCCGTCGAGCGTCAGCATGCCTGTTAGTGTCGCTGCGGCGTCGAAACAGTACACGCCGGGCGAAAGAGTCACGTTCGCCAGCGTACCCGTCAAGACCGTTCCGCAGGGCATGGCCGCGATCGCGTCGTACGCGGCGAGGAAGTCGATATGAGCCTGTTCGGCGTCTGCATTGACCGTCCCGTTGACGACCGACGAAGTCATAATGACGTCGCTGGTGCCGGGGAAGTGGCCTACGTTCCCAGTGACGGTGGAATTCGTCAGGGTGACATCCCCTTCACCTCCGAGAACTGCGAATGTCGATGCCGTACCTAAAGAAACGCCCACTCCTTCGGAGAGTGATACGTTTGGAGCTTGCGGACCGGTAAGTGTGCCCGAGTCACGTTGACCCGGCGGAGTATTCATTTCGCAAGCCGCGAAAAGGAACATCGCCAGCGAGATCGACACCATGATGGCCGGTCGAATTGCAAGTTTTGCGAAAGCAAGTGTTCGAACAATGGCGTGTTTCATGTGTTCTCCGCAAGATTACGATCAAAAACCTGACGCCTCTTTAGCGAGGTCGTCCAAAGTGCCGATGACAATTATCCGCTCTTCAGGCAAAAACCCGCCCGCCAGACAGATGTCTGGCGGGCAAGCCCGACGACCGCGATTCTTAATACACTGGTCGGACAATAATAACCTGTTGCAATGAAACCAGA
>Ga0209211_10013567_pt1 | contig 10085 bp, 7 predicted proteins | sample RifGroA2_FD_183992 | JGI IMG/M metagenome (GOLD analysis project Ga0209211, IMG submission 183992) | Groundwater microbial communities from Rifle, Colorado, USA - Groundwater A2 (SPAdes) (version 2) | ecosystem: Environmental > Aquatic > Deep subsurface > Groundwater | place: Rifle, Colorado...
AACAGAGGCTGAATTTTTGGGGAACTCTCGCTCTCTTACGCTGCGTCTCATCAAGTCCCGATGCAGCCATCAAAACTCTCCGTACCCGTGGTCTCAGCATGGCTGAGTCAACTGAGTTTGACGAAATGCTTGAAGAGCAGATTTTTGATGGTGAGTCAGATCAATTGATAGAAGATGATCAGGAACCGGCAACAGGGATTGAAGATTCCAAAATCAAAGAACTGATCAATGAGGCTGTCACACTTTCTGGACAAAAAGGAGATCCAAAGCTCAAATGCTTAAAAGACCACCTTGTCCCCCTAATCAAAGAAGGGTTTAACCCCGTAGTCTTTTGCCGATTTATTGCCACAGCACATTATCTTCAAAAACATCTTAAAGAAGTTTTTCCGGATATAACAGTTGATGTTATAACTGGAGAATTAGCCGCTGAAGAACGAAAACAAAAAATTGAAGATCTTGAAGATGTAGATCGCCGTCTGTTGATTGCAACTGATTGCCTCTCTGAAGGAATTAATCTTCAAAAAGTTTTTGATGCTGTTGTTCATTACGATCTTTCATGGAATCCAACTCGTCATGAACAGAGAGAAGGACGTGTTGACCGTTATGGGCAAGCAAGTCCTGTCGTTCGTGCTACACTCATGTACGGGGAAAACAATCCCGTAGATGGGGCTGTACTTCAGGTCATTTTACGAAAAGCTGAAAGCATTCGTAAGGAACTCGGTGTTCCAGTTCCTATGCCCGATGAAAACCATAAGTTAACTCAAGCATTAATGAAGGCTGTATTATTTCGAAGTGGAAAAAAACAAATGGCTCTCGATTTTACATCCACTGAAGAAGCTAAAGCCATAGATCGTGTGTGGATTGATGCTTCAGAAAAAGCTAAAAAAAGTCGGACTGTATTTGCACAAAATCGTTTGCGCCCTGATGATGTATTACCTGAATGGAAAAAAACTCTTTCGGCAATTGGAGCTCCAGAAGACGTCAAACGTTTCACGACCCGTGCACTCGCACGTCTTGGAGCAGAACCCGAAGTTCTTAAAAAAGGATATCGAACTCCACTGAATGGCTTGCCTGAATATCTCAGGGAAAGACTCGATCATGAGGGCCTTTCGGGCGCTATTTTGGTTGATTTCAATTATCCACCTGCAGGAAAATGCAAAGCCATCACGCGCAGTCATCCTTTAGTACATATTCTAGCAGACACTCTTTTAGAACAAACTTTGAGTGATTTTGAAAAATCTCAGTCTGCTGAACCATCAGTATTGGGACGTGTTGGTTGCTGGATTTCAAATGAAGTGAAAGCCAAAACAACCATTGTTCTTTTACGTCTTAGACATCAACTCACAGCACAGATTCAAAAAAAGAATCATACAATGTTGGTTGAAGAAGCAAGCGCTGTGGCATGGGAAGGAAAATCCGTCTCATCCTTCATTGAAGGCTCATCAGTTTTGCACCTCCTGTCTCACCCAGCCGTTCAGGATCCGCCAAAAGCATTGAGAGAGCGCAATATCAAAGAAGCTCTGTCCAATCTATTGGATATATCACCAGCCCTAAATGCTTATGCTGAAAAACGTGCTCAGGAACTCTTATCAGATCATCGGAGAGTCAGAGAGGCAGCAGACGCCAGAGGTAAATATTCTGTGCAAGCCATACTTCCGCCTGACGTGATTGGTGTGTATGTTGTTTTGCCTCAGGTGGAGTAATTTTAATGACCAATAGAGAGCACATTAAAAAAAGAAAAATCCAGATGGCGTTTGAGGCTATCTCTATCGAAGGTGGATTATTGTCTCCGGAATGGTTTTCAAAGATTGCCCACCTACAAAGTGATTCCCAGAAGGACGCTGATTATAAGATTCCGAAAGGTCTTAATTTAAGAGATGAGATCGGCAGATATTATCGAATCGCCCAAGGTCTTTGGTTAGATTCTCAACTGCATCAGGATGAAAGTAAGTTTGTTTCTGAATTCCTAAAAAAATGTTTGGGGTTTGAGGATCTTATTTCTGCAACGCCTGTAACTGTTGACGATCGGATTTATCCAATCACACATTACGCATCAGAAGGAAAAATCCCCGTCGTACTTTCCACAAAAGCTGAGGGTTTCAACTCTTTGTCTGCTCGATTTGGAGATGAACACCGCAGAAGAAGTGCTTTTGGGTTGGTACAAGAATATCTCAATGCTTCAGACGAAGTTCTCTGGGGCATCGTCTCACAAGGTGAGTCTTTGAGAATCTTGCGCGACAACTCGAGTCTCACAAAGCCAGCATGGATTGAAGCCGATCTGAAGCGCATTTTTGAAGAAGATCGCTTTGCTGATTTCGCAGCCTTTTGGCTCGCATGTCACCGTTCCCGCTTTGGTGAACCCAGTCAGCAGCCACATGAATGTGTTCTTGAAAAATGGCGCGAGTCGAGCCGTACCGAAGGAATAAGAGCCCAAGATCACCTCAGATCTGGTGTGGAAGAAGCTCTTGAGATTCTTGGTCAGGGGTTTATTTCCAATCCTCAAAATAAAGCACTTAGAGAGGCACTTCAAAATGGCAGTTTATCTGTCCATGCCTATTTTCAAGAACTGCTACGACTTGTTTATCGACTCATTTTTCTTCTCACAATTGAAGAACGTGGCTTGCTCCATCCTGAATCTACATCGGAAGAATCAAAATTGATTTACACCGAAGGTTACAGTGTCAGAAAACTTCGCGATCGCGCAATCAAACGAAATGCCTATGATCGTTTTGGAGATTTGTGGGAAGTTCTCAAGATTGTTTTTAAAGCTGCGAATCACGCAGAGCCAAAGCTCGGAATGCCAGCATTGGGTGGGCTCTTCTCGGATTCAAAAACCCCAAATCTTGATCAGTGTTATCTTGAAAATCGTTCTTTGCTGGGCGCGGTCTATCACTTTACCTGGCTCAAAGAAAACAGCGGAGTCTCTCGAGTCAATTGGCGCGATATGGGGCCGGAAGAGCTTGGTAGCGTTTACGAAAGTCTCTTAGAGTTAATTCCAAGACTGAGCGAGAACGGTCACAGATTCACCTTTGCTTCAGAAAGCGAGAGCAAGGGCAATGAACGAAAACTTACAGGAAGTTATTATACACCAGATAGCCTTGTACAATCTTTACTGGATACGGCTTTAGAACCTGTTGTTGAACAAACAATCAAGGCCCATCCCAAAGACACAATCGAAGCTTTGTTAAAATTAAAAGTCATTGATCCTGCATGTGGCAGTGGCCATTTTTTGTTGGCTGCTGCTCGCCGTCTTGCGGCACATATTGCACGCATTGAAGTTGATGGTACGCCTTCTGAGAAAGATTACCGCAAAGCCTTACGAGAAGTCATTGGCCACTGTATTTATGGTGTCGATTTGAATCCAATGGCTATCGAGCTGTGTAAAGTGGCTCTTTGGCTGGAGGCTGTGGAACCTGGCAAGCCGCTTACTTTTTTGGATCACCACATAAAATGTGGCAACTCTTTGTTGGGTGTAACTCCCAAACTCCTCAAAGAAGGTATTCCCGATGCTGCTTTTTCTCCCATCACTGGTGACGATAAAAAAGTTTGTAGTGAGCTAAAAAAACGAAATAAAAAAGAACGCGAAAGTTCTAATAGAAATTTATTTGGTGATATTGATGGCTTTTTAAAGCTTGGCAACTTGCTCCAAACTATAACTGATTTAAATTCATTAGAGGATAACAATATTGAAGACCTGCGCACAAAAGAGCATGTATATCATCAATTCTTGGAATCGGGAGTTTATAAGAATACGAAACTATACTGTGATGCATGGTGCTCAGCCTTTGTATGGGAGAAAAATCAAAACTCACACCTTCCGATTACCCACGAAATATTCCGTGAAATAGAAGAAAGCCCCTTTAAGATTTCACCTGATAGACGCGCCGAAATCAATCGATTAGCAGATCAATACAATTTCTTTCATTTTCATTTGGAATTTCCAGATGTCTTTTCTGTTCCTGTAAAAGATCATCCAGCAGAAAACAGTGGTATGGGATGGAATGGTGGTTTTGATGTAGTATTGGGAAATCCGCCTTGGGAAAAACTGCAAACTGAAGAATTGCAATTCTTCTCAGAAAGACATCCTGATATCGCGAGTATGGTTGGGGCAAAAAGAAAAAAAGAGATTTCCGAACTCAAGAAAAGCAACCCTAAATTGTTGTTGGAGTGGCAAAATCAATGCAGATTTGATGCAGGTGTCATTTCATATGTCAGAGAGTCTGGACTCTACCCATTAACTGGCCTTGGTAAATTTAATACATTCGCCTTATTCTCTGAACTCGATCGAAATATACTTTCGACTGGAGGACGATTGGGAATAATCGTTCCTTCTGGGATTGCTACTGACGATACAACAAAATTGTACTTTCAAGACGTGATTGAGAAAGGATCACTAATCAGTCTTTTTGACTTTGAAAACCGTAGCAAGCTTTTCCCTGATATTGATAGCAGAATGAAATTTTGTCTTTTGACACTCAAGGGCGGCAAGGCATCTGTTAATTGTGCTGAGGCTGAATTTGTTTTTTTTGCATACGGAGTAATGGATTTAAAAGATCCGGAACGTCGATTTTCATTAAGTTTGGATGATATTGTATTGATGAATCCAAACACGAAAACTTGCCCAATCTTCCGTACAAAACGAGATTCAGTAATCACAAAAGATATTTATAATCGTGTCCCAATATTTTTGAACGAAACTCGCAAAGATTCGAATTTCTACAATCCCAGAGTTTGGAGGTTGTTCAATACAACAGATGATAGCTCTCAATTTCTTTCATTTGAAAACACTAAAAATGAGAAATTAATTCCAGTAATTGAAGCTAAAACAATTCATCAGTATGATCACAGGTTTGCGACATTTTATAGGGATCATAATGGTGATATGGCGTTACAGAGCGTTTCTAATGACTCGAAACAAAGTCCGAATTTTGAGGTCATCTCCAGATATTACGTGGATGAAAAACTTTTCAAAGAACGGATGCCAAATGATTTGAGTGAAAAGAAATGGTTTCTTACAGCTAGAAATATAACAAATTCTACAAATGAAAGAACTGTAATTGCTTCTATTATACCTCGAGGCGCAAGCTGTGAAGTTACGCCTTATATTGAAGTCTCTGGTGGCGCTAAAGTTTCAGCGTTTCTTTTAGGTTTGTTAAATAGTTTCGTGCTTGATTTTATTGCGCGACAAAAAGTTGGCGGAACGCATCTAAGTTATTTTATCTTATATCAATTACCGATTCTGCATCCAGAAAATGAAAGTGTGGATATTCACTTTTTTATTAAAAGGGTTGTAGAGCTTTCATTTACGTCATCTAGCCTCAAGGATTTTGCTGCTGAATGTGCCATTCATTGTAATCCTTTTATCTATTCTGAGGAAAGACGATTTTATTTAAGATGCGAACTTGATGCGGCATATTTTCATTTATACAAAATCGGGAGAAATGATGTTGAATATATTATGGATACTTTCCCGATTGTGAAGCGCAAAGATGAACAAAAATATAACGGTGAATACAAAACAAAAAATACCGTTTTAGAATTTTATGATGCCATGGCTGAATCCAAGAAAATCGGAAAATCATACCAAACACTGCTCGACCCACCACCTACTGACATCCGCGTCGCTCATTTAGAAAAATCAGAACCCACACGGAGGTCGATGTGATCTCAGGCGTCTACCAAACCATTCTTGAAAAAGCGGCATTGGATAATGGCTTTGATCTGCTCAATGGAAAAGTTGGTGAATGGTTAACGTTCACCAGTTCACACGTGCCTCTTAAAATTTGGATCGGAGCTGAAAATGAGAATTCATTCATCGTAGTTTTTTCTGATGAGAAATTGATCGACTCATTGAAGGAACTGGGAACGTTGATCGACACTGATTTGCCAAAAGATACCGCGTTCGCTTTGTCTGTCAGCAATACAAAATCGTTGTATCCTCTTTTACGAAGAGCATTTCAGTTGTCACGCTCCTTGCCCAATGAGCCTCTCAGAGAATTCAAAAAAGAAACACAGAATCTACCAACAACAACAGAAGTCGAACGACTTGTTGTACAGCGCGTCGGCCAGGATATTTTCCGAAGCCGTCTCATGGATTACTGGGATGGCAAATGTGCAGTAACCGGTCTCGCCATTCCAGAACTCCTGAAAGCCAGCCACATCAAGCCGTGGAGAGACTGCGAATCTGACGCCGAGCGCCTTGATGTGTTCAACGGGCTCTTGCTGTCACCAAATCTTGACGCGGCTTTTGATCGTGGATTTATTTCGTTTGATGATGATGGGAAGATTCAATTTTCGCCACTTTTGAGTAATGAAAATATTAAGCTTGCATCATTTAAGAGTGAATTTAAAATTGATAAAATTTCAAGTGAGAATAAAAAATATCTTGAGTGGCACAGATTAAAAATTATTAAGAAATAATTTAATTAAGAATAAAGGCGAAAAATAAATGAAATAAAAAAGGATAAATGTTAATTTTAAGTTGAAAAATATCTGTTTTTATTTATATAATCCTCAAACAGGAGGATTTATATGGAAAATGATCCAATAGATAAGGTTGGAAAAAGACTAGGTAATTTGTCAGATCTCCCCGAAGAGCTAAAAAAGCAACTTCAAGCCACCAAAATTGATGATTTTGAGCGTAAGATTTTGGAAACCTTCTCCAAATTGGAAGGTATTGCCAATATCGATGAAGTTCTTGTTGGTTTATATAGAAATTTCAATGAGATACAGGACAGAGCCTTTGTATCAAATAAACTTTACAGAATGGCGAAGGCTGGACATGTAAAGTCAGTGAAGGGTAAAAAAGGAGTTTATCAGACGACTTAGTTGCATTGTTAAGTGTAATCTGATAGAAGGAAAAAAAGCCAGCCGCGCTAACGACTGGCTTTAGTTGGGTACAGGAAACCTGCACCACTGTGAATTTCTTCAGTCCGCAGTGTAGCTGGTACCCTTTGAAAAGTCAATTGAATGCGCTTGTTTCCGGCGTGTTCAACTTTTCCTCTAAGGAGGCTACAAGCATGTTTGAAATCCATAACACAAATAACGGCGGCTTTTTTTGGCGCCTGAAAGCTTCGAATGGTGAGACACTTTGCCATAGTGAAGTGTTCTCATCGAAGCAATCGGCTGAACTGAGTATCGCCGCTGCCAGAAGGCTCATGCCCTCTGCAAGCGTGAAAGATCTGACGATAACCGCCAGATTGTCGTTATTTGGTAATCGTTAATGCATGCGGCGGTGGTCATTGTGACCACCGCCCTTTTTTTAAACATTGCGGAGATAATAATATGGGAAAAAATCAACACGTGGTTAAAAGAACAACTGGCTGGGCTGTTAAAGGTGAAGGAAACAAAAAGGCTTCCTCTCTACATGAGACCCAGGCTAAGGCGATAAAAGCTGCAACTAAAATTGCCAAAAACGAAGAATCTGAAGTTGTCATTCATAGTCGTGATAATAAAATTCGAGACAAGGATAGCTACGGCCCGGATCCATTTCCACCAAAAGACCAAAAACATTGAGTTCAACTCAATATCACAGGAAAATCCACTTCAGAAATGCTGTGTTGGCGGACGTAACGACCGATACCGAGAGCAATTACCAGGTCGTCGTGCTTCCCGCTCTGGGCTTCGGGTTTACCGGATTTTGACCAGCAGAAATTGAGCAACTCGTTCACGGTACGGATGCCTTGCACGCCGCTGACACCTTCGCGGATGGACGTGTCGAGTTCCTCAATCAGCAGCGGTCGTGTGAGTGAATTGGTCGGGAAGCCCAGCTCGCGCTGATTCGGTTTGAGCGGACTCGTGTACTCGTAGATGTTCGGGTAATCGTGATTGCGAAAGAAAAGATTTGTGGCGATGCCCATGTTGTTATTTTCGATCGCGGCATTGGCATTATTGTACTCGCTGCCGAGTTGCAGAATGCGGTGATGAAATAAATCGAGTGGGATGCGCGTGCGATATTCGGCGACTTGTTTTCCTGTGTGACGCTCCAGAATGTGCGCGGCGTGATAATCACCAGCACCACCCTTGGCGGGATCCACCGACAAAATATAATCAACCTTGGGCCGTGGCTTTTCAAAAATATACTGCCCGCACGGAAAATCTGGGTCGTGTTCATCAAGGAAACGTGTCTCGACGGGCATGATCATCGAACATTCATCCTGCAGACTGCGCAGTGCCGCGACATCGAATACCAGATTCCCACTCGCCACGAAGTCGCCGTAAACTTCCTGGGCCAGCTGCAGGCTACTCATGTTGGCTTTCTGGATGTTGAGCCAGTTCAGGTCACGCTCGGGGTGGTACCACCAGTGAATCCGGATCGGATTAAACAGGCTTTTGCCTTCAATCGCTTTGCTCCACAGGTCATAATAAAAATTATCCATGCCGTTTGGTGTGCTGAGAATGATGGCCGAACCACCGGTACTAAGTGTTGGAAATGACGCCTGCCAGATGTCTTCTATCCAGCGCACGAACGCCGCTTCATCGATGATGAGGAGCGACAGTGATTCCGAGCGTCCCGCTTCTTCGGATGTGGGTACGGATTCAATTTCGCTACCGGTCACAAACGACATTTTAGACATGTTGTCGTCGATGAGTTCGACTTTCAAAAAATCAGGCAAATGGCTGTAGAGGTAGCGTACCTTTTTGAGAAGTGCCTTGGCCGTGGCATCCTTGATGGAGATCATAAGGACTTTCTTTTCTTCAAAAAACAGACACAGCCAAAGTGCATAGCCCGCAACAAGCCAGCTGAGGCCAATCTGACGGCTTTTGAGAATCAGGTTGAAGCTATTTTTCAGAAACTGCGCAAACGTGATTTCCTGATAGCGATACAGCTTGAATGGAATTTTTCCCCGAATGGGATCACGGATAAAGCCGTAGGCGTTGAGAAAGTATGCTGGCGATTGTCGGCATTTGAGAATTTCCTGAAATTCTGCATTGGTGATGTTCCTTGCCATGCCTTTTGTTTCCCATAAACATTCCCGCTCACTTGCGTTGTGCGTCTAGTTCTTCAAAACCGGTGTTGGGGTTTCGATTGCCGCCCGGAGTTAAGGCCTGGCGTGGCAGAATTGCCACAGCTTGCGTTTCAATCACGCGGATCGCTCCCACATAATCCAGATATTGCACCGGCCCGTCGGTGTCGGGAATGTTTTCAATCGGCAAGCGCCCCTTGTCAGCAAAGAGTCCCAGAAATCCGGAAACCGCATTCGTGGTCTGTATGAGCACGCGCATGCTTTCGGCTTTGAAAGAATTGAGTGCCCGCATGTGATGACTTAGACTCGCCAGCAGTTTTTGTTTGCGACTGTATTCGGTCCAGGTGCCTTCCGAGAGTTCCTCGGCGGCATCGATCATTTTATTTGTCTTTTCGATTTGCCGATCAAGCTGGTCGTTGTGCAGTGTCGCCCGCGCACGATCTTCGCGCATCTGATGCATGAGCGTTCCCGCCATAATGAAAACCTGTTCCCGAATGATTTTCTGGCTCTCAAACTGTTTGATGAAACTGGATTTGATGACGTCGATGAGTTTCAGAATCAGGTGTTCCGTGAGTTCAAGTTTATTTGCCAGATCTTTGAGTGCCAGCCGCTCGCCGCAAACCACGCCCCCACTGCAGTGCCACGACAACACGACCTCCTCTTTGTGTTTCATGGAGAGCGACTGCAAGAGCCTGGCATCGGGACCTGCCTTGGGCTTACGTGGTGATTTTAAGGGTTTTGTGGTTTTTTTCTTCATGGACGGGATTCCTTCGTGTGGTGATTTGTACTGGAGGGCTGGCTTTGATGGCCTTCATGTTGGCGACAATGCGCGGGTATTCTCGGTGCATCTTTTTGTACACAGCGCGAATCCAGACTTCGGTGACTTCATATTTGTCGGCGAGTAATTTTACCGTTTCCAGACTCTGCGAGTACGAAAGCGTTTCAAAGATATCGAGATTGCGCTTGAGATCGTTGATTTCCTTCATCGACGGGATGGCGATTTTCATGCCGCCAAAAACCATGACGAGCTTGAGCGTGTTTTCCTCGCCGAGCACTTCGTAGAGATCGGGAAGCAAGGTGTTGCGGTAGAGGTAATAAATGAGTTCCTTCAAACCACAT
>Ga0209211_10013568_pt1 | contig 10084 bp, 7 predicted proteins | sample RifGroA2_FD_183992 | JGI IMG/M metagenome (GOLD analysis project Ga0209211, IMG submission 183992) | Groundwater microbial communities from Rifle, Colorado, USA - Groundwater A2 (SPAdes) (version 2) | ecosystem: Environmental > Aquatic > Deep subsurface > Groundwater | place: Rifle, Colorado...
TTCTCTATGCGCTTGGAACTCCGCCAACGGTTGAAAAGAATGAACCATCCGGAGAAGTTGGAGTTGTCTTAGGCGCTGCGGTCTGGTCGAACAATGTTCCGAGTACAATTTTGATGGAGCGACTTAATAAAGCGCGTGAACTTTATCAGAAGAAGAAAATCCCCAGGATCCAACTTACCGGTGGGAACGCACCCGGAGAATTATCAGAAGCCGAAGTAGCCTTTAATTATTTAACAAAATTTTCGATTGATCCAAAGGATATTTCGGTTGAAAAGAATACAACTTCTACAACAGAGCAAATTCGGTTTATAAAAAATGAATTGTTCGGGAAAAGAAATATTAAAAAAGTAGTGATCATCTCGGATAGGTTTCACTTAAAACGAATTAATGAGATAAGTAAGTTTTATAAAATAAAAGTTAAACTCAGCGGGTCGAATGTTACTTTAAATTCTAAAAGTTTAGTATATTATAAACTGAGAGAAGGAATAGCTTTAATCAATTTTTGGTTCTTTGCAATTTAATTGAAGATGTAATTTTATGGTTCAGAAAAAATTTATTAGACGGATTTTGCGCGAAAAAGTAATGCAGATTTTATATGCTTACGAATTGAACAACGAAAATCTTGAAACTACAAAAAACGGTATTCTCTCAAACGTTGAACAACCGGAAGACCGGGAATTTGCCGAGCAAATCCTCCGATGCGTTATCTTTCATCAGAAAGAAATTGACGAGGAAATCAAGAAAAGAGTGAGCAACTGGGAAATAGAAAGAATTGCAATGATCGATAGAATCCTTATGCGGATGGGTATGTGCGAACTTGCTTACCTGCCGGATATTCCGCCTAAAGTTTCTATAAACGAAGCCATTGAAATCGCAAAATCTTTCAGCACCGCTTCAAGCGGAAAATTTATTAACGGAATACTTGACGGCTTTCTTAGCGATCTGAAAAAATCCGGGAAGCTGAATAAAACCGGAAGAGGGTTGATAGACGAAACTCCGGCAAAACCGTAAGCCGCGGCATGAGCTCTAAATTAAAAATTTTTGTTTGGACACTCTTCGATTTTGCGAATACCTCCTATTCGATCATCATCGTAACCTTTCTTTACGCAGTGTATTTTAAACAGGTTGTTAACGAAGGCAATCCGGTCGGCGATTTATACTGGAGTTTAGGGACAAGTATTGCCATGCTCATTACCGCTTTTATCTCACCGGTTCTTGGTGCTATTGCCGATTATTCCGCCGGCAAAAAAAGATTCCTCCTTTTCTTCACACTTCAATGCGTAGTTGCAACAGCGCTCTTAACCTTTGTTGAAAAGGGAGACGTGCTTCTCGGACTAATATTATTTATTGTTGCCAATGTAGGATTTGAAGCCGGCTTAGTTTTTTACGATGCCTTTCTTCCCGAAATAACTTCGCCTAAAAACTATGGAAGAGTCAGCGGTTATGGTTTTGGAATGGGTTATGTCGGATCATTGGTTTGCCTTGCACTTGTTTATCCTTTCATTGAGTCGAATCAAATTAAAATCACTTTTCTTATAGCGGCGGTGTTCTTTTTAATTTTTTCGCTCCCTTTATTTTTAAAATTGCATGACACACGAAAAATAGTCGAAATTCCAAAATCGTATTTAAGGATAGGATTCAACCGGGTTTTTTGGACTTTAAAACATATTAAAAATTATAAAAATTTATCGCTCTTTCTTCTTTCATATTTTTTTTATATCGAAGGTGTGAACACTGTGATTTTCTTTTCGGGTAATTACGCCAGTTCAACACTTCATTTTTCAAATATTGAATTGCTTCTCTTCTTTATTACTGTTCAAACTACTGCAATTCTTGGCTCTGTAATTTTGGGAATAGTGGCGGACTCTATCGGACAAAAAAAAACGATCATGATAAGTTTGGTTATCTGGTTGATGACCATCGTTCTTGCTTACTTCACTCATCAGAAAGAACTGTTTTACGTTGTGGGGCTTTTAGCGGGAATAGCTATGGGTTCAAGCCAATCAACAAGCAGATCATTGATGTCTAAACTAACTCCGGATGATAAGAAGACAGAACTCTTCGGATTTTATTCATTCTTCGGTAAAAGTTCTGCCATTTTAGGTCCGCTGGTATTTGGTTATATCAGCTACATAACCGGTAATCAGCGTTATGCGATCAGTTCAATTGCTTTTTTCTTTATTGTTGGATTGGTAATTCTTTTTAAAGTAAAAGACCCGGAAGTAATTGCTTAATCAGTGAGAAGAGCTTTCAACTCTCTTTCAAGTGCAACGCCTTTATTTTTTGCATACCAAAGATGCAGTTGTTCAATAAAAGCATCGTGTTCCATTCCTTCGCTTTTTAATCTGGTAACAAGTTCTTGAGCTTCTTTTGGACGTGGTCCCCAGCAAAATATTTCATTTCCATTCTCATCAAAAGAAATAAGAATAGGGATACTTCTCGTTCCGTTAGTCAAATGCAAATCCATAATTTCTAAATTGCTGTCGCGCTCAATAATTTGTAATTCAACCAGCGGATTTATTTTTGCAATTTTTGCGAGTGCCGGAAGATTTTGCGCAGAATCACCGCACCAACCTTCCGTAATAACTACCCAATTTTGCTTCGTTTTTATGGAAGATAAAAGGTGTCTTAATTCATCCGAAACGTTAAAAGTTTTTTCAACTCTTCTCATTCTTTGAAGATTGAGTTTTGTGTATCCGTGCAATTTTTTCTCCTCTACATCCAATTGAATGTCAGAGTCGGAAATATTTTTAGCTTCAACTTTGTTTACAAATGTTTCATACGTGAAACTTCGGGCAATAGATTTCCCCGCAATGGTTAATAGTGTCATAATACCTTTTTCTTTTTGTAAAGGTAAGATGCTAAAAATGGGAAAAGGATCTGAATTTATTTTGTGGTCATTCGAAAAACTCCATCCCAGTCTTTAGGAGGAGGAAATTCGATGAAATGCATGCATCGTTTTAGATACACGAAAGAGGGATGATCGTTCGATTTGATATTTTTTGCTTCGGCAAATTTTGTCGCCGCTTCATTAAATTGGAATGCTTTATACAATGCCAATCCTTCGTTGAAGACCGAGAGACAGTCTAATGTTGATTGTTCAAGTTGTTCATCCTTAAAAGCGATCAACTCATAGACTATTACAGGTTTTGTTTTCCCTTTTACAACAAGGGCATCGAGTTCCCGCATGGTAAAATCATTTTTAATGATTTCATAAGTTGTTTCGGAAACCATCGCATTAGTGCCGTACTCTTTATTGGCGCCTTCAAGTCGTGACGCGAGGTTGACAGAATCTCCCATAACGGTGTAATCGAATCGCTCACTTCCGCCCATATTACCAACAACAACTTCACCGGTATTAATTCCAATTCGCACTGAAATTTCTGTTTGCCCTTCTTCGCGCCATTTTGCTCTAAGTTCAGCTAAACGTTTCTGCATTAATAAAGCGCTTTTACAAGTTTGATAAGCATGGTCTTCAATTGGCAATGGTGCGCCCCAGAAAGCCATTACCGCATCACCGATATATTTGTCAAGTGTTCCTTTATTTTCAAAAACGATGCGGGTCATTTCCGAGAGGTATTCATTTAGAAATGAAACCAATTCTTCCGGTTTTTTTGTTTCTGAAAAAGTGGAGAAGCCAGCAATATCACTGAAGAAGATTGAGAGTACTTTTCGTTCACCACCAAGGCGCATTTTATCGGGATCAGCTATCAGATCATCAACAACAGTAGAGTTAACATACTGGCTGAACATTCCTTTGATTTGTGCTTTTTGTTTTCGTTCGGTAATAAAATGGTATGCCGTATTACCAACATAACCAAGTACAAACGCAAGCGCGGGACTAATAACATTGAAGACAAATGAAAAATGTGTAAACAAGTAAAAGGAGAGTTCCCTTAAACCGAATACTGCTCCCGCAAGTAAAATTATGTTTGCCAATTCTAATAAACCACCCCGTTTTATTTTTATTCCCTTCAAGAAAGATGAAAAATAAAAACTTAGAAATGTGGCGATGAAGATTAAAATGATTTCTTGCCAGACGGATTCTTTTATTAGAAAATCTCTATTGATAATATTCTGAATAGCTGTAGCGTGGATCTCAACGCCATACATCAAGTTGTCTCCCTTTTTTTCTCCTTTGGAGAAAGAGATCGGCTTTATGTCCTGATCTTCCGGTTCGGTTGAGCCGATGAGAACGATTTTATCTTTGAAAATGCCGGATTGAAGCAATCCAATGTCCGGGTCATCCCACGTATTAATATCTTCTTCATAGTCCTCTTCATCTTTTGTTTTAAATTCTTTATCGTCCAAAACTTCCAGAAAATTAAAATGAAGGAAAGTGTTGTCCGGACCATAATAATTTAACAACATTCCTGTTTTATCGAACTTCGGAATCTCAATATTATTAAGAACAAAATAGTTGCCTTTTTTAGTTATTACTTCGTCATTTTTAAGATCGAAAAATTTATTTAAAATGGCAAATCCGAAAGTCGGGAGGTATTTGTCGGAGGCTTCGGAATACATCATGGGAACATATCGCCGTATCACTCCGTCATTGTCGCTTATTACTCTAACAATGCCAATTGAACTATCCGCATCAAAGAAAATATTATCATAATTTTGATGCTCCTTCCTTAACTGAAAGTCGAGTTGCCCCGTAACTTCAGTTTTACCCGCAACCACAACATTTTTCGCATTCCTCAACGCATTAAACAGAAGGCTGTCGTTTTCCGCGGAAAACCTATCGGGACTCGACATCACCACGTCTATTCCAACAGCTTTTACTCCGGCTACAGATAGATTTTCAATCACTTTAGCGAAAAGATAGCGAGATAACGGGAGAGAATTATATGGCGGATTTATCCCTTTAATAGTTGAGTTGTTCAAATCAAGAATGATGACGTCAGATCTCTTTTTTATCTCAATTGCCCCGCGGTGCGCAAAACGTTCATCGATCTGTTTGAGGTCTAATTCTTGTATACTCGAAAGGGGAAAGAAAATATCCAGCGTAGTAAAAGCGACAAAAAAAGCAATCCCAAGGGTAATTGATAAATTTATCAACCACTTGGGAATGCTTTTTGATTTTTCCATAGAAGATTATTGTAAGTAAAGTTGAGTGGTTAATCCTACGATAACATCATTCGCTTTTACTTTTACGGCATATGGAATATTCGTTATCTGATCCAATTTAGAGGAAGTATAATCATAATTCAAATATCTGAATTGCAATTGCATGGTAAGGTTTGGCATAAGATAATAGAGAGCGCTCGCATCAAAGGAAGTTCTTTTATAATCTCCAAAACTTGGACTTAACGAGCCGGAGAGAAGAAGTTTATCCTGCATCATTGAATAATTAGCGCCAAGCGAAAGAGAGACATAACTGAAGGTTGTAGTATCAACCGTTGAACTATTCATACTGATATTAAAGTTTGAACTGAAATTATCAAACCAGCGAGTTCCGCTTGTAACCGCTACCGAAGTATTTTCTATATCATAATTTGCGTAAGACTTATCATCGCGAGCAGAATTCATAAAACTTAATGAAACCGAATGACGGTAATACCATTCAAAATTATAGGACAACTGGGTCGAAATTCTATTCGTAATATCATCGATAGCAGATAAATATGCAGTTGAATCAGCTGGATCTTTTACCGGGCTCAAACCATTTGTGTTATTAAGACGTGTGTATCCAACAATGATGCTAGGGAGATTTGTTCTTGGATAAAAAGAGACTGAAGTATTCAAAGTCTGGAATGTTGTTGTAGCTCTTTTAGTTTTTTGCAAGTTGTCTTGTAAATTTTCAAATCCTAAGGAAAGAAAAAATTTATTCTCAAAAAGTCTCAAACGGTCTAAAATATTAATACCGGCAACGTCGGTTCTAACATAAGACTGCCCAAAGGATGAGTATTGGTCTCCACGATAGATGTAGGAACTCTTAAAATAATTGTCGAAATAGTTCAATGAGAACGCCGCTTCAGCGGCTAATGACGGTAACTTCTGAGGATTTAACGGTGTGACGTATTGATTTACCGTAAATAACCCTGATACCTGATCACGTAACTTCTTAACATCTTCGGGATTGATATTAATAAGTCCATCTGGTCCAAAGATAGAAACTATTTGAGAATCTGTAAGAGAACCTTGAGAAATGTCATTATTCAACAAACTAAAAGCTGCCTGGGTAGTGAATAAAATGTTTTGATTATCGAACCCGAACATCAAATCAGTACCAAGAACTAAGTTTTCTTTTGGAGCTGTTCCATACTCAATTGAACCGGTTTCATCTTTTACATGAAGGAAACTTAATCCAAATTGAAAATTTTCACCTTTACCAAAAGATGGACGAACTGCAAGAAGGCTTCTCTTAAAAGTACCGGGTTCAACCTCGGCATATTTATACCCATTGTGTTTTACTGAATCAACGGAAATAATGTTACCGCCAAGAGTATCTTTGTATTGAATAAAAATTCCTTCAACATCTCTTGAGATTTCCCCAAAACTCGTTTGAATATTGAAGAACCCGAGATTAACTTCACCGCTAAAACCGCGCACTCTTTTTCCATTTAATACAAGGGATGGATATTTGGGGTAATGATCTCCTAAAGTAATCGCGCCATAATCATGAGATAAATTCACCATGTAGCGGTTATTCGGTTGAAGATATTTTTTTTCTTCAGATGTAACGTAAACATTACTTTGCAGGTTAAATCCTTTATATTCGGCTTGCAAATTTACATTTAGATTATTATACCAGGTTCCGACAGTTTGAATATTTTCATTACGTGACTCGAACCTTACATCACCGGTATAATTAATTGCCGATTGACCAAGCAATGCATAACTCGGATTAAGCATAACGAACTGAGAACTCACAGAATGATAAAGTGTATTGGTTGTGTCATAAAGTTCAACCGATAAATTATGGAGTCCGTCTTTTAATTGAATTTGAAAGTTTTCAGGCGAGATAATAATAATATCATCAGCAAAAAGAGCCATGTTCGTTATGTCATTATTATCTAAATAAATTTTAGTGGCGCCTTTACTAACGATGTCCGATGCACGTAAAAGCGATATTGAAATAAAGAATTCCTCCGGAAGAATTTTTTCACCTTTCTCCGGACTCATTACCAATACTTCTCTATCTTTACCCGATACACCCTGAACCGGGATTTGAATCGGAGTATTTGATTTTAGAAATTCTTCGGGGTACGTCTCCTCAACGCCGGTAGTCATTGAAAACTTCATAAAATATTCAATGTTTGGCGGAAGAACCTCGGCGGCGGGAATAGTAAAAAACGCTGAAGAACCCTGGACGATCATGTCTGAGTAGATGAACTCATTTTGTCCGAATGAACGATAACCGATAACGGCTTTTGTAACTGAAGAAGATGGTTGAAATCTTGCTTCGATGGTGAGGGTTTCATTCTCCTTAGCGTTCCCGATTTTCACTTCTGAAACCACACTGCTGATTTGAGCGAAAGATGTTGGGATTAACCCGAGAAGAAAAAGAACAACGAAAAAAGTAACTTTTTTAACCATGGAGCAATCTCCAATTTTAGTTGATTTGAGTGTAGACAAAAATATAAAACTCTGCCTTCAAAAAGAAGGCAGAGTTAATAAAAATTATTCTTCGAGATATTCTATGATCAAGTCCCCTTGATTTGTCTTAATAATTATTTTCTTTGTATTCGTTTTCTTGGAATCTTCCAATTGCCGCTGCTGATCCGGTGAAATAGTCGCTACCGTTACCTGACCATCGTTAGTAAAAACAACAGAATTTCCTCCTCTTACATTTCCTTTTATTTGCTCGCCAAGCAGAGACTTATAATCGATGGCTCCCTCTTCAAGAACTAAGACAGTTCCTTCATCACCAACTTGAAAGAATCCTTTTGTCCCGCGTATAGAAGCGACCATTGTAGGCGTTGTAAACTGAAATTCTTCGTTTTGCTGTTGCTTGGCAACTTCAAAGTTAACTCCTCCTTTTCCGATGAATGTGTTCTTTGAGATCTGCTTGTCATTCTTGTCCGCGTAAATTTTAATTGAGCAATTCTCCCGAACTCTCAAAATAGAATTATCAGTAAACTTAACAAGGGCGAGCGATTTTGCTCCTGTTTTAATCTCATCACCTGTGGAAAGCGCTTGACCAATTTTTATGGTAGTCCAGTCACCGTCTACTTTTTTGAAACTTACATCTTTTACCACTTTCATAACGATCGCGATTGGAGATGCAGGTGATGGATTTTCTCCCGCAAAATTAATTGCGGCAAAAACCACAATCATTAAAGTAACTAACGGAAAATATATTTTTTTCATGTTTCAATTCCTCTACGGTTACTGATTATCATTATAAATGAACTGAGAACTTATAACTCTATCAGGATGACTAATAAAATAATTAAGCAGGTTCGTTAATTGATCTTGCGAAATCGGATTCCCATTCTCATCAAGCATCCGGTTAATTCTTAAATTTCTATCTGAGAATACGTTCATTAACGTTGAACCGCCGGGTAAGGACGACATTATACCCATCAAGCTGTTCTTGATTGCATTATCTCGTGCATCGTTGGTACCGGCAATCCTAAAGTTGACGATTTCGCTGGGTAAGTCTTTATTTTCATTTGGTAATTTAATTACTGCAACAACCTGCACAACATATTCTAATCCCTCTTGTAGCGGGCGAAGAGTTGGAAGGTCTGTTAATCTGACTGATGTACTCGAATTCGGGATGTTAGCAAAATCAATATATGGACTTGGGGAAGCGAGAGCATTCTCTAAAGATTGATTACTATTCGTACGCTTATTCACCTTAATTTTATAATGATCAGAACCGGGTACTTGAATCCATGAAACAAGAATGTTACCTAACTGTCCTTCGGCATCTTTAGACGGCGTGAGAATCGTAAACGATTGCGTCGGATTAATGAATTCAACATAATCAGCTGCGAATTTAACGGCAACTCCCTGAGCATTTCTCAAAGTTAGGTTGAAATCAAACCTGCCCGTTGGTTTTCCTTTGTTAATGATCTTGTTAATTTCAGTATTGTTGGAGTTAGTGCGTGCAATTCTAATAGCGGTGCTTCCTAAATCTGTGTTAAAGAAAGTAGTAGATTTGAAAACCCTTGTCTTGAAGTCAAAAAGTGGAACAGACGTAGATTTTCCTATGTCAGTCCATTTTATCTCGCCCTCGAGGATAACGTCAACTCCTTCCGGTAGAATAGATATTTGGAATACTTTTGGCGCTCCTGAAAGATTATTCGCCATCGATAACGCGCCAAGATCAAGTTCCGGTAATGGTTTGAATATCTCAAGTTTAAAATCTGTAATGGGCTGTGCTGAAAGTGAACTGCTTAATAAAACTGCAAAGAGAACAAACAAGAAAGTTCTGCAAATTTTCATTTTAAGCCTCCTATAGTTGTTTAATAAATTGTCTCTTGCAAAAAAGACAAAATCTCTTTTGCGTAATGTAAGTTTTTCTAATTAATAATAAAATACTTTTTTATCAAAATAATTAGATTGATGGTCAAAAACTACAATCCTTTTTTTTAATTAGCTGTGCTTCCAAACCATAATTAGAATTGAATCTTAATCAAGGTGAGAGTTGTCACAGCTTCCTTAATCATTCGGGTATAAAAACAAGATATTTATAATATCGTTGTAAGAATTTTATTTATTTAATAGCTTGCAAGCGTAAAATATAAAAATTTGAGGTAACATGAAATCCTATTTACTCTTCTTCTCATTAATATTATTTTTAGCGGGTTGTGGTAAAAATGAGAAAGACCAATTTGAAGAAGCAAACCGCCTGGTTCAAGAAAAAAAATATAATGAAGCGATAACCGCTTTCGAAGGTGTTTTAAAAGAATTTCCAACTGGTGAAACGGCTCCCGGAGCTACTTACGAATTAGCTAAACTGTATCAAGCGGGGTTAATAGCCGGATTAGATCAAACCGCTTCTCAGCAAAAAGCTGTTGATTATTATCAAAAAGTATTTGTAGATTACCCTAAAAACGAGTTAGCACCTTCGGCGCTATTTATGTCTGGGTACATTCAGGCTAATACTCTGGGGAAATACCATGAAGCT
>Ga0209211_10013569_pt1 | contig 10084 bp, 7 predicted proteins | sample RifGroA2_FD_183992 | JGI IMG/M metagenome (GOLD analysis project Ga0209211, IMG submission 183992) | Groundwater microbial communities from Rifle, Colorado, USA - Groundwater A2 (SPAdes) (version 2) | ecosystem: Environmental > Aquatic > Deep subsurface > Groundwater | place: Rifle, Colorado...
ACCGGTGATGTCGCTGTTGATTCCACTGATGTTTTTATCGCTTTATTCGTGGCGATATTTATTTTAATCATATCGATTGTAATTGTATTTTTCATTTTATTGCTGTTGCTTTTACGCATTGTATATTTGTGGATACTGGTAGTGTTCTCGCCGATCGCCTTTGTTTTTCCGGCTGTGCCGATTGCCGGATTGCAAGGAAAAGCCAGCGAATGGTGGAAAAAATTTGGTTGGAGCGTGGCCGTGGGACCGCTTATGGCTTTTTTCCTTTGGATGAGCTTGATGGTAATGTCAAATCCTGACGAGATTATCGCGAAAAATTATGCGCAAGTGGAAGCTAAATCACCAGGTTCGGTTGTCTCCGGTATTACAGGAATAAGTACTCTGATGCAGAGCGCGCTTGGATTGGCTATGCTTTTTGGCGGTTTGATGGTGGCGCAGGAGGCCGGTGGCGCCATGGGCGGCGCGTTTGGAGATGTGGCCAATAAAGCAATGAAGTCAGCCAAGAGCGCGGTGACATCGGTCGGCAAAAAAATGACCGGTTATGGCTTTGCGGCTGATCGGGTTGGCGCGACTTACGCCGGATACGCGGCTAAACAAAAAGAAAAAAAAGCAGCGGCCATGGCTGTATATTCCGGTTATGGCGAGAAAGCTTTTTCCAAGAAAGAAGCCGGGATTAGGGCGGCCAAACGTGCGGGCGCAACAGGTCTGCGAGCAGGCGCGGCGGTTGCGGTTGGAGCCGGCGCAATGGCGGCGCGAGGCGCTAGAAAAATTGAAGGATCCGCGGCGGCAACTACAGTGAAAGGTTGGGCTGGATCAGGGTATGACAAGGCAAAAGGCGTTGCCGGTGGTGTTATGAATAAGATTGGAGATATTATGCCGGAAAGTCTTAAGACCGCGGCGGCGGCAGTTGCTGAAAAAGCAAAGTCAGTTGGAGCGGATGTTGGTAGTTTTGCCACAAAAGTTGGTGGTGTTGCCGCGGCAGGTGGAGCGTTAATGGCTAAAGGCGGAAAAACTGTCGGCGGAGTGATCAAAGGTCAATGGGATCAGACCGCACATGTCGGCGGTATGAATTTGGTCGCTGAAGATAGAATTAATCAAGATCAATATAAAAATGCCATGGCCGCCGGTGATGCTGTGTTGAAAGCGCGCGGAATATCCAAGCCGGAAGAATTGGAGGAAGCCATGAAGTCAAACGACGAAGATGAAGGATTGCGCAAGGCGGCGGCTTTGAAACTTGCCAGCATGGGGCGCATGACCAAGGAAACCGCGGACACGGCGAGAGGTCTGATGAAAGGCGATCGCGTTTCTGACGGAGCGCTTGAAGAATCATTGATAAAGAAGCAGGCGCATTTGGCGTTTGATTTGAAAGATCCGAAAAAAGCTGAGCGCCTGGAGAATATGATGCGCGAAGGAGCGGTTGATATCGGCGGTCAGAATGCGGATACATACGAGGATGCTGAATTTATGGAAATGGCGCGCAAAGCTCTTGGAGACAAAGTGTTCAGTCAAAAGATGCAGGATGTTTCCAAGAAATCAGCGAAACACAAAGATAATGTGGCCAAGTCAATGACCGATATGATGGTTAATCGCGCTCAAGCGGAAGCTCCGCAGAGAACCGCGGCAGAAGCAACGTTAGGGAGAGCTGACGCAACTGATGATGAAAAAAATCAAGCCAAGAAAGCAATAAAAGACTTACAAAAGGAAGGAGAGGATTTCAGAAAAGCGTTGGCGAATGTTACCGGGGATATGAATGAATCTTACGGAAGACGAGACGCTGATGGTCAGTTGCAAAAAACCGGCGACGCGGTTGATTTTGATACTTCCTTGGCCGATGAATTTAAAAATTTTGTAAAAGGTTTATCCAGCAAGCAATTGGCCGGAATGGACATGAAAGCAGATTCTGTTTCCGAATTGGCGAAAAATATCAGTCCGCAACAAATCGCCGGCATGGCTTTGATTGGCGATTCAGGGGCAATGGATCGGATTGAGACGATTGTCAAAGAAATTATTAAACAAGGAGACACTGATACGATTTCGCGCGTGGCGGCCAATCAAAATATCAAGGATGCCTTGCCAAAGGATATTTTAAAAGAGTTGAATGATATGGTTGAAAGCGTGAAAACTGCGGCGAAAAATAAAACTGACGCTGAAGCAGCCGCGACTAAAGCGGCGGAAGTATTGGCAAGAACAACTGAAGACGCGACCGCGGCGGCCGCAAAAGAAGAAAGCGAAAGACAGGCGAGAATGGCGGCTTTGGCGAAAAAGTAAAATTCATCCTTGACTTGAGTCAGGGATAAAGCGCAAGATCATGCTAAAACAAAAAACCGCGACAACTCAAGAAATAGTTTTGCCCGATAAAGTGCGCCAAGCGTATCAGGCGAATTTTGGTTCGGAGGTGAATTATCGCCTGGGTGTTGATTTTGATTTGAAGATTGGGCAGTTGGTTGAATTAACAGGATTGGTGCGGGATTTGTATTTCAAGAAGGTTGATGTTTTAAATATTGACGCTGAAATTTCCAAACGATTCAAACTGGAACCAGTAAGGGCAAAAGAAATGGCCAAAGAACTTTGCGGTATGCGTTTGCTGGTGGTTGATGATGAATGGTTTGAAGGCAAGGTGGCGAAAAAGATTGGTGAACTGGGGGGACGCTGGGATGAATATGCGGAGTTTATTAATGAATATTTGGCGGATATTGAGGCTGAAAAGTTGTCCTTCGACGCGGCTCAGGATGACATACCTCGGGGTGACATAGGCGAGGCAGTTAAAGAAAAAATCGAGGAAGAACCGTTGGTGGTGAGAGATCCGGTGGCGGAGAGAAATAACGCGAAGATCGTGTTTAGCTCAATGTTGAAAAATATTCTTGGTTTGCGTGATTTTCAGTTGAAAATAGAATTGAACGTGCGTTTGATTACCCTCCTTATGAGCGATGACGAAAAGCGAGTTTTTCAGCGCGAACTGCTTGATCTCATGCATGAAAACAAGGAATTAATTACAAATGCTCCAATCGTGGTTGCGAGCGAGAACGTTGAGCCGTCAATTTGCAACTGGATTAAAGATTATATTGGTTATGCCGGATCAACTGAAGCTTTGAGTTCAATCAAGAAAGCGCAATATTTTACTGTTTCGCCTAATTTGAAGAAGGCGAACGCGGATGAGCGGAAAATAGTGGATAATGTTTTAAAACTTTATTTTGCGATAAAAAATTTTTATTTCAGTTTGTCAAAATATGATTTGAGCGATATTTATATTTTTCCGTTTTCCGAGGAAGAGCAGATGGATTTTGTAAATCAGTTAAAAGAACAAGCAGGATTAGATGACGTACCTTTGGCTGCGCCTTTCGGCGCGCCCCTCGGTGCGACTCGGGGTGACACGATCGTCGTGGCGGTTGATATTGAAGAGTTGTTTAAAGATAAACCCGAAGATCGCCTGAAAATAATGCAAGAAAAAAAGCGTATTGTTGAGGCGACGCGCAAAGAGTATGACAAGGTGGCGGATGAATTTGAGTTGGCGTTGTTAAACAGGAAGCGGCACATTATTATCGCTTGTCTGGAAATTTTGGCCGAGGTCGGAGCGCTGGACAATCTGCTGGTTGAAGACAGCCGTTTTCAAAATTTATTGCTTGGCTATTTCAAAAGAAATAATTTGCCGGCAGAGCAAGTAGCTTTCAAGGCAAATCCTTATCAAGGGAAATACGTGCAAGCTTTTGTTAAATTTGTTTTTCTCGAACGTTTGGGTTTGACTGAAAACGAGGGCGGTCGGCTGGCGGCGAACTTGTCGAATATTTTTCGCAATCACGGCGCCAAGGAGTATGGCCAACTTTCTTATCTTGATCTAAGCGATAATAAATTTAAATGGACGGAGCTATGAGTACTTTCGACGACAATGGTTATGTGCTGGTAAAAGACAAAGACGGCAACCTGAAATATTACAAAGACGGGAAGTTTTTTAGCGTTGAAGAAATAACCAAAGCGAAAACCGCCAGCGCGGTCGCGGAGCAGAAAAAGGTTGAATTGAAACCAATCAAAACTTTCGCAAAAGTTGAAACCGAAGACAAGAAATCGTTGGCGCCGGTCTTTAGGCCAGTAGCGGTTGCGTCAAGCACTTCGGTCAAAACAGCGTCGCTGAAAGTTGAATCATCGACAAATTCAAAACCGATTGAGCTCGATGATTTGCAAAAGGATGACGATCTTTTGGCGCGCAGAAATGAAGATCAAACGGTCATCAGCCAGCGCGTTGACGAAGTGATCGTCAAGTTGAAAATAAAATTCAGCGATCCTGAAGTGGAAAAAAGATTTAGAAACATATTAACAACATTTTTCCGCGGCGTTCGCACGGTCAAGGAATTGTCCTACATGCTGGAATTGCCGAGAGCCAATGGCGGACTGGAATTGCCAAGAGAAAAAGTCGGTTTGATAGTTTCGGTTCTCGAGCATACGGCCAGAGAAATCAATCATGAGAGACGAGATATTGCCGCCAAAGCAAAAGAAAAAGTAGTTGTTCGTGCGGTGGCTGACTTTGAGCATCAATTGATGCCGCCGCCACCGGTGATTATCCCGACTAAAACAGCGGCGCCGAAGCTAGAACCTGCAAAACCGGTTGTCGACTCAAAGCCGGAATTAAAAGAGGAATTGAAATTGGAGATTCCGACCCCACTGCCAAAAAAATCGATTGCTCCGGTCATATCAAAGCCAATAGTTGAACGACCAAAGCCCATCATTACACCGATGCCTCCGACCAAACCTCGTCTTGAGAACATGCAGTTAGCTCATCGGCTGGTTGGGCCGGTGGAAGAACTTCATATCATGACCTTGAAGGATTGGCGCGACTTAGGCAATGACGCTGCGCAAATCAGCGCCAAAATATTGGAAAAATTTCAAGTTCTGAAAGCCCAGTCGCTTAAAAGTTTGATTCAGGGCAGGGAAGTCTGGAAAAAATCGCCGATTTTTCAGCTGTATATCACCATGACTTTTCAGGCGCTCAAGGAAAAGCGTTCGCTCGAACAAGTGATCGAGAGTAGGCAGGTTGAAAACAAAGACGTTTTGACCAGAAGCGAATATGAAGCGTTCGCGGAATTAAATCGCCAAATAGGCGAAGACTGATTTTATGCAACAATTTTTGGTGCCTCAATTTATTGATGTCGAAGACAAGATTATCGGTCCCATTACGGTCAGGCAGTTTGTTTTGATGCTGGCGGCCATGCTGATAGTTTTTATTTTTTATAAATTATTCAGTTTTATTTATTTTGTTTTATTCAGCGTTGTTTTGGTCGCGCTCTTCGCCATTTTGGCTTTTGCCAGAGTAAACGGCCGGCCGATTCATTTTTTCCTTTTGAATTTTTTACAGACCGTTAAGAGATCAAAGCTCCGAATTTGGAATCGCGAGGCGTATGTCAGAACCGTTAAAATGGTGCAAAGTGAAATTCAGGCAATAGTGGAAAAGAAATTGGCGGTTAAAGCCCCTGTTTCAGGTTCGCGGTTGAAAGATGTGTCTTTGGTGGTTAATACCGGCGGGATTTATGGAGGAGCGGAGGAAATATAAAAACATAAAAATGTAAAAGCAAAGAAACAAAAAAGCACAAAATTCAAAACATAAAATAAACATAAGAATCAACAAAATAATAAAAAAGTTTTCAAAATCAAATTCGTAATTTCTAGCCATATGTCGGAAATCAATAACTTGGCCAAAGGGAAAATTTCACAGTCCACTCAACTGTTTCTTGATATCTCGGAAATAAAAAACGACACGGTTATTTTGAAAGACGGATCGCTTCGCGCGGTGCTTATGATTTCCAGTATTAATTTCGCTTTGAAATCAGAGGAAGAGCAGGAGGCCTTGGTTTCCTCGTACGTTACTTTTTTGAATTATCTTGATTTTCCGATTCAGATCGTGATTCAGTCGAGAAAACTGGACATTGACGGTTATCTCAAGAGAATTGATGACGCGGAAAAAACTTTAACCAATGATTTATTGAAGAGGCAAATCGTCAATTACAGGTCTTATATTCAGGACATGGTGGAATTGCGCAATATCATGACTAAATATTTTTTTATTGTGGTGCCGTTCAGCTCAATTGAACAAAAAACAATCGGTTTTTGGGGTCGTCTCGGCGCGGTGTTTACGCCGACCAAGGTTATTCAGCTGAAACAAAGCCAATTTGAAAAAATCAGCCAGGAACTGGAACAGCGCATCGGTCACGTGGTCATGAATATTTCTTCGCTTGGTCTCACCACCGTGCGTCTCGACACCCAAGGATTGATTGAATTGTATTACAATGTTTACAATCCAACGGTGGCGCATAGCCAGAAATTAGTTGATATTGAAAAATTAAGAGTTGAAGAATAAAATGGTTACTAATTACGAATTTGCTGCGAATCTACCAATGACTACGAAATATTTTGAATGTTGGATTGGTAGCTATTCGTAGATTCGCAGCAAATTCGTAATTAGTAACCTATATAAAGTGTATGTTTAACGCAAGAGATATAAAAAAACAAGTTGCCAGCGCGTCGGAAGAAAAAACGCCGGAATTGTCTGAAGTGAAAAAACTTCAGCTGGATGAGGCCGCGGCGCAGGGAGAAAAGATATCTTTGGAGCAGGAGAAAACTTACCGCCGCGGTTTAACTTCAGTTTTGGATATTATCGCGCCGGCCGCTTTTGAAATTACGCCGGACCATGTGCGGGTTGGCGGTCTCTACGCGCGAACATTTTTTATCATGACTTATCCGCGCTATATCGCCGTTGGTTGGTTTGAGCCGATTATCAATTACAACGCCACGCTTGATATCAGTATGTTTTTTTATCCGATGGAATCGCCGGTCGTTTTAAAACAGTTGAAAAATAAAGTCGGGGTTTTGACGGCGCAGTTGACCATGGACGCTGAAAAAGGCGCTCCGCGCGATCCCTTGCGCGAGACGGCGCTTCGCGACATTGAAAAATTGCGCGATGATTTGACCCAAGGTATTGAGAAATTTTTTCAATTCGGTTTGTATATTACGTTATACGAAAAGGATTTGAAAGAACTTGATCGTTTGACTGAAGATGTCGAGGCAGTACTCGGTACGCGTTCGGTTCTGTCCAAAAGAGTTTTTTACCAGTCGGAACAAGGGTTTAATTCCACGGTGCCTCTGTGTAATAATGAAATTATGATCATGGCGAATTTGAATTCTTCTCCGATCGCGTCATCTTTTCCGTTTATTTCCGCTGAATTGACTTCTGATGAAGGAATTTTATTCGGGATCAATCGTCACAATAACAGTTTAATATTGTTTGATCGATTTTCTTTGCAAAACGCCAATTCCTGCGTGTTTGCCACTTCAGGCGCGGGCAAAAGTTACACGATTAAACTTGAAGTTCTGCGCAGCCTGATGCTGGGCACGGATATTATTATCATTGACCCTGAAAGAGAATACAAAAATTTGTGTGACGCGGTTGGCGGTACTTACGTCAATATTTCACTTAATTCTGAAAGTAAAATCAACCCGTTTGATTTGCCGCGCAAAGTTGGCGATATGTCCACCGCTGATATTATTCGAAGCGCGGTTATTACGCTCAAAGGATTGGTTCGGATTATGATTGGTACTATGACGTTTCAAGAAGATTCAATTATGGATCGCGCGCTCGGAGAAACCTATGCCAAAAAAGATATTACGCCGGACGCTGATTTGTCCAAGGTTGAACCGCCCACCATGCAGGATTTGTATGAAGTTTTGGATGGTATGGAGGGCGCGGCGGATCTGGCTCTCAGACTCAAAAAATTTACCACAGGCACATTTTCCGGTTTGTTTAATGCTCCGACCAATGTGGATATGAATAATCAGTTGGTCGCTTTCAGCGTGCGCGACCTTGAAGATGAACTTCGACCAATGGCGATTTATAATATTGTCAATTACATTTGGAATGTGGTGCGTTCGGAAATTAAACGCAGAATTTTGGTGATTGATGAAGCGTGGTGGCTGATGCAGCATGAGGATTCCGCGAAATTCATTTACGCTTTGGTCAAGCGTTGCCGAAAATATTATCTCGGCGTAACCACGATTACGCAGGATGTGAATGATTTTCTGCTTTCGCAATACGGCCAATCCATTGTGACCAATTCCGCTTTGAAAATATTGCTGCGGCAGTCTGAATCATCCATGGATTTGATTCAGAAAGTTTTCAATCTGACGCAAGGAGAAAGATTTTTGTTGCTTGAGGGCAACGTCGGCGAAGGTATTTTTTTCGCGGGCAACCGTCACGCGGCCATTCAGGTCGTGGCTTCACCACTTGAGGATCAGCTGATTACCACTGACCCGAAACAGTTACTTGAGCTTGAAAAAAAACAAAGAGAAGCGGCCGGTGAAATTCAATAAAATTTTATTTAATAAGTTATGTCCAATAGATCAAAAGTTATTTTAATTGTCGCGCTTGGCGTTTTGATTATCGCGGGAATCATAATTTATTTTGTTTTCTTTGATCAAGACTCACCCTTGCCAAAAGATGAAACCGCGCCGGTGGCAAAGCTTGAACCGACGAAAGCGGATGAACAAATAAAAATTGCGCCGACCACGCCGCAGGAGAAGACGGCCTCTTCGTTAAAGGCGGTGGCCGTTACTTTTGCTGAACGGTTTGGATCGTTTTCCAATCAATCAGAGTATTTAAATTTAATAGAACTGACGCCGCTCATGACCGGCAAGATGTCCGGCTGGATAAATGACAGTTATATTCCAAAATTGAAAAAAGATTTCGCGCCAACCGGATTCTATTACGAAATCACCACCAGCGCTCCGGTCACGGTCGTTTTGGCACAGAACGAAACAACGGCCAAAGTTAAAATTTCAACTCAACGCCAAGAACAAAAAGCCAATCAAGCCAAACAGGAATTTTTGCAAGACTTGGTTTTGGATTTAATTAAAACTGACAATAATTGGTTAGTTGACGCCGCCTATTGGCAACCAAAAAAATGATCTTGAATTATCGTGTTCAGCTTGATCAAATCGTTCAAAAAGCGTTCAGCATATTTAAGTTTGTTCGTGAAGGAATAGGCGATTATATTTTTCCAAAGAATTGTTTTGGTTGTCGCCAAGAGGGGGAGTATTTATGCTCCGCCTGTTTTAATAAAATTGAATATTTGAATGATTTAGTGTGTTTTCTGTGTCATCGAATTGATTTTAAAAATGGCATTTGTCCGGACTGCGCGCAATCAAGTTGTATTGATCAGATCGTGGTGGCCACTGCCTACACGGATAATTTTGTCGGTCGTCAGGTGGAAGGGCTGAAATATGATTTTGTCGAAGAACTGTCCGAGCCGCTAGCTAAAATTTTGATTGAGCAAATAAACCGGCAAAACCTGGCGGAAACGGTTAGACGTTCCATGATTGTGCCAATACCGCTTCACCGAAAACGTTTGATTGAACGGGGTTTTAATCAGGCCGAGGCGCTTGCTAAATTGATTGCCATGAAATATGATAATCAAGTGGAAATACGGTTGTTGCGGCGTTCCAAAGAAACAGCGCAACAAGCTAAATTAAGCCGTTCTGAACGGAGAGAAAACGTTCAAGGAGCGTTTATGGTTGAGGCAAGGAAAACAATGCCGGAAACCGTTATTTTAATTGATGATGTTTTGACCACCGGAGCCACGTTTATGGAAGCCGCAAAATGTCTTAAATCAGCCGGTGTTTCCAAAGTAATATGTTTAGCGGTTTGCCACGGGTGACGGCTACAAATTATGTGCCGCAGGACATATTCTAGCCGGAGGGACTAGTGCGTCCTTTAGCGCACGTCCTTCGGCGAACAACTCATACAAATATTACAAATTGGTCTAGATCGGATATTGTTTAAATTGTTTTGTGGCTTTTAGTAGATTCGTAATTTGTAGCGCTTATGCGAATAATTTTATCAGGCGGCGGAACGATCGGCTCGGTCAGTCCATTGCTCGCCGTGAGAGAAGAATTAATTAAACAGCAAGTCAGCGCGGAATTTATCTGGATTGGCACGGAGAACGGACTTGAGCGGGAAATTTTAGCTGAAGAAGATATTCCGTTTTTTGCGATCAAGTCAGGCAAATGGCGTCGCTATTTCAGTTTGAATAATTTTTTTGATCTGTTC
>Ga0209211_10013574_pt1 | contig 10080 bp, 7 predicted proteins | sample RifGroA2_FD_183992 | JGI IMG/M metagenome (GOLD analysis project Ga0209211, IMG submission 183992) | Groundwater microbial communities from Rifle, Colorado, USA - Groundwater A2 (SPAdes) (version 2) | ecosystem: Environmental > Aquatic > Deep subsurface > Groundwater | place: Rifle, Colorado...
AGCCGTTTCCATTTGCCAGTGTATTTCATGGGGCGTGGTATGCAGTACCAGAAAATAACCGAAGTTGGTCAAGATCACAGCCGCAGCAAGAATCCAGCCGTGTTTGTTTAACAAAATCTTCCATCCCGCGAAACCCGCGATAAGAAGTGCCGCGAAGAATAGAACCCAAAGACCGTTCCAATCGTTGATTTTAGTCATGTAGGTTTGAAACCCCTCAAGGATAGCCTTTGTTTTGTCGGCGCTTTTGAATGTCAGAGAAAAATATTCCGCTGCCGTGCGTCCCGATCCCAGGTAGTCCCCGCCTTTGGCATAAAAAGTTTTGAGGCAAAGTATGTTCAAAAGAGGAATGCTCAGCCCTGCGGTAAAAAATATTGCGGCTTTTTTTTTGTCCGGGCGTGAAACGGCGTTGACGGCGAGCGCCGCAAAAAAAATGAGGACAATCCATGCCAGAAAAAAAAGCCCTTCATTTTTTGTCCAGGCGGCCATCCCCGCAAGTAAACCGGACAGCAGGAATAAGGGGTTTTCGCGTGCCCGGACCGCGGCAAGAAGCATGCCGCCGGATGCCGTGATAAAAAAGCATAAGGGAATGTCGGCGTACTGGGTAGGGCCCCAAAACCGATACGCGCCTGCGACCCAAAAATAGCTGCAGGCCAGAAATGCGCTCCACGGATTCGTGGAGGCCAGAAGATGCCAAAGGATAAAGAGCCCGGTGCAAATCATAAAGATAAAGGCGATTAGGGCCGGCCAGATGAGGATTTCTTTCCCGGCCCAATTCCATCCCCAGGCCACGGCGCCTGGAAGCAGAAGGGGATAATCAGGATGGCTGAAAGCAAGTTCGTTGCGGAACATGCCGGTCCACTCGGCAGGCGACCGGAAAAAGAATTTGGCTTTAAGATTCCAAATAAAGCGCGCATCCCATCCGCCGTAAATTTCCAAGCAAGACGTGGAAATAAAATAACGGATAAAATGATAAAGGACGAAACCCAGAACAATCAATGCCGCCGCGGATATTGAGACGTGAAAAAAATTTCGCGTATTCAGCAGTGCCTTGAGAGCGGCTGGTTCCATGCGCGCAAAAATCGGTTTTTGCTGGGTTTTTGACATGGCCGTGATAAGCCGGAACAGGGCATAGGCGCCGAGTAGATAAATGAAGATAACGGAAAGCCATTTCCCTTGAGATGATGCCGCGCAATAAGCCCAGAATAGGGCGGTTGAGCATGTTCCCAAACCCACGGGGGCTGCCAGTATCATTGCCAATAATTTCCGGTGGGGTAATCGTGAGTCCTTTAAAATATTTGCGAGGATCAAAAAGCCGATTATGAATGCCGAGAAGAAAGGTCCGATGAAAATCATCTGACTTTAACCCCAATGCCTTTGCCGTCCCCTTCCACGGCCGCGAGCCGGTATCCGGTTTGCTGTAATCGTAGATCGGCGATCGTGTGGTTGGAACAATAGATGAGAGCGATTTTTTCGTCCGGCTCCGGGTTTAAAATCATGGGGACAAAATAACTTTGTGCTGTGTAATAGTGTTCAATGCCCGGAGCGTACGGAGTAAATGGAGTGTCCATGAGAAAGGTCACCGGGGTATTGCTGATGAAATATTTTTTGAACGCAGAAAATTTATTGCCGGGATCCGTATAGCCTTGATGTGTTCCGGAAATCAGACCTTCATATAATTCACGCGGAACAGGTTTGGCGCCGCGATCCGGACTTCGCAATATGAGCGCGCAAATTATAGCGTAAAAAAAAGTTGCGAGAATCAGGTTAATGGTTTTGGGCATGAGGCTTGGTTCGCCGGGGATTTGCTTGGCATTTTTTATAGTAACGGTATAAAATCAGATTTATTGAGGAACCAATATATTACAATTTTAAATTTCATGCGCAGGTATTTTTTAATCGGGTTGATTTCCGTCCTTGCTGCCTTGCCTTCATGGCCTTGTTTTGCCGCTCGGGAAAATGAAGTCATTCCCCTCGAGCTTTTTCTGGGAGATCCGGTTAAGGCCAATCCACAAATTTCTCCGGATGGTGCGCGTTTGGCTTATATCGCTCCTCTTGATGGTGTCCTCAATGTCTGGATTCAGGATTTGGCATCTCTAAAGTCATATCCTATTACTAATGATAAGGATAGAGGAATTAGAGACTATGCTTGGGCTCACGATCGCAAGCATTTGCTGTATTTACAAGATAAAGACGGCAATGAAAATTGGCATTTGTTTGCAGTGGATATCTCAAGTGGCGGGATCAGGGATTTAACGCCTTTTGAAAATGTCCAAACCCAGATTATCGCATTGGATAAGCACTTTCCTAATCAAGTGGTGCTGGCCATGAATAAAGAGGACGTGAAAATCCATGACCTGTACCGCCTTGATTTGACTACCAGTCAAATCCGCATGGAAGCCAAGAATCCTGGCAATGTGACTCAATGGGTTTGCGATAATCAATTAAAACTCAAAGCAGCTGTTTTCTCGCAGAAGGATGGCAGTTATGACTTAGCAATTCGGGTGAATGAAGAAGATTCGTGGCGCACCCTGCGGCATTGGGATTTGGAAGATGGCATGGGAAGCAATCCTATCGGATTTTCAAAAGATGGAAGTATGCTATATCTTATTGATTCAAAGGAATTTAATACATTTGGACTGGTTAAAATGGAAATCAATACCGGTAATATTGTATCACTTGCCCGAGATGCTGATTATGACATTGCCGGATGCCTCATTCATCCTGATACCTATGAGATACGAATGGCTTTAGTGGTAAGGGAAAGGCAGAAATGGATTTTTTTTGAAAAGGGGCTTGAAAAAGACCTAAGGCTTATTCAACGCCTGCATCGTGGAGATATTACGATTAGAAGTGTGGATGATGCAGATGAAAAGTGGGTTATCGGGTTTGTCGAGGATACGGGCCCCGTTGAATTTTATCTTTATAACCGGAAAACAGGTCAAGGAAGCTTTCTTTTCAGCAACCAGCCCGAGCTTCAAAAATATCAGTTGAATGAAATGATTCCTGTCCAGTTCACAGCCAGGGACGGTGTTAAAATTCACGGTTATTTGACATTGCCAGACCCAGGCAATGATAAAACGGCCAAATGGCCTATGGTTTTGTTGGTTCACGGCGGCCCCTGGACGCGAGACACTTGGGGGTATCATCCTGTGGCGCAATGGCTTACGAATAGAGGCTATGCCTGCCTCCAAGTCAATTACCGGGGATCCACGGGCTATGGCAAAGCATTTGTCAATTCTGCCAACCGGGAATGGGGAGGCGTCATGCAGAATGATCTTACAGATGCGGTTTATTGGGCCATTAGCCAGGGATTTGCGGATCCGGAGAGGATAGGGATTTTCGGCGCTTCGTATGGGGGCTATGCGGCTTTGGCCGGCGCGGCTTTTACCCCGGATTTGTTCCGCTGCGCTGTGGACGCCGTAGGGCCGAGCAACCTTTTGACCTTTCTCAACACTTTACCGCCTTTTTGGACCCCTGAATTGGCCATGATTCACGCGCGGGTAGGCAATCCTGTTACGGATGAAGAGCTTTTAAAGGCCAGGTCGCCCTTTTTCGCGGCCGATAAGATTAAAATTCCGGTTTTGATAGCGCAGGGAGCCAATGATCCCAGGGTGAAGGAGGCTGAATCAAGGCAAATCGTGGAAGCGCTTAAGCGTAACGGCGTGGAATATGAATATTTGCTGTTTCCGGATGAAGGTCACGGATTCGCAAAACCCGGCAACCGTCTCAAATTTTATCGCGCGGCCGAAACATTTTTGGCGCGCCATTTAGGGGGGCGGGCGCAGACCTTTTCCAAGGCTTCTGTTGAAACCATTAAAGCCCGCGGCTGAAATTGCCGAAATACAGTACGTATCAGTGATTACGAAAATCCGAGGGAAGGGGGTGACCAATGAGTTATTATAAAATTCTCGGCTTCGAAAAGGAGCCGTTTTCTACCAGTCCGGATCCGGACTTTCTCTATTTCACCCAAGGCCATCAGTCCGCTCTCACCAATATCCTGATCGAATTGCGTTTGCGCCGCGGTCTTTCCGTGATTTTGGGTGATGTCGGCACGGGAAAAACCACGCTGTCGAGAAAGCTTATACGCGCGCTTAAAGAACGCGGGGATTTTTTGGCCCATTGTGTGCTTGATCCGTGCTTTGAGAATGAACACGCGTTCTTGAGTTCTCTCATACGCAACTTTGGGATCAATCTCGACCACTACCGCAATGTCTATCCGGGCATGGGAACGGCCGCCACCACGCTTGATCTCAAGGAGGCCCTTGAAAAATATCTTTACGAGAAGTGCATCGTGGAAAATAAAACCGTGGTCTTGATTGTGGATGAGGCCCAGAAGCTGACGGAATCTTCCATGGAAATGCTGCGCGTTATCCTCAACTATGAGACCAACGAAAATAAACTGCTGCAGCTGGTGCTGCTCGGCCAGCTGGAATTGCACTCCAAAATTTTGGCCATCCCTAATTTTATGGACAGGATCAGTTTCAAATTCACGCTGAATCCGCTGGGATTCGCGGAAACCAAAGACATGATTCTTTTCCGCATCAGGCAGGCTGGTTACACTGGCAACGCGAGGCTTTTCCTGGATGAGGGCATACACTTGATTCATGAGATTTCCCGCGGCTATCCGAGAAAAATCACCCTGCTGTGCCACCGCGCTTTGAAGACCCTTGTGATGAAACAGAAGTGGGTGGTGGACGAGGCGGTGGTGCGTGAAATCATTGATGAGGATGTGCGGTCGGGATGGCTGACTCAGACGCACCTGTAACACCGGAAGCAAAACTGCTCAAGCTGATCGAGGAAACGGGTGCAGCACCCGATCAGCCGCGCGAGCCGTCCAAGAAGAAATTGCCGCTCAAGGCATATCTGTCGCCGAGCATGTGGAAGGCGTATGCCGCCACGGCCAAGGAAAATTTTGAGTCGTATTTTAAGCGGCAAAAAGGCCGCTTTCAACTCAGAGATATTAACCGCGCGGTCACCATGGGCGTCATCGCGCTATCGTGTTTTTTAGTCGTGGGGGTACTCCTTGAGATGAATGCTCTCAACAATGACCCCATTTTTAGGTGGGATGAAAGACAGCGCAAAAGAGCTGATTTCGGGGGCGTGAGAGAAAGGGATTTTGAAACGGGCCTGCTTGAGGAAGGGGATTTGAGAAACATCTTCGTTCCTTACGGGAAGAGAGCGGAAGAGGCCAAAAGCGAAAAAACAGCCGCTTCCATACTCCTTCTCGACATGACCAAGAAGCTCAAATTGACGGGCATTTCCGTGAATCCGTTTGATTCGAGCCGCACCTTTTGCATGCTTGAGGACATTGAAAAAAATTTGACGTCTTTTTTGAAAGAGGGTGATTCCATCTCGGGGCTCAAAGTGGTTAAAATCAATCAAGACAGCGTGATTCTTAAATATCAGGATGAAGAAATGGAATTGAGATGAAAAAAATATACAGGCTATTCATCCGCGCCGGATTTGCGGCTTTGTTTGTTTTGCTGTTTCTCGCCGCGGACATCCGCGCCGAATACGCCGACCCATTTTCCGGCCAGCCCAATACGGGTTTGCACAAAAAGATTTTTCTCGATTTGCGTGACATCAACGTGGTGGATGTCTTCAAGTTCATGGCCCTGCAGGGTAACCTTAATATCGTCACCAGCAAAAATATCCAGGGCAGATCCACGCTGCTCCTTAAAAATGTTTCGATTCAGGATGCCCTGGATATCATCGTGATTTCCAATCAGCTGGCCTATGAAATCAAGAACGGCATCATCTACGTTATGACCGAAGAGGAATACCTTACGGTCTACGGTAAACCCTACAATGACAAAAAAAAGATTTTGACCAGGACTTTACGGTACGCCAAGCCGGCCTATGTTATGACGACACTGCAGTCAGTTCAAAGCACAATCGGCAAGGTGATTATCGATGAAGAAACCGGAACCGTGGTCATGATTGACACCAATGAAAAGCTGTTGCAGATGAACGCGCTTATCGATGAAGTGGAGAACAAGCTGGAGACCAAGGTGGTGAACCTGCAGTATGCGAACGCTAAAGATTTGGAACCACAGCTCAAGGCCCAGCTGGAGGCCAAGGCCGTGGGCAGCGTGATAGCTGACCCCAGGTCCAATCAGCTGGTGGTCAGCGCCTATCCAGACAGGATGAAAGAAGTTCTGCCCATGATCAAGGCGTTGGATAAGAAAACCAGGGCGGTTTTGGTGGAAGGCCGGATTTTACAGCTCACGCTGAATCCGAAATTTGATTACGGCATTGATTGGGAAAAAACCTTTAAACGCGGTGGCAATGAAATGCTTAAAAGCCTGGATTTTCGCGGGGCTTTTCCGATTTCGTCCACCGTCTCGACAGACGCGAATTTGAGTACGGTTGGAAAAATTGCGGTGGGGAGTGTTGACGGTGATGATTTTACAATAGCGGTCAAGGCCTTAAGAGAAGTGGACAATGCCAAGGTTTTGGCCAACCCCCGCCTTATGATCCTGGACAGGCAGGAAGCCAAAATCAATATCGGTGACCGAGTTCCTTATGTCGTCACAACCTCCACCGGTACCGGCAACAATGTATCCGTGAGCGAAGAAATCAAATTCATTGATGTTGGTATTATTTTGGCAGTAACGCCGGTCATCAATGACGACGGCTATATCACCATGAAAATACGCCCTGAAATTTCAAGCCAAGGAGTACCGCTGCGGACGCCCACAGGGAATATTATTCCCGTCGTCAATACGACTTATATTGAATCCAGTGTGATTGTCAAAGACGGTGTGACGATTATTTTAGGAGGATTGAGGCGGGATGAGCTCACTGAAAATGCAAAAGGCATTCCGAAACTCATGGATATCCCCTATCTTGGGCACTTATTCAAGAGCCGGCGAGACAGTGTGCGTAAAACCGAAATCGTCATTCTTATCACTCCGAGAATCGTTTCAGGCGGGAGGAATGTCGTGGACGAACCCTTGCCAATCCGGAAAAATATTTTTCAGCCTCCCGCCGAAAGGGCTTCTCTCGAAGATGCTCAATCGGTGCATAAGGTCGCAAACGGATGATGAGAAAAAACTTTTTCCCCGCGATTTTAATTTTATTGATATGCCAATACTCTGCGTTTCCGTCGCCGGCAACGGCTGAAAACAAAACGGCCAAAAGCAGCACGCAAAGTGTCGAAACACTTATGGCTACCCTGAATGAGACTTTGGCTGAAAACCGCAAAATCAGGGCCGGCATGGAATCCCTTCGGAATGCTTTGGAAACCACAACTATCGAAAACAATGTTTTGACCGCGCAGCTGACCAAATTGCGGACGCAGAAAACACAGCTGGATTCAAGAGGAAGAGAACAGGTAACAACGCTGGAGCAGAAACTTTCCGCGCTTTCGGACACTTTGAAGAAACTGGAAAGCGAGAACGCTCAATTTGATCAGAAAAAAAAGATTGCGGAGGGCCAGCTGGGGGTTGTCAAAAAGGAAAATGCCATGCTTAAGAGGCTTTTAGGAACTTCGATTCTTGCCAGTGAACGTGACCAATATGTGAAAATCATTGAAGAGACGGAAAAAGCCGCTTCCCAGGCCGTTCAGCAGATTTCGGAAGTCAATCTTGCAAACCAGAAATTAAAACAAGAATTGACTCAAACCCATTTTCATCTAGCCAACACTTTCACCGAAGCCCGGTACTACAAAAGCGCTGTGGAGGAATACCGCAAGGCCCTGGAATTTGACCCTTCCAATCCCTGGCTCCACTATAATATTGCGGTTTTGTACGACTATTATCTGGAAGATAATCAGAAAGCGCTTCTTCATTACCGGGAATACCTGCATCTCAAACCGGCCAAGGAGAAAGCCTTGAGAGTACGCGAACGTGTTTTGGATCTTAAAATGCTACAGAAGGTAACTCCTCAAGCTCCTTTGAACGACGACTTTATAAAACTTCATAAAAAAGATAACTAGTCGTTCTTTCTCAGTCTTAAAAGATATAACCTATTTTAAAATAAAAGGTTATGGAATACAATGTAATGCTTAAATATTTTAAAACGATCAAATGGTTTTCCTCGCATCCAAATTTAATCAAATTATTTCAAATTTAAACACCCCATAAAAAAAACTCCCAAAAAAATCAATTTAATGTGTTAATATTTATACAAGTCTGGTTAGTATGACAGACAATAAAAAATAAAACGGTATCAACTTGAAAAAGGCAAACCCGCCGAAAGGCGGCGACGCAAAATCCAAGGTTTAAGTCTCGGAGAAAACATAGAGATATGACGGCTTGGTTGCCAAGTTGGTGCAGCGAGACATTTTTATCCTGTTTTTCTGCCCACAAAGATAATAAAAATAAAGTTAGAACTTCCGGTTTTTTTACCGCGATTACACAAATCCTCAGCGTGATTGCCGTGGGTCTATTTTTCTGTTCACAGCCGGCTTGGGCCAATAACATCAGCATTGCCAATCAAAAACTGGTGGAACAGGATACCAGCGCTGACACCATCAAGGTGCAATTCGACATTTCCTGGTCAAATTCCTGGCGCGATGCCACGAATTACGACGCGGCCTGGGTTTTTTTTAAGTACACAACCGACACGTCGAGCGGATGGAGCCATGCCACGCTTAAAACCGCAGGAACCAATCCCACCAATTTTAGCCAGGGGTCGGGCACCCAGGTTGACATCGTTGTGCCAACGGACAAAAAAGGCTGTTTTATCCAGCGTTCCAGTCTGGGCTCGGGTTCGTTGAGCACGACCAGCATGCAAGTCGTGTGGGATTACGGGCAGGACGGAGTCAGTGATGCCAATGCCAGCGGGGCCGCGATGCAGGTCAAGGTTTTTGCCATCGAAATGGTGTATCTCCCGCAAGGCGGTTTTTATGTGGGAGACGCAAGTGACGGAACGTACGGAGAATTGGAATTCGGCGGTGCCAGTACGAGTTTGCCGGGGGCCATAAATTCCGAGGCCGGGATGTCTTTTGGCTCCAGCGCGAGCCAGTGGTATTACAACGCGCCGGGCACCCCCAATTCGGGTGAAGCCGCGGACGGCGCGAGTTTTGAAGTGAGCGCGGCCTTTCCCAAAGGCTATCAGGCTTTTTACCTCATGAAGTACGAAATCACCGAAGGGCAATGGATAGGATTTTTTAACACGCTTACCAGCGCTCCGCAAACAACCCGGGATATCACTGCGGCTTCCGGAAAAAATTCGGACAGCGTAACCGACCGCAACACCATTTCCTGGAGCTCGGGAGATGCCACCACGACCCGAACCGACCGGGTTTGTAATTATCTTTCGTGGATGGATATTTGCGCCTACGCGGATTGGGCCGGGCTTCGCCCGATCACGGAACTTGAATTTGAAAAATCCTGCCGTGGGACTCTTTATCCCGTGGACGGAGAATACGCCTGGGGAAGCACGTCTCAGACAGCGGGCACCAACATGACTGGCACCAGCGAGGATGGGACCGAGACTTTTAGCTCTCCTTCGAACAACAATGTGCACTTCGGAAACACGAATATCACGGGCGGAGATGGACCGAACCGCGGCCCGGTGCGGTCGGGGATTTTTGCCACTTCAACTTCGACAACGAGAGCGCTTTCAGGCGCTGGTTTTTACGGCAACCTGGAATTGTCCGGAAACGGATGGGAGCATGTGGTGACGCTGGGCAACGGAACGGGGAGAGGTTTCGCCGGTACGCATGGGGATGGAAATCTGACAACCCTTACGTCCTATGAGGGCAATGCCACGAACAAAGATTGGCCGGGCATGGACACCACGAGCACGGAACGCGGCGTGACGGGCGCTACGGGCTCGGGTCTGCGCGGCGGAGGATGGAGCGAAACAACGACCCGGTACATGGAGATTTCCAACCGCGAACAGGCGGCTAAGACGGCCACGACAAGGACAAAAGATTACGGCGGAAGACTGGCGAGGACAGCGCCGTGAAGGTGAAAAAACGAATAGTGATATCCAAATATTTCGCGTTTAAAACCAAAGTGTGCAAGGTGATCAGCTGGGTGATTATCATCACGCACTTTTTCTGGGGATTTGTGGACGCGACCAGTTATGCGGCGATTTTTACGGGCGGCAGTTATGACGGTTATGCGA
>Ga0209211_10013575_pt1 | contig 10080 bp, 8 predicted proteins | sample RifGroA2_FD_183992 | JGI IMG/M metagenome (GOLD analysis project Ga0209211, IMG submission 183992) | Groundwater microbial communities from Rifle, Colorado, USA - Groundwater A2 (SPAdes) (version 2) | ecosystem: Environmental > Aquatic > Deep subsurface > Groundwater | place: Rifle, Colorado...
AACCACGAAATACTGCCGGCAAATAACGCGCCAAGCAGCGCGCCCAATAACATTCCCGGTGCAGTGTTGCGCACGATATGCATATTGACCGCGCCGCGTGAGTTATGCGCATAGGCGCTGGCAACGGCGGTATAGAGAATGGCTGCCATCGAGGTGCCCAGCGCGAGATGCAGATTTTGCGCGCCGCCAAGATGTTGCGCTTCAAACAGAAAACTCAACACCGGCACCAGCACCAATCCGCCGCCGATGCCAAACAGTCCGGCGAAGAAACCGACGAAGGCGCCGAGCAGAAGATAGGCTGCATACCATTCCATCATAAATCCCCTGTCGAGTCGTGCACCGGGAAAAAGGGGCCAGGCTCAAATTTTGATCAGCAACTGATCTTCTGCTCCATCCGGTTCTGCCAACTGTTTTCGAGGACGACCACGCGGTTTAGCTTCGCGTCGTTGCCCCGTAGCGCGTTCAACACTATCGAGGAATCGCGAATTTCCCAGTGGCTGTCCTTGGCCCAGCGCCGTGCGGATATCGCCAATCGCATCGGCATCGAGCTCTGAACGGAACAAAGCCCGATACGCTTCCAACCTGTCTGCATCACTTCGCCCAAGGCCAAGATAAACATCATGCGGCGTCAGCAACGAATCGGCTTGCCCGAGCCCATTCGCCCGGTAGCTGCTCCAGCGATAATGCGCCGGATCATTCACCATATCGGCGCGCACCGGGTTGAGCTCGATATACCGCTGGCACAGCAGCAGATAGTTATCGGCCTGCACCAGCGACGACTTGTAGCGGCTGTCCCACAACGTGCCGGTGCGCCGGTAAGTCTTATTGATGTATTGCACATAACGCCTGCCCAGCGAAATCACCAACCGCGAAACAGCCTCCGGTTCTGGAGGGGTCAACAGCAAATGCACGTGGTTGGTCATCTGAACGTATGCGTGAAGCAGGCAGTCCGTGGACTTGAGCGCCTCTCCCAGCCAGTGACGATAAGTGTGATAATCCTCTTCGGCGAAAAAACACGCATCGCGGTTATGCCCTCGCTGCACGATGTGCAAGGGCAGGTTTGCGAGATGGATGCGAGGGCGGCGAGGCATGGCAGGAAGTTTAGCAAATTAATGTGAACCTGGCCTTTAACGCCGGCCCCTTTAACGCCGGACAAGGCTACCTATAGTTTTATGGAGGGGTCTCGGTTAGAATGCCCGGCAAATTCCAAAGTAGGCTGTCCATGGGGATCGCGGTATTTCGCCCGCTGTTGCAAAAAATCTGAAGATTACGGGGAGTTGGTAGTGAATAAGGTTATCAGGCATATTGCTTCAAATGGCGTCTTGCTTGCAACGTCCATACTGTTTTCAGTGGTTTTCTCCCTGCAGGCTAATGCCGAAACTACTTCCACGACGGGTGGGACCGCCTTGGGGGGCGGGATGTCAACCAGTGTGACCGGCGTCCCCGCAGGCATCACTTCCGCGAATCAGAGAGCACAAGCCCCGTCGATCAATGGTATGCAAGTTCCATCGATCAATGGCGCGCAACTGCAAAAGCTGTTGGCCAACCCCAATCCGGCAATTATAGATTCGTCAGTTGCGGATGATCAGGGCAAGGCGGATCCGGACGATGCGGGTAAAGCCAAGAAAACTCAGGTTGACGTGGCGCCGAACCTGAACAACGAGTTTCAGAACTTCCTTGAACAATCGGTTGGCCGGGCATTACCCATGTACGGCTACAATTTGTTCAATCAGCCCCCCAGTACTTTTGCGCCGATCAGTGACATCCCAGTTCCGCAGGATTATGTGATCGGCCCCGGCGACGAAATCGTCCTGACCGGCTGGGGGCAGGTCGATATCAACCTGCGCGTCACAGTAGACCGCAACGGCGCCATCAGCCTGCCCAAGGTCGGCACCGTCAATGTCACGGGCATCAAGTATCAGGATCTGGAGGGGTATCTCAAAAATCAGATCGGCCGGGTATTCCGCAATTTTCAGCTCAGCGTTTCGTTGGGCAAGTTGCGCTCTTTGCAGGTATTCGTCGTCGGCCAGGCCAAACGGCCGGGGGTTTATACCGTCAGCTCGCTGAGCACCTTGCTCAACGCGTTGTTCATGTCCGGCGGCCCATCGCCCAATGGCAGCATGCGTCACGTGCAACTCAAGCGCGCCGGAAAGGTGATCACGGACTTCGATTTATATGACATGTTGCTCAAGGGAGACAAAAGCAAAGACGTGCAATTGTTGTCCGGCGACGTGATTTACCTTCCGCCGGTCGGCGCGCTGGCGGCCATTGCAGGCAGCGTGAACACGGAGGCGATCTTTGAATTGAAAGGCAACGAGAGTTTGGCCGATTTGCTCGAATTGGCGGGCGGGCTGACCAACGTCGCTGCGGGGCAAAAGGTTACGGTGGAGCGTATCCACGGGCGCGAAATACGCAAAGTCGACGAGTTCCAGTTAGACAAGAATGGCTTGGCCAAATTAATGCAGGACGGCGATGTGGTCATGGTTTATGCGATTTCCCAGCGCTTTGATAACGCCGTCAAATTGCAGGGGAATGTCGCGGCGCCGATGCGTTACATCTGGAAAGAGGGCATGCGTATCACCGACCTGCTCAAGGATGCAAACGCCTTGATTCCCGGCGCATATTGGGCAAGGCAAAACAGCGGTGCATTGAATATCCGCTATAACAAAAAAGAAGTGAACTGGGACTATGCCGTCGTGCAACGTCTGGATCAGGCAAATCTCACCACCAGGCTGGCCGCTTTTAATTTGGGCAAGGCGATCAAAGGCGATCCGGTTGAAAACATGCTGCTTCAGCCGGGTGATGTCATCACGATCTACTCGGCTGACGATGCGTTGCCGAAAACGGAGAATGACATTGTTCTGAAAGGCAGCATTTTTGCCCCGTCAAACAGGCGTTTTGTCTGGCGTGAAGGGATGCGTATCAGCGACCTGATCCCCAATGTGAAATGGCTGACTGACTATTATGATTACTGGTCGAACATCAAGGGGAACAAACTAAGTTCCGGCATCAACTGGGGTTATGCCAATATTGTCAGGTTGCAGCATCGTGATCTCACGCGGACGATGTTGCCATTTGATCTTGGGAAAGCGGTGCAGGAGGGCGACAGCGCCAACAACGTGGCATTGCTCCCCGGTGATGAGATCACGATTTTTACCAATGATGAAATTAATGTTCCGGTAGCGAGCAAGAACAAGTATGTGCGGCTTGAGGGAGAATTCAAGAATGCCGGGGTTTATCAGGTGATGCCCGGAGAAACATTGCGCCAACTGGTCGCGCGCGTTGGCGGCTTGACGCCGCAGGCCTACCTGTTCGGCAGCGAGATGACCCGCGAATCCACGCGCCAGATGCAGCAGAAACGCCTGGATGAAATTGTCGACCGGCTGGAAGCCGAGGTGCAGCGCACTGCCAACAAAGCTGCTGCTGCCGCGCTTTCCAGTGAAGATGCGGCGACAGCCAGTGTGCAGGCTGAAGCGCAAACGGCGCTGGTCGCCAAGATGCGCCAGGTCAAGGCGACCGGGCGCATCGTGATGGAACTGCCGGAGCAAAATCCGCAGATCAAGGACTTGCCCGACATCGCACTGGAGGATGGCGACCGGTTATACATCCCGGCGCCCATCTCGACCGTCAGCGTGATGGGTACGGTGTATAACCAGAATGCCTTCTTCTACAAGCCTGGTCAGAGCATCGGTGATTATCTCGGCAAGGCCGGCGGCCCGACCCGCGATGGCGACGAGGATGACGTCTACCTGGTGCGCGCCGACGGCGTGGTGCTCAGCAGCCGTCAGGGCGGCTCGATGTTTGGCGGCTTCGGCTTCGGCAGCTTTGACGGGCGCGAAGTCATGCCCGGCGACATCATCGTCGTTCCGGAGAAACTGGAGAGATACAACCTCACCAAGGATCTCAAGGACTGGACGCAAATCTTCTACCAGTTCGCGATCGGTATAGCCAGCATAAAGACGATCGGCGTATTCTAGGCAAGGGTAAAGAATATGGAAAGCCAAACCAGCCAGACCGCGACTGTCCAGCCTGAATCAAACCAGATTGAATCAAGACAGTTCGACGAAGACGAAATCAATCTGCTCGACCTGTTGATCGTCCTCGCCAAGCACAAGAAGAGGATCATCGGCCTGACGTTCGCCGCCGCATTGCTGGCGATCGGATACGCGCTTAGCCTGACCAACATCTACACCGCCACGATCAAGATATTGCCGCCGCAACAAAGCCAGTCCTCCGCCAGTGCGATGCTGTCGCAACTTGGCGGGTTGGCCGGCATGGCGGGCGGTTCATTGGGCATCAAGAATCCCAATGACCTGTATATCGCGATGCTCAAGAGCCGCACCCTCATGGAAAAAATTGTCAAGCGCTTCGATCTGCAAAAAATCTATGAACAGGAAACGCTTACCGGAACCCTGAAGGCGTTGGAAGGCAGCACGGTCATCAGTTCCGGCAAGGATGGGGTTATCGTCGTCGAGGTCTCCGATAAAGACCCGCAGCTCGCGGCGAACATGGCGAACACCTTCATCGAGGAACTGAATAAACTGTTGCAAACCTACTCGCTGACGGACGCATCGCAGAAACGCACTTTCTTCGATCAGCAACTCAGACAGGCCAAAGACAAGCTGACCGATGCGGAGCTGGTGCTGGATAAAACACCGAATACCAGCCTGAAATACCTGGATGCGTTGCGCAACCTGAAATACCAGGAAGCGTTGTGGGAAATACTCGCCAGGCAATTCGAGATGGCCAAGCTGGACGAAGCCAAGGATTTTCCGTTGATTCAAGTGCTGGACAAAGCCACGCCGCCGGAAAAGAAATCCAAACCCAAGCGCAGCCTGATTGTGATGCTGGCAACGCTGGTAGCGTTCTTTCTCGCGGTGATCTGGGCGTTCATCAAGGAAGCGCTGGCGCGCTCCGGTAGCGACCCCGAGCAGGGGGCCAGGTTACAGGAATTGCGCCGGGCGTTTCGCTGGCGGACTTGAGGGCACATCATTTTTTCAACGAAACCGTAGGGTGGGCTCCGCCCACCATGTCGGGCAAAGCCGGACCTACATTTTTGCTTCCGGCTTGGGATAAGGCACAAACAGTCATGCCAACGGATCAGCGTGATGCAGCGTGGTACTTGCTGCAAAGCAAACCGCATCAGGAACAGCGGGCGCTGGAAAACCTGCGCAATCAGGGTTTCGAGTGTTTCATGCCGCTATACCTGCGCGAACGGCTGCGGCGCGGCAGGCGCGAAAAGGTCGAAGAGCCGCTGTTCCCGCGCTACATCTTCATTCGCCTCGACTCCATCGCATCGAACTGGTATGTGCTGCGCAGCACATACGGCGTCGCCCATATCGTTCAATTCGGCGAGCAACCGGCAAGAGTGCCAGACGCGGTGATAGAGGCCATTGCCAAACGCCAGAACGCCAATATGCAGATATTTCAACCCGGCGACCAGGTACGCATCACCGACGGCGCATTTGCCGGGCTGGAAGGAGTTTTTGAGCAGAACGACGGCGAGACCCGCGTATTGATCCTGATGGAACTCATGGCCAAACAGCAGCGCCTGTCTTTCCCGCTTGATGCCGTCAAAAAGCAACGCTAAGGAAACGCGGATTAAATCATCCGTTCGCCCTGAGCCTGTCGAAGGGCTTTGTTATGGATTGATTGTTATAGATTTAATCCGATCATGGTTCGACAAGCTCTGATGGAACAACTAAGTATTGACTAAGCACGATAACCCCATGCTAAGTCACTACTTAACCACGAACGGATTAAATCTGCGTTTCCCTAAGCCGCGCAATTTCACCCGGCCAAACGCTGGCCAGCCGTTCAGTTGACAAGATGGTTGCAGCGCAGATTATTCTGTTGGTATACTGCCAACGTTCAAAAAGTGAACAAGCCGGATCGGTTGTATTTCCATCCAGCTCGCGCAGGCCGATCGTGGTACGGCAGGGCGGTAGCGTTCTTTTTCGCGGTGATCTGGGCGTTCATCAAGGAAGCGCTGGCGCGTTCCGGTAGCGACCCCGAGCAGGGAGCCAGGTTGCAGGAATTGCGCCGGGCATTTCGCTGGCGGACTTGAGGGCACCTCTAAAAATTACCTGATTAGCCATCAAGTTCAGCGCACGTCATTGCGAGGAGCGCAGCGACGTGGCAATCCAGCTAATCAAAAGGCCTTTATGCTTGGAAGCATCTGGATTGCCGCGTCGCTATGCTCCTCGCAATGACAGGCCACCAAAACAGACACCCAAGTGACACCCAAGTGACACCCAAGTGACACCCCAACAACACGCCCACTTTCGCATTCTCAAAATCATCAGCGACGAGCCGCAGATTTCCCAGCGGGCGCTGGCGGATCGGCTGGGAATCAGCGTGGGCAAGGCCAACTACCTGCTCAAGACACTCGCCGGCAAGGGACTGATCAAACTCGAAAACCTCCAGCATACCCAGGGCGCCAAGGACAAACTCAAGAAAATATCCTACCTCCTTACCCCGAAAGGCATCCTGGAACGCATATCCCTCACACGCAACTACCTTGCCCGCATGGAAGAAGAATACGAAGCGCTCAAGGCCGAAGTCGCCGCACTCGATCGGGAAAAAACACCCGGCCTCGCCGCCGGAAAAAGTTACAAATGACAGCAATTTTCGTAGGTCGGAAAAGCGCAGCGCCTTCCGACACCACCATGTCGGATAGCCGCGAGCGAAGCGTGGCAACCCATCGTCCTGACCTTGCCCCCGAAAAACTCGGCTGCCCCTTGCCCCTTGCCCCTTGCCCCTGTTTACATTCAGCAATAAACTGGCTAGGATGTACGCGTACACACAGTAGAATATTTGCCATGACAATCACTAAAATTTTCAAGAACGGCAACTCACAAGCGGTGCGTATTCCGGCTGAATTTGCTTATGAGCGTTCCGACCTGGACGTTGAGATTGAGCGTGTTGGTGATGAAATCCGGATTCGCCCTGCACGGCGAAATCTTAACCAGGTCATGTTGAAGTTTGCCCAGTTCTCGGCAGATTTCATGGCTCAAGGGCGTGGCGACAATCAGGAATCCGAGCGGGATGCGCTATGAAACCGAAGTTCATGCTCGATACCAATATATGCATCTATCTCATGAAACATCAGCCGCAGGAAGTTGCGGCACGCTTTGCTCAATGTGTTGTTGGCGAGGTGGTGATTTCGGCGATTACGCTGGCAGAATTGGAGTTCGGCGTGGTGTGCTCGGGGGACAAATCGGCGCAGAATCGGCAGGCACTTGACCTATTGCTTGAAGACATTCCTGTTGCACCGTTTGAGGCCAAATCGGCAGGTGCATACGGAACTATCAGATGGGCAACAAAAGACAGAAAGCGCGATGCGCTAGACAAACTGATCGCAGCCCACGCAGTCGCGTCTGGCGTGGCGCTTGTCACGAATAACGAAGTCGATTTCTTGAACTAGCCGGGATTGAGAGTCGAAAACTGGGTGGCCAGCCATTGAACCTTGTACTTGCTTAATCCTTGCCCCTTGCCCCTTGAACCTTGAACCCAAATAATCCATTAGAAAAAACTGCGTCATACCGGCGCAGGCCGGTATCCAGATGGTTAATAATTCCCCGCGAAAGCGGGACAACATCGCGGTATTGTCCGCTTCGCGGAGTATTTTTCTTGCTGGATTCCGGCCTGCGCCGGAATGACGAGCTAATGGATCTGGGTTGAACCTTGCCCCTTGCCCCTTGAACCTTGGACCTTGCCCCTTGAACCTTGAACCTGTTTTAATCCCCACCATCCTGTGCGGCGGAGCCGGCTCCCGGCTCTGGCCGGTTTCCCGCGAACTGCATCCCAAACCCTTCATTCGCCTGGCCGATGGGCAAAGCCTGTTGCAAAAGGCCTGGCTGCGCGGCGCCGTGCTGCCGGACGTCGCCGAAACGCTCACCGTCACCAATCGCGAACTGTTCTTCAAGACCGAAGACGAATACCGCGAAGTCGCCGCCATTCCAACCAACCAAGACCTGGCCAACCGCTTCATCCTCGAACCGTTCGGCCGCAACACCGCCCCCGCCATCGCCGCCGCCGCGCTGCAAGTCGCCGCCACCCATGGCGAAGACGCCTGCCTGCTGGTGCTGGCCGCCGACCACCTCATCGCCGACCAAGCCGCCTTCGCCCAAGCCGTCGCCACCGCCATGCAACTGGCCGCGCAAGGCAAACTGGTCACCTTCGGCATCCAGCCCGACACGCCCGAAACCGGCTACGGCTACATCGAAGCCGACCTTGATTCCCCTCTCCTTGATTCCCCTCTCCCGCAGGCGGGAGAGGGGCCAGGGGAGAGGGCAGGTTTTCCTGTTCTGCGCTTCGTCGAAAAACCCAACCTCGAAAAAGCCCGGGAATACCTCGCCTCCGGCCGCTATTTATGGAACTCCGGCATGTTTTGCTTCCAGGCGGGCGTCATGCTGCGCGAAATGCAGCAACACTGCCCGGCCATCCTCGAAGCCACCCGTGCCTGCCTCGCGCAATCGCGCAGCGCAGAAGGCAAAGGCTTCAGCCAGCTCGAACTCGACGCCAACACCTTCAAACAAGTCCCGGACGACTCCATCGACTACGCCGTCATGGAAAAATCCAGCAACGTCGCCGTCGTCCCCTGCAGCATCGGCTGGAGCGACATCGGCTCCTGGGCCGCGCTGGGCGACCTCACCGCACCGGACGCCCAAGGCAACCGCATCGAAGGCGAAGTCATCCTGCACGACGTCAGCGACTGCTACATCCAGAGCAACCAGCGCCTCGTCGGCGCAGTCGGCGTCAGCAACCTCGTCATCATCGACACCCCCGATGCCGTAATGATCGCCGACCGCAACTGCGCCCAGGACGTCAAACACCTCTACGCGCGCCTCAAGGCCGAAGGCCACGAAGCGCATCGCCTGCACAGAACAGTGCACCGCCCGTGGGGCACCTACACCGTGCTGGAAGAAGGCAGCCACTTCAAGATCAAACGCATCGAAGTCAAACCCGGCGCCAGCCTCAGCCTGCAAATGCACCACCACCGCAGCGAACACTGGATCGTCGTCAGCGGCATGGCGCGCGTGGTGAACGGTCAGCAAGAACTGTTCGTCAACACCAACGAATCCACCTACATCCCCGCCGGCCACAAACACCGCCTGGCAAATCCCGGCCTGCTCAACCTGGTAATGATCGAAGTGCAGAGCGGCGAATATCTCGGCGAAGACGACATTGTCCGGTTTGATGATGTATATGGACGTCAATAGATTAGTCACTAACCAACCAAATGATGTCAAAATGCGACAAGAAACTGCACCAGGCGAAGTATTTTGTAGGAGCGTGCCCTGCACGCGATAAAGCGCTGTCGCGTGCAGGGCACGCTCCTACCACCTTGTTTGGCTCCGGCTTGTCCGGCTTAGGGAAACGCCGATTTATTCACTCAAGCTGTCATTGCAAAAAAGCCTTTAGCTGCGAGCAAAGCGCGGCAGGAAGCGCGGCAATCCAGTATTTTGATAAACCCAAATAGTTCATTAGAGGAACCTGCCATGATGAATCAAGGGGTTGTAGGTCGGGTTTTAACCCGACATGTCGGGCTGAAGCCCGACCTACGTCCTAATGAATTATCCGGGATAAACACAAATTTCTGGATTGCCACGTCGCTGCGCTCCTCGCAATGACGATTTAATCGGTGTTTCCTTGGTAGATCGAAATCGTAGGTCGGGATTCATCCCGACAAAGAAGCTAGCCGCATAGTGTAGGTCGGGATTCATCCCAACAAAGAAGCTAGCCGCATAGTGTAGGTCGGGATTCATCCCGACAAAGAAGCTGGCCGCATAGTGTAGGTCGGGATTCATCCCGACAAAGAAGCTAGCCGCATAGTGTAGGTCGGGATTCATCCCGACAAAGAAGCTAGCCGCATAGTGTAGGTCGGGATTCATCCCGACAAAGAAGCTAGCCGCATAGTATAGTCACGATGGATTATGAGAAGAGATTAGCCTGAAGTTCCCGCCATTTTGTAGACACCGCAAAGCACCCAAGCCCTCGTCTTTGTTGAGAATTATCGTGATGAAGTGGTCTTTTTTCGGTTCTTTGTGTAGTCACTAAATAATATTGACATTGTGC